>Ga0181601_10000001_pt1 | contig 306888 bp, 285 predicted proteins | sample 041ome_8_FD_133020 | JGI IMG/M metagenome (GOLD analysis project Ga0181601, IMG submission 133020) | Coastal salt marsh microbial communities from the Groves Creek Marsh, Skidaway Island, Georgia - 041407BS metaG (megahit assembly) | ecosystem: Environmental > Aquatic > Marine > Intertidal... | reverse complement strand
TCCTAAAAATAACAATGAAACAACAATAATTATGGCTAAAGAAACATTTGACCGGTCAAAACCCCACTTAAATATTGGAACAATTGGTCACGTAGATCATGGTAAAACGACTTTAACTGCAGCGATTACAAAAGTATTAGCAGACGCAGGATACTCTGAGGCTAGAAGCTTCGATCAAATCGATAACGCTCCTGAAGAGAAAGAACGTGGTATTACCATCAACACTTCTCACGTAGAATATCAAACTGCAAATCGTCACTATGCCCACGTTGACTGTCCGGGTCACGCCGATTATGTAAAGAACATGGTTACTGGTGCCGCTCAAATGGACGGTGCGATACTTGTTGTTGCAGCTACAGACGGTCCTATGCCACAAACTAGAGAACACATCCTATTAGGTCGCCAGGTTGGTGTGCCACGTATTGTTGTTTTCTTGAATAAAGTGGACATGGTAGACGACGAAGAATTATTAGAATTAGTTGAAATGGAAGTAAGAGAATTACTTTCTTTCTATGACTATGATGGTGACAACACCCCTGTTGTTTTGGGATCTGCACTTGGTGCACTTAATGGAGAACCCAAATGGGCAGACACTGTTTTGAAATTAATGGAAGAAGTTGACGTTTGGATTGAATTGCCAAAACGTGACGTTGACAAAGATTTCTTGATGCCTGTTGAAGATGTATTTTCAATTACAGGTCGAGGTACTGTTGCAACAGGTCGTATTGAGACTGGAGTTGCCAATACTGGAGACGAAATTGACATCATCGGTATGGGTGCTGAAAAAATGAAATCTACCATTACTGGAGTAGAAATGTTCCGTAAAATATTAGATCGAGGAGAAGCTGGAGATAACGTTGGTATCTTGTTAAGAGGTATTGATAAAGAGCAGATCAAAAGAGGAATGGTTCTTTGTAAGACCGGTTCTGTAAAACCACACGCTAAATTCAAAGCTGAGGTATATATCTTGAAAAAAGAAGAAGGTGGACGTCACACTCCTTTCCACAACAACTACCGACCACAGTTTTACGTAAGAACTACGGATGTAACTGGGAACATTTCACTTCCTGATGGAGTAGAAATGGTAATGCCTGGGGACAACCTTACGATCAATGTTGATTTGATCCAACCCATTGCATTGAGCCTTGGACTTCGTTTTGCAATCCGTGAAGGAGGTAGAACTGTTGGAGCAGGTCAGGTAACAGAGATCCTAGACTAGTTAAGATGTTTTTAAGATGACCTGAAGGTGTCCGTCATTGGCGGATACCTTTTGCGTCAAATAAAAACGGGTTTAGCTCAGTTGGTAGAGCACTGGTCTCCAAAACCAGGTGTCGGGAGTTCGAGCCTCTCAACCCGTGCAATTAAAGAAAAAGTAGAATATGATTTCATACATTAAAGATTCCTTCGAAGAACTTAAGAATAACGTTTCCTGGACAGAACGATCCGAACTTCAACGTTTGGTTGTCATTGTATTGGTATTTTCTATTTTATTTTCTTTAGCCATTTGGGGTGCCGATACGGTTTTGTCTCGTGTGATTCAATTTTACTTTAATCTCATAGGATAACCGATGGCAACTACTGTAAAAGATAAAAAGTGGTATGTTGTTCGTGCAGTAAGCGGGCAAGAAGCGAAAATCAAAGACTATATTATGTCGGAGATAACGCGTTTTGGATACGATCATTTGGTTGAGGACATTTTAGTTCCTACTGAAAAAGTAATCCAAATCCGCAACGGTAAGAAAATAAATAAAGAACGTGTTTATTTCCCTGGGTACATTATGGTGAAGGCCAACCTTACCGGGGAGCTTCCTCACATCATTAAATCGGTGACCAATGTAATTGGATTTTTAGGAGAAACCAAAGGTGGAGATCCTGTGCCATTAAGAGAATCAGAGGTCAACAGAATGCTTGGAAAAGTTGATGAATTGGCATTAACTGCAGAACATGTTTCCATTCCCTTTACGGTGGGTGAAACCGTCAAAGTTATCGATGGACCGTTTAATGGTTTTACAGGTGCAATAGAAAAGGTAAACGAAGAAAAACGCAAGCTTGAAGTTATGGTGAAAATCTTTGGGAGAAAGACTCCTTTGGAATTGAGTTATATGCAAGTAGAGAAATTATAAATGTTACACTAAATAAATAAAGTCTCGTGTAGGGCTTCCAATTTTACACGGAACATAATTCAATGAAACAATGGCAAAAGAAGTAAGTAAAAAACTAAAATTACAAGTTCGGGGAGGTGCAGCGAATCCGTCGCCACCGGTTGGACCCGCGCTCGGTGCCGCAGGAGTCAATATCATGGAGTTTTGCAAGCAGTTTAATGCAAGAACCCAAGATAAAGCTGGAAAAATTATACCAGTTGCGATTACTGTCTATGTTGACAAATCCTTTGAATTTGTCCTCAAAACACCGCCAGCGGCCGTACAACTCATGGAAGCAGCCAAAGCTAAAAAAGGTTCTGGTGAGCCCAACCGTACTAAAGTGGCAACAGTCACTTGGGATCAGGTTAAACTCATCGCGGAGGATAAAATGCCCGATCTGAATGCATTTACCATCGAGTCTGCTATGAAAATGGTAGCCGGAACAGCACGTTCAATGGGATTCAAAATTTCTGGACAAGCTCCTTTTTAAATTATTAAAACCAAGCAATGGCGAGAATTACAAAAAAACAAAAAGAAGCCCGGGCTAAAGTAGATCCCAGAAACATCTACTCGCTTAAGGAAGCTTCAGAATTGGTAAAAGAAATTACCAATACAAAATTTGATGCAAGTGTTGACTTGGCAGTTCGTTTAGGAGTAGATCCTCGAAAAGCCAATCAAATGGTACGTGGTGTAGTTACCCTACCTCATGGAACAGGTAAAGATGTGCGTGTATTAGCACTAGTCACTCCGGACAAAGAAGCAGAAGCTAAAGAAGGGGGTGCAGACTACGTTGGGCTGGATGATTACCTCCAGAAAATCAAAGAAGGATGGATGGATGTGGACGTTATCGTAACCATGCCTAGTGTGATGGGTAAACTGGGACCTTTAGGTCGTGTATTAGGCCCGAGAGGTTTGATGCCAAACCCGAAGACCGGTACCGTAACCATGGACATTAAAAAAGCAGTTATGGACGTTAAAGGCGGTAAGATCGATTTTAAAGTTGACAAGACAGGAATCGTTCATGCAGCAATCGGAAAGGTTTCTTTTACTCCAGAGAAAATATATGAAAACGCGGATGAGTTATTGAAAACCATCTTAAAATTAAAGCCTTCCACTACAAAAGGGGTTTATGTGAAAAGTGTTTTTATGTCAAGTACCATGAGTCCGAGTATCTCTATTGATACCAAATTGGGATAACGTACAAAAAATTAGCAAAATGACAAGACAAGAAAAAAACGACGCAATAGAAAACCTTAAAGAAGCTTTATCTGGGGCAAAGACCCTTTATCTGGCTGATATTGCAGGATTAAATGCTTCACAGACAACAGCGTTACGACGCGCATGTCACAAGGAGAATATCCAGTTGCAAGTGGTTAAAAATACCTTACTCGCTAAAGCCATGGAAGCTTCCACCCAAGACTTTGGAGAGTTAACGGAGATCCTGAAAGGGAATACTTCGTTAATGTTTTCTGAAACAGGAAACGCACCTGCAAAGGTGATTAAGGACTTTAGAAAAAAATCTGCAATACCAATTTTAAAAGGGGCCTTCATTGAAGAAGCCATTTATATTGGTGACGATCAGATCGATGCGCTAGTCGCAATCAAATCTAAAGATGAATTGGTTGGAGAGATCATTACATTGTTACAATCTCCTACCAAAAACGTGGTTTCAGCGCTTCAATCAGGAGGCGGGAAACTTGCTGGAATCTTAAAAACGCTTTCAGAACGCGCATCCTGATCCATAACAAGTACGCACTCGAATACATATAATAAATTCAAACAGAAAAATCAATAACATGGCAGATTTAAAAGAATTCGCAGAACAATTAGTCAACTTGACTGTAAAAGAAGTCAATGAATTGGCTAATATCTTAAAAGAAGAATACGGGATTGAGCCCGCAGCAGCAGCAGTAGCTGTAGCTGGACCTGCAGCAGGTGGAGATTCAGAAGCAGCAGAGGAAAAGTCAGAATTTGACGTAATCCTTAAAGCAGCTGGAGCTTCTAAATTAGCTGTAGTAAAATTAGTAAAAGAGTTAACAGGTCTTGGGTTGAAAGAAGCTAAAGAACTTGTTGACAATGCACCTAGTCCTTTGAAAGAAGGAATTGCTAAAGATGAAGCAGAAGCGCTTCAAAAATCTCTAGAAGAAGCTGGTGCCGAGGTTGAGCTCAAGTAGTCTCACTCCATACCATTAAAGGCATAGGCTTTTGGATTTTTCCAAAGGCCTATACCCTTTTATAGTCGAAACCATGCCCCCCTTATAGTAGTCATGACCATTAAAATATAGTTAGATGCCATTTTCAAAGAGTCAAAGAGTCAATTTCGCAGGAGCACAACACTCGCCAAACTATCCGGATTTCCTGGATATCCAAATAAAATCATTTCAGGATTTTTTCCAACTTGAAACAAAATCTGACGAGCGTAACGAAGAAGGTCTCTTCAATACGTTTAAAGAAAACTTCCCTATTACCGATACTCGAAACCAATTCGTGCTCGAGTTCCTCGATTATTTTGTTGACCCGCCTCGTTACTCTATCCAAGAGTGTATTGAAAGAGGGCTAACGTACTCTGTGCCCTTAAAAGCACGACTTAAATTGTATTGTACTGATCCAGAGCATGAGGATTTTGAAACTATTGTACAAGATGTCTTTTTAGGAACGATTCCTTATATGACACCCAGCGGTACTTTCGTTATTAACGGAGCCGAACGTATCGTAGTTTCTCAATTGCACCGTTCACCAGGGGTCTTCTTTGGTCAGTCATTTCACGCCAACGGGACAAAATTGTACTCCGCTCGTGTCATTCCATTTAAAGGATCTTGGATCGAATTCGCAACAGACATTAACAGTGTGATGTACGCCTATATCGATCGTAAGAAAAAATTACCTGTTACCACACTTTTCAGAGCTATCGGATTCGAACACGATCGGGATATCTTGGAAATATTTGATTTAGCAGAAGAAGTCAAAGTATCTAAAACTGGACTTAAAAAGATTTTAGGAAGAAAATTAGCGGCACGTGTACTCAAAACATGGCACGAGGATTTTGTAGATGAAGACACGGGAGAAGTGATCTCCATAGAGCGAAATGAGATTCTCATCGATCGGGATACCGTTATCGAAAAAGAACACATTGACGAGATTTTAGATGCAGGTGTAAAAGCCATTCTACTTCATAAAGTAGATGCTCATATGTCGGATTACGCGATCATTTACAACACCTTACAGAAAGATCCTACCAACTCGGAAAAGGAAGCCGTAGAGCATATCTATCGTCAATTGCGTAATGCAGAACCACCAGATGAGGATACTGCAAGAGGGATTATCGACAAGTTATTTTTCTCTGACCAGCGATACAATCTCGGTGAAGTGGGTCGTTATCGAATGAACAAAAAGTTGGGCTTGAATGTCGAGATGGACAAACAAGTATTGACCAAACAAGATATCATTACCATCATCAAGTATTTGATTGAATTGATTAACTCAAAAGCAGAGATTGATGACATTGATCACCTTTCTAACAGACGTGTACGAACTGTAGGGGAACAATTGTCTTCTCAGTTTGGTGTGGGATTAGCCCGTATGGCAAGAACCATCAGAGAGCGAATGAATGTTCGAGACAATGAAGTGTTTACGCCAATTGATTTGATCAATGCCAAAACCTTGTCCTCTGTGATCAACAGCTTCTTTGGAACCAACCAGTTGTCTCAGTTTATGGATCAAACCAATCCGCTTGCTGAAATTACGCACAAACGTAGACTTTCTGCACTAGGACCTGGAGGTCTTTCCCGTGAACGAGCAGGATTTGAGGTACGTGACGTACACTACACCCACTACGGAAGGTTATGTCCTATTGAAACTCCTGAAGGACCCAACATTGGACTAATTTCTTCTTTGAGTGTTTATGCAAAAGTGAACAACTTAGGCTTTATAGAAACACCCTACCGTAAAGTTGAAAATGGAAACATCAACTTAAAAGAAACCATCTACCTCAGTGCAGAGGAGGAAGAAAATCAGCTGATTGCTCAAGCCAATATTGGTTATGACAAATCAGGAAAAATTACAGATGAGAAAGTAATTGCACGAGATCAAGCAGATTTCCCACTAGTTACACCAGACCTAGTAAATTATACTGATGTAGCACCCAATCAAATTGCCTCCATTTCAGCTTCATTAATTCCTTTCTTGGAACACGATGATGCGAACCGTGCGTTGATGGGATCAAACATGATGCGTCAAGCAGTACCCTTATTGAGACCTGAATCTCCGATTGTAGGTACTGGTTTGGAAAAGCAAGTGGCTTCAGATTCAAGAGTTTTAATCAATGCTGAAAACGACGGTGTCGTTGAATATGTAGATGCAAACCGAATTGAAATTCGTTACGACTTCTCTGAAAAGGATGAATTGATCAGCTTTGACGGAAATTTAAAGTCGTACAACCTTATTAAGTTTAGAAAGACCAACCAAGGAACCTGTATCAACCTTAAACCAATTGTTAGAAAAGGAGATCGAGTTACCAAAGGACAAGTCTTGTGTCAAGGGTATGCTACCGAAGCTGGTGAATTGGCTTTAGGACGTAACATGAAAGTAGCCTTTATGCCTTGGAAGGGGTATAACTTTGAGGATGCTATTGTGATATCAGAACGTGTAGTTCGAGAAGATATTTTTACTTCTATCCACATCGATGAATATTCACTTGATGTCCGAGATACCAAATTAGGTTCTGAAGAATTGACCAATGACATTCCTAACGTGAGTGAAGAAGCTACGAAGGATTTGGACGAAAACGGGATGATCCGTATTGGTGCAGAGGTAAATTCTGGAGATATCTTGATTGGAAAAATAACCCCTAAAGGAGAATCCGATCCAACCCCTGAGGAAAAACTTTTACGTGCCATTTTTGGTGACAAAGCAGGAGATGTAAAAGATGCTTCCTTAAAAGCACCACCATCCTTACAAGGAGTGGTTATCGATAAAAAACTCTTTACGCGCTCTGTAAAAGATAAACGCAAAAGAAATCAAGATAAACTCGAACTAGACGCTCTTGAGAAACAGTTCGACGAAAAGTTTGAAGCCTTGAAAACAGTATTGGTAGAAAAACTATTTGTCATTGTCAATGGAAAAACCTGTCAAGGGGTACAAAACGATTTGGGAGAAGAAGTGCTTCCTAAAGGGAAAAAGTTTACTCTCAAAATGTTGTCCTCTGTAGAAGACTATACTCACCTTACCAAAGGATCTTGGACTACTACTAAAGAAACAAATGACCTGATTGCTGATTTGATTCACAATTACAAAATCAAAGAAAACGATCTTCAAGGAGCTTTACGTCGTGAGAAATTTACGATCAGTGTAGGGGATGAACTTCCAGCAGGAATTAAGAAACTTGCTAAAGTTTACATCGCTAAAAAACGTAAACTGAAAGTAGGAGATAAAATGGCAGGACGTCACGGAAATAAGGGTATCGTAGCCCGTATTGTTCGTGAAGAAGAAATGCCTTTCCTGGAAGATGGAACTCCGGTAGATATCGTATTGAATCCACTTGGGGTACCTTCTCGTATGAATATTGGACAGATCTATGAAACCGTATTAGGATGGGCTGGTCAAAACTTGGGTGAAAAATACTCGACCCCGATTTTTGATGGAGCAACTATTGATCAAATCAATGCGTTGACAGAAAAAGCCAACGTTCCTTTATACGGGCACTCGTATTTATACGACGGAGGAACAGGAGAGCGTTTTGATCAACCAGCAACTGTTGGAGTAATTTATATGCTGAAACTCGGACACATGGTCGATGACAAAATGCACTCAAGATCGATTGGACCGTACTCTTTGATTACGCAACAACCCCTCGGTGGTAAAGCACAATTTGGAGGACAGCGATTTGGAGAGATGGAAGTATGGGCACTTGAGGCTTATGGTGCTTCGAGTACTCTACAAGAAATTCTGACCGTCAAATCTGATGACGTGATTGGTAGAGCCAAGACCTATGAAGCCATAGTAAAAGGCGATACTTTACCTGAACCTGGCTTGCCAGAATCCTTTAACGTACTCATGCATGAGCTGAAGGGATTAGGATTAGACATTCGATTGGAAGAATAACACATTATAACAAGACAGTTAGTCATGGCAAGAAATAACGAAATTATTACTCAAAAAAAATTCAATAAGATTGCTATTGGGTTGGCATCTCCAGAAATTATTCTTGGAAACTCTCGTGGAGAGGTGCTCAAGCCCGAAACAATCAATTACCGTACACACAAACCAGAGCGTGATGGGCTTTTTTGTGAGCGTATTTTTGGTCCTGTAAAGGATTATGAATGTGCTTGTGGAAAATACAAAAGAATCCGATACAAAGGGATTGTTTGTGATCGTTGTGGTGTAGAGGTTACCGAGAAGAAAGTGAGACGCGACCGTGTAGGTCACATTAACTTAGTTGTGCCTGTAGCACATATTTGGTATTTCCGTTCACTTCCGAATAAGATCGGTTATATTTTAGGCTTACCGTCTAAGAAATTAGACATGATTATCTATTACGAGCGTTATGTAGTGATTCAAGCTGGGATTGCTAAAAACGAGGAAGGAGAGCCATTACAACCATTGGATTTCTTAACTGAAGAAGAATATTTGAACGTTCTTGAGCAAATCCCACCAGAAAATCAATACAAAGAAGACAGTGATCCTGATAAGTTCATTGCCAAAATGGGAGCAGAGTGTTTGATCGAACTTCTTTCTCGAATTGATCTTCAAGCTTTGTCTTATGAATTACGTCATAAAGCAAATAACGAGACTTCAAAACAACGTAAAACAGAAGCGCTAAAAAGACTTCAAGTCGTTGAAGCATTTCGTGAAGCAAATGAACGTGGCGAAAACCTACCCGAATGGATGATCATGAAGGTCATTCCTGTAATTCCACCGGAATTACGTCCTTTGGTACCCTTAGACGGAGGTCGATTTGCTACTTCAGACTTAAATGATTTATACCGTAGAGTAATCATCAGAAACAACCGTTTGAAACGTTTGGTTGAGATTAAAGCTCCAGAGGTAATTTTGAGAAATGAGAAGCGAATGTTACAAGAATCTGTAGATTCTTTATTTGACAACACTCGAAAGTCTTCAGCAGTAAAAACGGATTCCAACAGACCGTTAAAATCCCTTTCGGATTCCTTAAAAGGAAAGCAAGGTCGATTCCGCCAGAACTTGCTCGGTAAGCGAGTAGATTATTCAGCACGATCGGTTATCGTTGTTGGACCTGAATTAAAATTATTTGAATGTGGACTTCCGAAAGGAATGGCTGCGGAACTATACAAACCTTTTATTATTCGAAAGATTATTGAAAGGGGAATTGTAAAAACAGTAAAGTCTGCCAAAAAAATCATTGACAGAAAAGAGCCTGTCGTTTGGGACATACTAGAAAACGTATTGAAAGGACACCCTGTATTATTAAACCGTGCCCCTACCTTACACCGTCTAGGAATTCAAGCGTTCCAACCCAAATTAATTGAAGGAAAAGCCATTCAATTACACCCTTTGGTTTGTACTGCCTTTAATGCCGATTTTGATGGAGACCAGATGGCGGTTCACTTGCCATTGGGACCGGAAGCCATACTAGAATGTCAGCTTTTGATGTTGGCATCACACAACATACTAAACCCTGCAAACGGATCTCCTATTACAGTTCCCTCTCAGGACATGGTACTTGGGTTATACTACATGACCAAAGCGAGAAAATCAACCCCAAAACATAAAGTTAAAGGGGAAGGCTTGATTTTTTATTCCTCAGAAGAAGTACATATTGCTTTAAACGAAAAGCGCGTTGAACTCAATGCGATGATTAAAATTAGAGCTAAAGACTTCAATGAAGATGGAGAATTGGTTTATAAAATCATTGAGACTACAGTAGGACGAGTATTGTTTAACGAGGTTGTTCCTGAAGCTGCAGGATATTTCAATGTAGTTCTAACTAAGAAAAACTTACGTGAAATTATTGGAGACATTCTAAAAGTTACCAGTGTTCCTGAAACAGCTGATTTTTTAGATAAGATTAAATCCATGGGTTATGGTTTTGCATTTAAAGGAGGTCTCTCCTTTAGTTTAGGGGATATTATTATTCCACCTGAAAAACAAGACATGATCGAGGAGGCCAATGTACAGGTAGATGGAGTAATCGGGAACTACAATATGGGACTGATTACCAATAACGAACGTTACAATCAGGTGATTGACATCTGGACTTCAACCAATGCGAAATTGACTGAATTAGCAATGACGCGAATTAGTGAAGATCAGCAAGGGTTTAACTCTGTATTCATGATGTTGGATTCAGGGGCACGAGGATCAAAAGAACAAATCCGTCAGTTGACAGGGATGCGTGGTCTGATGGCGAAGCCGAAAAAATCGAATATTGGAGGAGGTGAAATTATCGAAAACCCAATTCTTTCCAACTTTAAGGAAGGGCTTTCAATTCTTGAATACTTTATCTCTACGCACGGAGCTCGAAAAGGTCTTGCAGATACCGCATTAAAAACAGCAGATGCAGGATACCTAACTCGACGACTCCACGATGTCTCTCAAGACGTTATCGTCAACATTGAAGACTGTGAAACCTTACGTGGGGTAGAAGTTTCTCCTTTAAAGAAAAACGAAGATATTGTAGAATCCCTCGGAGAACGAATTTTAGGACGTGTTGCCTTACATGATATCATAGATCCACGATCAAACGAAATCATCGTAGAAGCGGGTCAAGAAATCCAAGATAGTGAAGTTACTCGAATTGAGAACGCTCCGATCGAATCGGTAGAAGTACGTTCACCACTGACTTGTGCTGCACAATACGGGATCTGTGCCAAATGTTATGGACGAAACCTTGCTACGGGTAAAATGGTACAACGAGGAGAAGCTGTTGGGGTAATTGCCGCACAATCCATTGGTGAACCTGGAACTCAGTTGACCCTGAGAACTTTCCACGTAGGTGGGGTAGCAGGTAACATTTCTGAGGAAAACAAATTGCTCGCTAAATTTGATGGGGTAGCAGAAATTGAAGATCTCAAAACGGTTCAAGGAAAAGATTCTGAAGGAAATGACGCGGAAATCGTAATCTCAAGAACATCTGAGATTAAAATCTTAGATGCTAAAACGAAAAGTGTTTTAAGCACAAACAACATTCCTTACGGTTCTTCCCTTCATATTAAGGATGGAGCTAAACTGAAAAAAGATGCTGTAATCTGTAAGTGGGATCCATTTAACGGAGTTATCGTATCAGAATTTACTGGTAAGATTGTATTTGAAAACATTGAACAAGGGTTAACATATCAAGTTGAGATTGACGAGCAAACAGGTTTCCAAGAAAAAGTAATTTCTGAATCTAGAAATAAAAAGCTTATTCCCACCTTATCTATCGCGGATAAAAAAGGAAACATTTTGAGATCGTACAACTTACCGGTAGGGGCTCACCTTATCGTTAACGAAGGAGATCAGATTCAAGAAGGAAAAGTATTGGTGAAAATTCCACGTAAATCTGCAAAATCTGGAGATATTACGGGAGGTTTACCTCGTGTAACTGAATTATTCGAAGCACGAAATCCATCTAATCCAGCAGTAGTTTCTGAAATTGATGGGGTAGTATCTTTTGGAAAAATTAAAAGAGGAAATCGCGAGATTATTGTAGAATCCAAATTTGGTGATATCAAAAAATACTTGGTAAAATTATCCAATCAGATTCTAGTACAAGAAAATGACTTTGTAAAAGCAGGAATGCCTTTATCGGATGGTTCTACGACTCCAGCGGATATTCTCAAAATCAAAGGACCCTCTGCAGTACAGCAATATTTAGTAAACGAAATTCAAGAAGTTTATCGTTTACAAGGGGTAAAAATCAATGACAAACACTTTGAAGTAGTCGTTCGTCAGATGATGCGCAAAGTTCGAGTTATGGATCCAGGAGATACGATTTTCTTAGAAAATCAATTGGTATTCCGATACGACTTTATTCAAGAAAATGACAACCTATACGGCATGAAAATTGTTGAAGAGGTTGGGGATTCTGAAAATTTAAAGCAAGGACAAATCGTATCCTCACGCCAACTTCGAGACGAAAACTCATTGCTTAAAAGAGAAGCGAAGCAATTGGTAGTTGCACGTGATGCAGCACCTGCCACAGCTACTCCTGAATTGCAAGGGATCACCCGAGCTTCCTTACAAACCAAGTCCTTTATCTCAGCGGCGTCTTTCCAAGAAACCACGAAGGTATTGAATGAGGCTGCGGTAAGTGGTAAAGTGGACTTATTGGAAGGATTGAAAGAAAATGTAATTGTAGGACATAAAATACCTGCCGGTACAGGGTTAAGGGTTTACAATGACATCATCGTAGGTTCGAAAGATGAGTATAAAAGTCTCTTGATTGACAAAAAAGAAGAAATAACATTCTAATTCTATGAGTGATAAAAATGCCCCCAAAGAAAAGCAATTGAATATTGCTATAGATGAAAATGTAGCCGATGGTGTTTATTCAAATTTAGCCATCATCAACCATTCTACATCGGAGTTTATTGTAGATTTTATCACGGTCATGCCAGGCGCACCGAAAGCACGTGTGAAGTCTCGAGTCATTCTGACTCCAGAGCACGTCAAGCGCTTTCATAAAGCATTAGGAGAAAATATCCAGCGTTATGAAAACGTAAACGGTGTAATAGAAACCCATGAAGCTCCACCGATCCCGCTAAATTTTGGACCGGCTGGTGAAGCATAAACATTAAAAAAACCTCCTTTTGGAGGTTTTTTTATGTACTGATTTATTTGCGGTTCCCTTCAGAAAATTAAAAAACTTAAAACTCTGAAGTAAAATGAAATTTTAAGCTTTTGTATTGATCTTGTGCCATTTGTAAGGAAAAGGCTGAGTCGGCTAGAAAAACGAGTTGGCCTCTTTTGTCTTGGGCTAAAAACTTTTGTTTGATTCGCGTAAACTCTTTGAATTCCGTGCTTTTTTCATCAGCTTCAATCCAGCAGGCTTTGTGAACGTTGAGGTTTTCATAAGTACATTGAGCGCTGTATTCATGGAGAAGTCGGTATTGGATGACTTCAAACTGTAGGGCTCCAACAGTACCGATTACTTTCCGCCCGTTTAAGTTCAGAGTAAACAATTGAGCAACTCCTTCATCCATCAACTGATCGATTCCTTTAGCCAGTTGTTTGGCTTTCATGGGATCGTTGTTGTTGATATATCGAAAATGTTCTGGTGAAAAGCTAGGAATACCCTTAAAATGAAGTTGCTCTCCTCCTGTTAGGGTATCTCCAATTTTAAAATTTCCAGTATCGTGAAGCCCTACAATATCTCCAGGATAGGAAATGTCCACAATTTCTTTTCGTTCAGCAAAAAAAGTGTTGGGAGAGGAAAACTTCATTTTTTTGTTTAAACGTACATGCAGATAGGGCATGTTTCGTTCAAAAGTACCTGATACCACTTTGACAAATGCGAGACGGTCGCGGTGGTTGGGATCCATATTGGCGTGGATCTTAAATACAAATCCGCTAAACTGTTTTTCTTTGGGGTCAATCAGGCGTTCTTCTGATGTTTTTGCCAATGGTTCAGGAGCGATTTCAATAAAACAGTTTAGCAGTTCTTCAACGCCAAAATTATTCAAAGCAGATCCAAATAAGACCGGCTGAAGATTTCCCGAAAGATAGCTCTTGCGATCAAAAGGGGGATAGACTCCATCGATCAGTTCCAATTCCTCTCTTAGCGTTGCCAAAGCTTTTATCCCTAAAGTAGTGGCTAATTGCGGATCATTCAAGTCTGTAAATTTGGTTTTTTTTCCAACGGTTTGTTTTTGTTCTTCTAAAAACAATTGAATATTTCGTTCCCAAATATTGTAAATTCCTTTGAAATCATAGCCCATCCCAATGGGTAGGGAAAGTGGGGTGACCTGCAATCCCAGTTTTTGTTCTACCTCGTCGAGGAGGTCGAAGGCGTCTTTACCCTCACGGTCTAATTTGTTGATGAACACGATCATCGGAATTTTACGCATTCGGCAGACCTCCACCAGTTTTTCGGTTTGTTCCTCAACCCCTTTTGCTACGTCGATCACTACGATCACGCTATCCACAGCGGTAAGGGTACGGAAAGTATCTTCAGCAAAATCTTTATGTCCAGGAGTATCTAGGATATTGATTTTTTTTTCTTTGTAAAGAAAAGCCAACACGGAAGTTGCTACAGAAATTCCCCTTTGGCGTTCAATTTCCATAAAGTCACTCGTAGCCGTTTTTTTTATCTTATTTGATTTTACAGCTCCTGCCTCTTGAATGGCTCCCCCGAAAAGAAGTAGTTTTTCCGTTAAAGTGGTTTTCCCTGCATCGGGGTGTGAGATGATCCCAAAAGTTCTTCTCCGTTTGATTTCGTCTAAAAATCCCATTCCATCAAATTTTAGCAAAAGTATTCAATTAATGTACGACCGGAAAACCCTAGGGAATAGGTTTTTGAAAAAAATATGGGTAATTTTGGAAGGTATGAAAGAAGAAGAAGTTATATTGGTAGATGTAGAGGATAACCCTATTGGGACTTTACCTAAAATGGAAGCTCATGAAAAAGGAGTTTTACATCGTGCCTTTTCCGTATTTATTTTGAATAACAAAGGAGAACTGATGCTCCAACAGCGCGCCTACCATAAATACCACTCACCCGGCTTGTGGACAAACACGTGTTGTAGTCATCAGCGTGAAGGGGAGGAAAATGTGGAAGCTGGAATGAGACGATTGGAAGAGGAAATGGGATTTTGTGTTCCATTAAAAGAACTGTTCAGTTTTATATACAAAGCTCCCTTTGATAATGGTTTGACCGAGCACGAATTGGATCATGTGCTTTTGGGCCATTATGAGGAAGCTCCTCAGTTAAATGAAGAAGAAGTTGCCCATTGGAAATGGATGGGGCTTTCTGATATTGAAGCTGCAATTGAGCAATCTCCCGAAGAATATACGGTTTGGTTCAAAATAATATTTGACCGATTTTTTAAACACATCAAAGCGACCACATGAAAGTAATTGTAAGTAGAAAAGCACATTTTAATGCGGCTCATCGCTTGTATAGAAAAGATTGGACAGATGCCAAAAACGAAGCTATTTTTGGTAAATGTGCAAACCCCTATTACCACGGGCACAATTATGAACTTATCGTTCACGTAAAAGGCAGTATTGATCCTCAAACGGGATATGTTATGGACATGAAACTGCTTAAGGATTTGATCAAAGCCGAGGTAGAGGACCGAATGGATCACAAAAATTTAAATGAAGAAGTCCCTGAATTCAGTGATTTAATTCCAACTGCAGAAAATATGGCTGTAGTCATTTACAATTTACTAAAACCTCATTTAAATAAAGATCACGAACTTTCCGTTACTTTGTACGAAACTCCAAGAAACTACGTTACCTTTAAAGGATAATTAGACTAAGAGTACATCAAAATAAAATTCATTCAACTTTTTTAAACTATATATTAAATTAATATTTATATTGGTTCAACATATTTACACTAATGGCAAGCATCAAACAACTAAAGAAAGACATCAACAACGATATAGGCTCTATAATAGAAGACATTTACCTCTGGGAATTATCGAATCCCAATGCAGATTTATCTATGAGCGAACAACTAATTGAAGAAGCAATACAGGTATTTGACGAATTAATTCAAAAAATAAATTCGGTATCTGCAAAAGATAATTTAAAGAAGCATTTTGCTGCAATACAGGAGGAGCGAAAAAAAATGATCCACTCCCTACTAAAAAAGTCAGCAGATCTCTAGTTTTCCGAAGCTCTTCGTTCTTCAAGGTATAGAGTAAACTGTTCACCATATTTTGACGCACGTACTTCGGGGGTCATTTTTACAGCGATAGAATCTAACAGCGCTAAATTAGCATCATAAACTTGGGTTAATGCCAAATAGGGGGCAATGTTTTGATCCGTATTGGTTGCCGCGAAATTTATGGTGTATAAATACCTTCTTTTGAGTAGCCTGTTGATCTGATTTTCAATCGAATCTGCCCGCTGAGAATTTTGAGCCATTTGCGCTTCGTAGAATGATTTCATTAACTCCAGATTTTGGTCGTTAAACTTTCGTTTGAAAGACAGATATTCTTGAAGTAACTCCTGATTTTTAGATCCCGTAATTTTAGCACTGCTTTCAAAAGTTTTGAGGAGGGTGCTAATTTCAATTTGTCCCTTTTCACCAAAAAATAGGATGCGATCATTAAGACTGTCGCCATCTTCTTTATCCAAAAAAAGATAAAAAACTTCTGCGGTTTCAATTGGAGTTTTAAATTCAAACGTAGGGGTTCCCTCTACAAGAGTTGAATCTACGTTAATCAATAAGGAATCTTGAAATTTTTGAAGGTACAGCATCCCTTTTCGCAAACCCTCCACTCGGCCTTTAACGATCATAAGGTTAGAGTCTACGGATGTTTTAGGAGCTTGCTCGCAATACATGAGGAGGAAGCTAAAAAGCAAAAGGAGATAGGGTTTAATTCGAAAAGAAGTCATATTTAGATGTTTAACCAGTATGTAAATTTGAGGTTAAAACTACGATATCTTGGCGAGAAATTATCTGTACTGATGTAATTATCATTATAGACGAGGAATAAATCAGAGAGGGGAGCGAAGCGCCACTGAAGTCTAGAATTGACCCCCAGGTTTTCTCCCTGAGAATTGTACTGAACAAACGTGGTCCAAAAAAGTGTTTTGGTAAAGGTGAAATCAAGTTTAGGACTAACGAGCCAAATGTTTTTGGAGGGATAAGGATCAGGAAGTTTGATCGCATTGAAGTTGACAATCATACTGGCGTTAAAAATGGGTTGTTTCCGCCATTTAAGTTCGTTTTCTATAGAGAATTTAGTACCGTTGTAAAAAGAACCGTATCGAAGCTCAGTATTGAAGTTAAAGGATTTTCGCTGGTCTGAACGATAAGCCAATTCGAATTCGGAAAAGTTGTAGGCAGTATTTCCAGGGAGCGCAACAGCATCGTCACTACGTGTAGGGTCAAATTCATCAAATAGAAATTCGTAGCGATTGGTAAATCGTAAACTTAAACTGGTATTATCCAAGTACCGTTTTCGAATACTGGAAATCAACCAACGTTCTGTGAGCTGATAGGCTTTTGTAGGATCAAAGATTAAAAAGCTGCGTTGACTAAATTCGTAACTGTTGACATTCGGGTTTTTGGGGTAAATTCTGTAGGTATATTCAGGGGAGAGCTTTAAAAAACCAGTCCGTCTAAAAAATCCGAGGTCTGATCTAAAATCCTCACCTCCATGAATGACTTCCATACCCAATTGCTGCTCACGGGTGTTGTACTGTAGTATTCCCCCAGCAATTACATCGTCCTCTGTTAGCCCCTCTGTAAAAGATTTGTGTAAAAACGCTCGTCCAGTCCATTTACTGTCAGTGGATGCCAAATTGTATTCCAATCCAGTCACACTATTTTTTCGCTCTTCTTCACTGATGAACTCATAGTCGTCTGTAGTTCTTCTGTCGATGTAAAAAAAGGCAACGTTGGAGCGATCAAAAACTTTTTGTCGCAGGGTAAAAACAGTATTCAGGTTGGAGGGGATTTCATTTTTTACATCGGCTTCTGTGAGTATGTTCAAAAATCCTACTCGCAAATTGGAATTGAGTTTCCCGCTCAATCGTCCCCCTGCAATGATTTTGTTCTCGATGGTGTTTCCTTCTAAATCTTCAGCAACACCAATCCGCCTAGAAAAGAAAGGGATGACATCTCTTTCGGCACCGAAGTCTTTAAACAAATCGTCATTTTGGGTAAAAAATTGTCTTTTTTCTGGTAAAGAAATTGCAAATCGAGTCAAATTCACAACTTGATCATCAACTTCTACTTGAGAAAAGTCAGGGTTAAAGGTCAGATCGAGATTAAGTGCATTTCCAATCGGAATTTTTGCATCCCCACCTACAGCAACAGAACGATTTTTGTTGTCATTAGCAAAATCATTAAATGCAGCACCACTGAGGTAGGGAATCAACGAAATGGGGTTTCGAGCTTTTTTTAGAGGAGTTTCAAAAATCATTTTCCCCATAAATGCGAGGTTGCCAATCGTTTGGTTTTGAGGAGTTTGAATCCAGATACTGTGTTCGTTTCCTTGCGTATTTCTTCGGTAAATATTAAAGCGCCAGGAGGGATTTTTATTGTCGTAAAACAAAGAGGTAAAAGGAATTTTGAATTCCGCTGTATAAGTGGTTTCTGTAATTGTAGTTTCTACATTCCATTTGGTATCCCAAGCGGTGTTTCTACTGGTCCGGAAGTCTTGATTCCCCCCAGAAATTAATCCGTCGGCTTTAAGACCAAGGGGGTTAGTGGCAAAGGAAAACGCATTGGTAGCATCGTTAAAAGTATCGAAAAGGAGGGTGAGGTAATCTGCACCAAAAGGTTCAAAATCTCTTTTGAGGTTTGGAGTGGTAAAGTTTGTTCCATTGACGTCACACTCCACCAAAATGTATAAGTTTTTTTCATCTCTAAGCATTTTAAAACGAGTTTGTTTTTTTGCTTGAAGGGTATCGGTAGGTCGCCACATCCAAAAATCTGAAGACCATTGGGCTTTTTGCCATTGTATTTCTTCTCCTACACCGTCAATCTCAATAGTGCCTTCAACTGAGGGAACGAGAAATTCTTTCTCATTTACCTGACTGAATGTTATAAGAGGGAAGAGAATTGCCCAAAGACAAAAGAGGGTTACACTATTTGTTTTTTTCAACTCGTTTTTTTTTGTTTCAAAAATGCATTAACTCCTTTGACTGGATACAAATTGAATGGTTTAAATGGGGTTGTTTTTTTTTAAATAATCTTTCTAAAGGTCAGATTTATTCGAGCGGTAAGCGGTTTTGCAGTTTTCGGAATTTGATGTAACCATTGCTCTTGAGTGTCCCCTTCCATAAGGAGTAAACTTCCAGAATGCAGTTTTATTTTCAACCGAAGAGTTTTTATTTTCCGATGTTTAAGATGGAAAAAGCGCTCTTCACCTAAACTGATCGAGGCAATTTTTGGACTTTTCCCAAGCGCTTTCTCGTTATCGGCATGCCAGCCGTTACTGTCTTTGCCATCACGATATAAATTTAAGAGAACAGATGTAAAGTTGGCATCACTAACTTCTTGGATCCGTTGATGGATGGCATTTAGCGTTGGGGTCATGGGATGGGGGTTCATCGTAATTCCTGAGTACCTGTAGGGTGCGGTATTAAAAGCATGTAGCGCTGTTAGTCGCGGTTGGTCATAGGTTTTTCCAAAAACAGTAATGGGATCTTGTTGCCATGGAGTTTCCTTGAGTAAGGTGTCAAAATAATGCAATGCTGTTATTGGATCAAAAAACTGTTCAAAATAGCGGAGTTTAGCATCTGGGAGTAGGAGTGGGGTGCCGTCTGGAGGAAGTTCTATCTCTTGCATGAGGGATTTATGAAAAAAAAACCGCCCTAAATGGGCGGTTCGACTGATTATTTAATCATTTCTACACTTCGCTGGATGAATTTTGTCAATGCCTCGCCTTTGAGTTGGTTTTGGGAGAGTTTGGCTAAATCTAGGGCTTGTAAAATCAAGCGCTCTCTTTTTTTAGCGGTTTTAGTGTTGAGGATTTCACCTACCAATTCGTGGTTGGTGTTCACCACAAGATTGAACATGTCGGGCATATTTCCCATCATCATCCCACCTCCAGTTCGTTGCATTTCCTTCATTCGTCGCATAAACTCGGGTTGAGTCAACACAAAGGGCAAAGCGTCACTGTCCATGGCTTCCAACTGAACGGTGTAGCCACTTTCTTTAACAACAGATTCAATGAGAGGTTTTAAATTTTCTTTTTCATCCTCCGAAAGTTTGGAAACCTTATTTTCCTCTTTTTTTATTAAATTTTCTATGGTGTCGCCATCTACCCGTGCAAAGGTTATTTTTTCTTTGCTTCCTTCTAGTTTTTGAATCAAATGACCAATGATAGGGGAGTCCAAAAGCAAGACTTTGTATCCTTTGTTTTTAGCTCCAACGATATAACTGTGCTGCTCCTCGGTATTCGATGCGTAAAGCAGTACCAATTTATCGTCTTTGTCTGTGTGCTGAGCTTTTAAATTTTCAGTTAGCTCTTCAAAGGTGAAATACTCTCCATCCGTAGTTGGGTATAAAGCGAAACTTTCTGCTTTTTCAAAGAATTTATCTTCACTGAGCATTCCGTATTCTATGACGACTTTAATATCGTTCCACTTTTCTTCAAAGGCTTTACGATCCTTTTTGAATAAACTGTTTAGTTTATCCCCAACTTTACGGGTGATGTAATTGCTTATTTTTTTAACCGCACCATCGGCTTGGAGATAACTTCTAGAAACATTTAATGGAATATCTGGGGAGTCAATGACTCCGCGTAATAAAGTCAAGAACTCTGGTACAATTCCTTCAACATTGTCTGTAACAAAAACTTGATTTTGGTATAGTTGAATGCGGTCCTTTTGAACATTGAGATCGTTACTCAATTTTGGAAAATACAAAATCCCGGTTAGGTTAAAGGGATAATCAACATTCAAATGGATGTTAAACAGGGGCTCTTCAAACTGCATGGGATACAACTCTCTGTAAAAACTTTTGTATTCCTCTTCAGTGAGATCAGCTGGTTTTTTTGTCCATGCAGGGTTGGGATTGTTAATGATGTTATCCACGGTTTTGGTTTCTGCTTTGGCCTCTTTTGGAGCTTCCTTCGGAAGGGGTATAGTCTCTTCACGAGTACCAAACTTTATAGGTACAGGCATGAACTTATTGTACTTGGTTAGCAGCTCACGTATCTTGGAATCTTCTAAAAACTCTTTGGAGTCCTTGTCAATATGCAAGATAATTTCTGTGCCTCTTGTTTTTTTATCAGATGCCTCTAAAGTGTATTCTGGAGAACCATCACAACTCCAATGAGCAGCAGGTTCGTCTTTAAAAGATTTAGTGATAATTTCAACTTTTCCTGACACCATAAATGCAGAATAGAATCCCAAACCAAAATGTCCGATTATTCCGCTGTCCTTGGCGGAATCTTTATATTGTTCTAGGAATTCTTCGGCACCTGAAAAAGCAACTTCATTTATATATTTCTGAACTTCCTCTTGGGTCATCCCGATTCCTTTGTCAATGATATGTACCTTTTTGGCTTTTTTATCCACCTTAACTTCGATGGTTAAATCCCCTAAATCCCCTTTGATTTCTCCTAAACTACTGAGGTGAGTCAGCTTTGTTGTGGCATCAGTAGCATTTGAAATTAATTCTCTCAAAAATATTTCGTGATCGCTGTATAAGAATTTTTTGATCAGCGGAAAGATGTTTTCCACTGCTACATTTATTTTTCCTGTACTCATTTTTATGTTGGTTTTTTATAGGATAAGGCAAAAAAAATACCATACTTAAAAGGGTGACAAGATGACACCTTCAGTTTTTGAAATATCTTTGTTTAGCTATTTGATAAAAAGAATAAACGAGCTACCTTTGAACCTACTCTTGAAGATAACAAAAAATGAACGTGAAGATGCGAGATAAAATTTACGAAGCCTATACCAAAATTAGTTTAGAGAAGGAAAAAGCCCCTACTTCTGTGTATCGATTTTGTAAAAAAATTGAAATTGAAGAATCTGAATTCTACAAGCATTTTTCCTCTTTGGAACATGTGGCAAATGAAATTTTCTGTCAGTTTTTTAAAAATGCAATAGACCTTATTCAAAAAGAAAAGGGCTATGCCTCTAAAATGCCTCAAGAGAAATTGCTTTCCTTTTACTACACATTTTTTGAAGTCATGTTGTTGAATCGAACTTACGTACTTTTCGCTTTGCATTCCGGTAAAAATCCGATGGAGAAAATGGCAACTCTCAAATCATTTCGTTCGGAATTCAAAAAATTTGTAACGGTATTGATACAGGATGGCAATGCCTTAAAACAGTCAAAATTATCACAGCACCCAGAGGGAATCTTTTCGGAAGCAGCATGGTTACAGCTTGTTTTTCTTTTAAAGTTTTGGATGGAAGATACCTCAGAAAACTTTGAAAAAACGGACATGGCGATTGAAAAATCGGTCCGAACCGCTTTTGATATATTTGACAACACTCCATTTGACAGCGTGATTGATTTCGGTAAATTCCTTTGGAAGGAGAAATTTAATATGGCCTAATTGAAGACCTTAGATTCCATTCCCACCAAAAAAATTGAGCGCGCCACCAAATTAGTAACTACTGGAGCTAAGGTAGGTGGAAATTATCTTCGCTATTATGGGGAGAAATTACTCACGGGGGTAAGCGATAAATCCAAATTGGATCAAAACAATGCAAGGGATATTTACGATGGTTTAAAAGAACTCAAAGGAAGTGCACTTAAAGTTGCACAAATGTTGAGTATGGAAAAAAATCTTCTTCCGCAGGCCTATGTAGAACAGTTTGGTTTGGCACAATTCTCCGTTCCTCCTTTGTCTGGGGCTCTTGTAAAAAAAACGATTCGAACCTATTTAGGTCAAGATCCCGAAACGCTTTTTGATACCTTTTCTTACACTTCCGAAAATGCGGCTAGTATTGGTCAAGTTCATCGTGCAACAAAGGATGGAAAAGCCTTAGCTATAAAAATTCAATACCCGGGAGTGTCCAGCAGCATTCGCTCTGATCTTGCAATTGTAAAACCAATTGCCCTAAAGATGTTTAATTTGAAGGGGAAAGATACCGATCGCTATTTTACAGAAGTCGAGGACAAGCTCTTAGAAGAAACAGATTATTTACAAGAACTCAAAAACAGTCAATTCCTATCTAAAGCAGCTGAAAAAATACCAAATTTAAAGTTCCCTCAATATTACGAAGCATGGTCAACTTCACGAACATTAGCCATGGATTGGATGGAGGGAATTCACTTGTCCGAATATACAGCAAAAACAAACGATCAAGCAGCTTGTGATCGATTGGGACAAACTCTTTGGGATTTTTATATGTTTCAGATTCACAGTTTAAAAAAAGTTCAAGCAGATCCGCATCCTGGAAATTTTCTGGTGGATAGTGACGACCAACTGATCGCCATAGATTTTGGTTGTATCAAAAGTATCCCTCAAGATTTTTATGTTCCTTATTTCGAGTTATCAAAAAAAGACAACATTGAAAACAAGGTCGTTTTTGATCAACTCCTCAGAGAATTGGAAATTTTACTTCCAAAGGATACCCAGCAAGAACAAGATTTTTTCACTGATTTATTTCAGAAAATGATGCGCTTGTTTACTCGACCCTTTCACGATAAAACTTTTGATTTTTCAGATGCTGATTTTTGGGATGCAATCACCGACCTTTCCAAAACATTTGCAGAAGATGAACAGCTGCGAAGAATGAATGGGAACCGAGGCTCTAAACATTTCATTTACATCAACCGTACCTTCTTTGGATTATATCATTTATTACATGATTTAGGAGCTAAAATCCAAACAGAGGAGTATAAAAAATACCTTTAATAGGTTTTTAAGCCTGCCTAGAAAACCGTACTTTCATCGTATTAAACCAATATTATGTTCAATTCAAAAATCATAGGTTTAGGGAAATACCTTCCTGAAAATGTGGTAACCAACGCTGATTTAGAAAAAATAATGGAAACCTCTGACGCTTGGATTCAAGAGCGAACAGGGATAAAAGAACGGAGGCATATCACCAAAGGGGATGGAAACAGCACTTCAGTAATGGGTGTCAAGGCGGCCCGAATAGCCATCGAACGTGCAGGTTTAAAACCTCAGGATATAGATTTTATTCTTTTTGCCACACTAAGTCCAGATTATTATTTTCCAGGATCTGGTGTTTTGGTTCAAGAAGCATTGGAAATTCCAGACTGCCCAGCTATGGACATCCGTATGCAATGTTCTGGATTTGTCTATGCTGTAGCTACGGCAGATCAATTTATCAAAACAGGCATGTACAAAAATGTTTTAGTTATCGGTTCAGAATACCACTCGGGTGGTTTAGATATGACTACTCGAGGAAGGAATGTATCGGTTATTTTTGGTGATGGTGCAGGAGCAGTAGTCATGACTCGAACAGAAAATTTGGAAGAAGGAATATTGTCTTCCCATTTACATTCCGAAGGAAAACATGCAGAGGAACTTTCATTAATAGGTCCAAGTACTGGGCGATGGGTTCCTGAAATTATAGAAACAAACGATCCGGAGGACCTGTCCTATTATCCCTACATGAACGGTCAATTTGTTTTTAAGAATGCAGTTGTGCGCTTTTCAGAAGTAATTAAAGAAGGTTTGGAAAAAACAGGTTGGTCCTCAAATCAAATTGGGATGTTGATCCCTCATCAAGCAAATCTTAGAATTGCGCAATTTGTTCAGAAAAAATTTGGGCTGTCGGAAAATCAGGTGTACAACAATATAGAGCGTTACGGGAATACTACGGCTGCTTCTATACCAATTGCTTTGACAGAGGCTTGGGAAGAAGGTAAGATTGTTGCTGGAACGAAGGTCGTTTTGGCAGCTTTTGGAAGTGGGTTCACCTGGGGAAGTGTAATGATCCAATGGTAAACTTTAAAACCCTGGTTTTAGGAGCTTCTTTGAAGCCCGAACGTTATGCCTACAGAGCAGTTCAAATGCTCCAAGAACGGAATTTTGAAGTCATTGCAATGGGAAGAGGGGAAGGTTTTATTGGAAAGGTTTCCATGACAAAACCATTTGCAAAAATTCCCCCAGTTCATACTGTAACTCTTTATCTTGGTCCCGTCCATCAGGAGGAATATCTCGATTTTATTCTTAAGCTCAATCCTCAACGGGTTATTTTTAATCCGGGTACAGAGAATAGGGAGTTTGCGGAAAAATTGACAAAAGCTGGAATTGCTTGGGAAAATTCTTGTACTCTGGTGTTACTTTCTACGAATCAATACCAACCCTAGGAAAGTGAGTGCCCCATTCAAGGGTAAAAGCTCATAACCCAATTCATAACCTCCTAGGAAGGAAGAATCTAAAGTTCCGACTACTCCTACCAAACCCAGGACGGTTAAAAGGACAGCCCATAGATACTTTTCTTTAATCTGATAGGGAGTGAAAATTCCGAAGGAAAACAAGCCTAAAAGTGGACCATAGGTATACCCCGCAACCGTCAACAAACCATCGATTACATTTCGATCAAGGATGTATTTAAACGAAATCACGACTAAGATGAGGAGGAGGCTCATTCCGACATGTGTGCGCTTTCTTACTTGTTTTTGCATGGTCTGGGGTCTTTCTTCGATCTTTAAAAAATCAACACAAAAGGAAGTGGTTAGCGAGGTTAGTGCACTATCGGCGCTACTGTATGCCGCTGCGATAAGCCCTAAAATAAAGGTAACACCTACAGCAATCCCCAAATTTCCATTTAATGCAATTTCAGGAAACAGTAAGTCTGTTTTTGGAGCACCGTCCATGAGGGGTATTCCGATACCTTCCCTTTGAGCATAGATAAATAGCAAGGCACCAAGCAGCATAAATAGAGCCGTGACAAGGACTAATACAAAACTAAAAACGACCATATTTTTTTGAGCGTCTTTGAGATTTCTACAACTTAGGTTTTTTTGCATCATATCTTGATCCAGCCCGGTCATACAAATGGTTACAAAGGCACCCCCAATAAAGGACTTGAGGAAATGATTTCTGCTTAATAACGAATCGGTGACAAATACTTGGTTGTAGTTCAGCAAATCGGAGGAGGCTAAAAATTCACTAAAAGACCAATCCAATGCCTGGTTGATGTAAACTATTGAAAGAACTACAGCAGCGATCATCAAGCCCGTTTGCAAGGTGTCTGTAAAAACGATGGTTTTAATCCCTCCTTTTTGGGTGTAAACCCAAATCAAAACAATTGACAGAATGACGGTTAACTCATAAGGCACGCCCAAGGCATCAAATATAAATTGTTGCAATACGATAGCAACTAAAAACAATCGGAATGAAGCACCGAGAACGCGGGAAACAAAAAAGAAAAATGCCCCAGCTCGATGACTGTTTTTTCCTAATCGAGTGTTTAAGTATTCATAGATAGAGGTAACATTGTTTTTGTAGTAAATTGGTAGGAGCACATAAGCAACAATAAAATAGCCCACCAAATATCCAATGACCACCTGAAAGTAGGTGAATTGAGAGGATTGTACCCAGCCCGGCACGGAAATAAAAGTTACCCCCGAAAGCGAAGCTCCCACCATACCAAAGGCTACGAGGTACCAAGCTGAATTTCTATTTGCGTTAAAAAAGTTTTCATTGGAATCCTCTTTACCTGTAAAATAAGCTATTCCAATTAGGATTATAAAGTAGCCAATAATTAAACTCAGTATAAAAAGAGGAGTAATCATAATTCGGAATCTGGACTAAATATACAAAACTAGAGTCAACCAATTTTTGTAAATTTGGAAATGGATTTTTCGTCAAAATTATTGGAAAATGCCGTTCTGGAAATTTCCCAATTGCCAGGTATCGGTAAGCGAACCGCATTGCGTCTAGCACTGTATTTATTAAAACAACCCAAAGAGCAAACCCAACAGTTAAGCAAAGCGCTAACGGACCTGAGGGAGGGAGTGATTTTTTGCGAACAGTGTCATAACCTTTCTGATTCAAAGCTTTGTGGGATCTGTGCAAGTCCGAAAAGGAATAAAGACCTCCTGTGTGTGGTAGAGGATATTCGGGATGTACTGGCGATCGAAAACACTGGGCAGTATAACGGAATATATCATGTACTTGGAGGAATCATTTCCCCTATGGACGGGATAGGACCCCAAGATTTAACCATACAATCCCTCTTGGAAAAAGTAAAAAAAGAAACCGTATCCGAAATTATTTTTGCATTAAGTGCAACGATGGAAGCGGATACCACCAACTTTTATATCTATAAATTACTCGCTCCTTTCGGAGTGAAAACATCAACAATAGCACGTGGTATCCCAGTGGGTGATGATCTGGAATTTACGGATGAAGTTACCTTAGGGAGGTCAATATTAGCCCGAATCCCCTTTGAAGCCTCAATCACAAAAAGCTGAGTTTTAATTCAGGTTGCTCTTTAAAGTATGCCTTTTGAACCTTAAAAATTGATACTTTTGCAAAACAAAGTCTAGTATGGGACAATATCATTTAAAATTACCCAAAATGGGGGAGAGTGTTGCAGAAGCTACCGTAACCAAATGGTTAAAGGAAGTGGGCGACACGGTTTATTTAGATGATCCCATCGTTGAAATTGCTACCGATAAAGTGGACACCGATGTTACCTCAGAAGTAGAGGGAGTATTGATAGAAAAACGTTTTGGTGAAAATGAGGTTGTGAAAGTAGGAGAAACTTTAGTGGTGATCGAAGTAGAGGGTGAGGGAATTTCTCCAGGAGAAGATGCAGAAGTTCCGGAAGAGATTCAAGAAGAAACAAATGGAACTCAAGAAGAGATCTCCTCCATTCCAAACCCTCAAACCACCGCAGAAGAAATAGAACAACACATTGCTCAAGTAGAGGAATACACTAAAATAAATGTTGGAGATGGAAAGCGATTTTATTCTCCCTTGGTTCGAAATATTGCCAAAAAAGAAGGCCTATCCTTAGAGGAAATGGAACAGATTCCAGGAACTGGAAAAGACGAGCGGCTAACTAAAAATGATATTTTGTCTTATTTAGAGCAAAGAACTTCACCCCCACTTCAGCCCAAAACCCAAGCAATCCATTCCTCTCCTGCCTCTGCTGACATTCCAACACCTCCTCCAAGTCCTACAATTTCATCTAGCGGTAGTGATCAGTTTCGTGAAATGACTCGTATGGAAAATCTAATCTCGGATCATATGATTTCGAGCTTAAAAACATCCGCTCATGTTCAATCTTTTATTGAAGTTGACGTAACCCATCTTTGGGATTGGAGGGAAGGGGTAAAAACGGCATTTCAAAAAAGAGAAAATGACAAATTGACTTTTACTCCTCTGTTTATGCATGCCATCATAAAAGCATTGCGGGATTTTCCAGAAATGAACAGCAGTATTGACGGGCAGAAAATTATACTTAAAAAAGCAATTAATTTGGGAATGGCAACTGCGCTTCCCGATGGGAATTTAATTGTTCCGGTAATAAAGAATGCTGATTATTTGAATTTAGTAGGTCTAGCAAAAGCGGTAAACGATCTTGCTGTCCGAGCTCGATCAGGACGATTAACCCCAGAAGAGGTACAGGGAGGAACCTATACATTTACCAATATTGGACAATTTGGTTCCCTCATGGGGACACCGATAATCAATCAGCCTCAAGTCGGAATATTAGCTATTGGTGCCATTCGAAAAATGCCTGCGGTCATAGAAACCCCAAAGGGTGATTTTATAGGTATTAGAAGAAAAGTTATTTTATCTCACAGTTACGATCACCGAATTATAAATGGTGCTACTGGCGGTATGTTTGTTAAGCGCGTCGCAGAGTATCTTGAAAATTGGAGCGAAACGCTTCCTTATTAAACCCAAGCACTATGAAATTAGAACTTACCAAACCCTTATGTTTTTTTGATTTAGAAACTACAGGTACTGCAATCGCTAAAGATCGAATTGTCGAAATGGCTGTACTTAAAGTTCATCCCAACGGCACACGTGAAATGAAAGAATGGCGTGTCAATCCAGAACAGCCGATCCCCTTAGAAGCCTCCAATGTCCATGGGATTACAGATGAAATGGTCGCGAATGAGCCAACTTTTAAAGAATTGTCTAAAGAGATTTACAGTTATATCAAAGGCTGCGATCTAGCGGGCTACAATTCAGATCGTTTTGATATTCCCCTCCTCGTGGAGGAATTGCTACGTGCTGAAATTCCTTTTGATTTTAAAAACATTAAAACCGTTGACGTACAGACCATATTCCATAAAATGGAGGCCCGAACTTTGTCGGCTGCACTGAGGTTTTATTGCAGTCAAGATCTTACGGATGCCCATACGGCTCAAGCAGATACGCAAGCAACTCATGATGTACTTATTGCACAATTAGAACGGTATTCCGAACTGGAACCCAATATTGATTTCTTAAACAGTTTCAGTACCCGAAGAAAAACAGCCGATTTCGCAGGTTTTATCGTTTATGATAAAAGCGAAGCCATGTGTTTTGGTTTTGGCAAACACAAAGGGAAAAAAGTAACCGATGTCCTAGCCCAAGAGCCTGGATATTTTGGCTGGGTATTGAATGCGGACTTTCCATTATACACCAAAAAACTCTTGACCGAAATTCGTCTACAAGAGTTAAACACTAAATCTTAACGGCAGTGAAGCTTATTTGTGTAGGAAGAAATTACAGCGCTCATATTGATGAACTTCAAAATGAACGTCCAACCGACCCCGTGCTTTTTATTAAGCCCGATACCAGTATGCTCCAAAATAAGCACCCTTTTTTTCTTCCTCATTTTAGTAATGATATTCACCATGAAGTTGAAATTTTAGTCCGGATTGATCGAATCGGTAAACATATCGAGCCTCAATTTGCACCGAAATATTACAGTAAAATAGGACTTGGAATCGATTTTACAGCACGAACACTTCAGACCGAATTGAAGTCCAAAGGTTTGCCTTGGGAAAAAGCAAAGGCTTTTGACGGTTCAGCACTGGTAGGAAAATGGTATCCCAAAGAACAATTTAAAAATCTTAACGACATTCCTTTTTCTTTGAAAAAAAACGGGAGTATCGTACAACAGGGGAATACCGCTCAAATGCTCTGGAAAATGGATGAATTGATTGCTTATATTTCGCAATATTTCACACTAAAAATTGGAGACATCGTGTTTACGGGAACGCCAGCAGGAGTAGGTCCTGTATATGAAGGAGACGTACTTCAGGGGTATGTGGGTGCCGAGGAGGCATTCACGGTAAAAATCAAATAAAATGAAAGCAGAACTAATTACCATTGGCGATGAAATACTCATTGGTCAAATTGTTAATACCAACTCCGTATTTCTCTCCAAGGCATTAAATAAAATCGGAATTGAAATCGTGCAAATCACCTCGATATCGGATGATCAAATTGCTATTCTTGAAGCCCTGGACTCGACCAAAAAAAGAGCTCAAATAGTCCTAATTACGGGGGGATTAGGCCCAACTAAAGACGACATTACCAAGCATACGTTGTGCGAATATTTTGAAGATTCCCTAGTTATGAATCAAGATATTTTGCAACACATAGAAGAAATCTTTGCTAAATACGTCACCACCCCGATCAATGATCAAAACCGACAGCAAGCGTTATTACCCTCAAAAGCTCGTATTTTTAAAAATGAACACGGGACTGCTTCAGGGATGTGGTTTGAACAAAATGGGCAAGTTGTTGTTGCGCTTCCCGGGGTGCCCTTTGAAATGAAAGCGCTTATGACCCAGAGTGTTCTGCCTGCATTACAAAATCATTTTGAACGCCCTTATATTCTTCACAAAACAGCTTTAACTTATGGTCTTGGAGAGAGTGCAATCGCGGAGCGAATTGAAGATTGGGAAAACAAGTTGCCCACCCATATCAAACTGGCGTATCTTCCTAATTTGGGTAAAGTGAGGCTTAGACTTTCAGGGAAAGGATTAGATGAAAAGCAATTGGAAACAGAAATGGAAGAAGAGTTTAAGATTCTAATTCCATTGATTCAGGATATTTTTTTTGGCTATGAAGACGAAACTTCCTTAGAGGAGCGCATTCAAGCGCAATGTATAGCAAAGCAATTGACCTTATCTGCAGCAGAGAGTTGTACTGGAGGAGAAATTGCTGCTGTTTTAACGAAAATACCTGGGGCATCACAATATTTTAAAGGAAGTGCGGTGACCTACCACACCCAATCCAAGATTGATTTATTAGGCGTTCCTGAAGCCTTGATCACTGAATTTTCTGTAGTAAGTCAAGAAGTGGCTGAATCCATGGCACTTCAAGCTCAAAAAAAATTCAATACAAACTTGGCAATTGCAACTACTGGTAATGCTGGACCCAGCAAAGGAGATTCGGACGCTGAAATTGGCACAGTATGGATTGCCCTTGCTAGTCCATCGGGGGTGTACAGCGAAAAATTTCTTTTTGGGAAACACAGAGAACGTGTAGTTCAGAAAGCAGTTCATAAGGCACTTGAACTTATTTTTAAGCAATTGTTTTAAAAAGTGTGTTTATTTTTTAAAAACATTTTTAATACTGTATAAAAAAAAGTAAATTTGCACCCACGTAAAAAAGACCACCATGTCCAAAGTTTGTGAAATCACTGGAAAACGCGTCATGTTCGGGAACAATGTTTCTCATGCATTAAACCGTACCAAGCGTCGATTTGATGCTAATATTATTAAAAAACGTTTCTTTATCCCAGAAGAAAGTAAGTGGGTAACCCTCAACATTTCAACTTCAACGTTGAAAACGATTAATAGAAAAGGGATTGCTGCGGTGCTTAAAGAAGCGCGCGCGAAAGGAAACTATAAAGGTTAATACCAATGGCAAAGAAAGGAAATAGAGTTCAAGTAATATTGGAATGCACAGAACACAAAGATTCTGGCAGACCAGGAACTTCTCGTTACATAACGACGAAAAACAAAAAAAATACGCCTGAGCGTTTAGAAATCAAAAAATTTAACCCGATTTTGAAAAAAATGACGGTTCATAAAGAAATTAAGTAAGTCATGGCAAAGAAATCCGTAGCAACATTACAAACAGGCTCAAAGCGTTTGACAAAAGCGATTAAAATGGTGAAGAAAAACGGAAGTGATTCTTATAGTTTTGTAGAAACTATCATTGCACCTGATTTGGCCAGTAACTGGTTGGACAAACAGTAATTGTTTTTCCTTCAGAAAATAAAAGCTACTTTTAGGTAGCTTTTTTTATATAACTATTTCATGGGAAAACTCAGTGCTTTTTTTTCAAAACAAGATCAAAAGAAACTTGAGAAGGGTCTAGCCAATACTAAAAAATCTTTTTTATCCAAGTTAGGGACTGCCCTTGTTGGGAAAACCAAAATTGATGAGGATCTTCTCGATGAATTGGAAGATGCCCTGATTCAATCGGATGTTGGTGTTACCACTACTCTTAAAATTATAAAAGCATTAGAAGCTCGAACGGCTAAAGATAAATATCTTGGTCAAGAAGACCTAATGCTTATGATGCAAGAAGAAATCCTGGCACTTCTAGTTTCTCCTGAAGCAAAGGATCCAGATGCACTTCATGTTGAGTTTAAGGAAACGCCTCATGTGGTCATGTTAGTCGGTGTAAATGGTGTGGGAAAAACGACGACTGTTGGTAAATTAGCCCATCAATTTAAAACTGCCGGTAAAAAAGTAATGCTTGGGGCAGCAGATACGTTTCGAGCTGGAGCCATTGATCAACTCCAAATATGGGCAGATCGTGTCGATGTTCCCCTAGTTCGTCAGGAAATGGGCAGCGATCCTGCCTCCGTTGCTTTTGATACCCTGCAGTCCGCAAAAGCTCAGGAAGTGGATATTGTTTTTATTGATACCGCAGGACGGCTTCACAATAAGGTAAATTTGATGAATGAATTGTCTAAGGTAAAACGTGTCATGGAAAAGGTTATTCCTAATGCACCTCATGAAGTTCTTTTGGTTTTAGATGGATCTACTGGACAAAATGCTTTTGAACAAGCCAAACAATTTACGGCTGCTACAGAAGTGAGTAGTTTAGCCATTACAAAGTTGGATGGAACGGCTAAAGGTGGCGTGCTTCTAGGAATTTCCGATCAATTTCAAATCCCGGTGAAGTATATTGGTGTAGGAGAAGGAATTGAAGACCTCCAACTATTCGACAAGCAAAATTTTATCAAAACGCTATTTAATTAATTTTCGGATGCTAAAATTTTTTAGAGTTGTTGCGGTTGTTTTTCTTTTATTAGGAGCGGTTTATCTTGTGGGACCACGGGTAGAAACACCTCAATTTTCAGAGGAGATTCCCTATGTTCCCAAGGATTTAGATTCATTACAAAATTGGATACAATCCAAAGAACAAGCCCAAGGAAATATTCGTTTCGATAACGAATCCAAATTGTATTTTAACGATTCCATCCCTCAAAAAACAGAATATAGTGTGTTGTATCTCCATGGTTTTACCGCTTCTGGAAAAGAGGGGGATCCTGTTCATAAAATGATAGCTCAAGCCTTTAATGCCAATTTATATGTCCCAAGACTTTACGGACACGGATTGGAAGAGGAGGAACCCATGCTCACTTTTAACAATGATGATTTTTGGGAGTCTGGGAAAGAAGCGGTTGAAATCGCAAAACGACTTGGAGAAAAGGTTATTTTACTGGGTACTTCTCATGGTGGCGCCTTAAGCCTCTCTTTGGCAGATGATTCTAAAATTTGTGCCCTAGGATTGTTTGGTCCAAACATTGAAGTATTTGATTCCAAAGCAAAATTACTTTCGAAACCTTGGGGGTTACAAATCGCACGTCTTGTAAAAGGAGGCAACTACCATTACATGGTAACCAACAACGAAGAAAAGAAAAAATATTGGACTACAAAAGCACGTCTGGAAGCTACAGTCCAAATGCAAAAGTTTTTAGATATAAAAATGCGGAAGTCAACATTTAAGAAAGTTTCAGTTCCACTTTTTATGGGATATTATTTCAAAAATGACAGCCTTCAGGACCAAGTCGTTTCAGTACCTGCCATGCTCAAAATGTTTGACCAATTGGGCACTCCCGATTCTTTAAAATTTAAAAAAGCTTTTCCTGAAATTAATGATCACGTTTTGACTTCTTCACTTTCAACAGCAAATTACGATGAGGTGGCAAAGGAGGCCATAGCATTTTTTAATAAAGTTTTAAAAAAGTAGTTTATGCGGTTCTGTTCTCTACTTCTTTTTTCTTCACTGCTGTTTTTGAGTTGTGAGTCATCCAATCCCACGTTAAAACATTGGGAACCTTACGATGAATCTGAGGAATTGCTTGCCAATACTGACCATCCCCTTGCTCGAATGCAATACAAAAGAATACAGTCGCAGCACACTGATCGCAATGCACTGTTCATTCCCTTTAAAAAGGAACTAGCTGCTTTCTCTCAAGCCGAACACGACGCGCTTAAGCCATTTATACTTGAGCAAAATATCCCAACTCTACAAAAACACATAGAGGAAGGGGTGTTGACCTACGAGTCATTAACTTTATTTTACCTCTACCGAATTTATCATTTTGAATTTCAACGTGAAACCTTTCTCAATGCGATCATTTCTCTAAATCCCGACGTGCTCAAACAGGCTCGTTTGCTAGATAAAGAACCCAAACCAGAACTTTCTCATCTGGTGTATGGTATGCCCATTTTATTAAAAGACAATATTGATGCAGTTCCTATGGCAACGACCGCTGGGGCTGCTGCAATGGCTCAAAATTTCCCAGTAGCGGATGCCTTTATCGTAAGTCAATTAAAAAGCAGAGGGGCACTAATTTTAGGGAAAGTAAATTTAAGTGAGTGGGCATATTATTTTTGTCAGGGTTGTCCCCTTGGCTATAGTGCAATGGGTGGACAGACTCTAAATCCTTACGGCAGAAAACAATTGGAGACAGGCGGTTCCAGTTCTGGGAGTGGGGTAGCCGTAGCAGCAAATTACGCCGTGGCAGCTATTGGATCTGAGACTTCAGGTTCCATCTTATCTCCCTCAGGAAAAAATAGTGTGGTGGGTTTAAAACCAACTATTGGAGCGCTAAGTCGGGGAGGTATCGTACCGATATCAAGTAGTTTGGATACCGCTGGTCCCATGACAAAAAACGTACTCGACAATGCTATATTGATGAGTGCCCTCCTAGCAGAGGACACCAGAGACAGTTCCAGTTACCCTAGTGAACCCATTCGATTTGATCATCTGGATACCGTTACTTTAAAAGGAAAACGTTTGGGAATCAATCGTAAGTTTGAGGAGGATAGTTTAATGCAGCTCGCCCTAGCAAAAATGAAATCAGCAGGAGCCATCCTCATTCCCTTCGATCCTCCTGAAATTGATATGGAAGGCTTTGGAAGAATTTTGGATGTAGACATGCGTTCAGACTTACCAAAATACCTAAATACCTATGCCAACTCTTCGATTGAATTGGACTCTGTTCAAGACATCGTTGCATTCAACACCCAAGACACGCTTTTACATGCACCTTATGGACAGGATATTTTCTTAGGAATTTTAGAGGAAAAAAGTTCACAAGCTGAATTTGAACCTCAGAAAAAAGAACTGATGCAAAATGCAACATTATATTTTCAAGAAATAATAAATAAGTATGCTGTAGATGCATTTTTATCAATCGATAATTATTCCGCCCGAAATGCTGCTGCGGCCCATTTCCCCGCGTTAGGAGTCCCTATGGGATATACCAAGGAAGGTCAACCCCAAAACTTGACCTTTATCGCTCCTTCAAAAAAAGAACAACTTTTACTTGAATTAGGCGCCGCATTTGAGCGTTTGAGTAAATCACGTCAAATTCCCACGCTTTTTCAATAAACTATGCGAACAAAATCTTTAAAGAAAAATACGATAAATGTCATCACCTTAGGTTGTTCCAAAAACATCTATGATTCGGAAGTGCTAATGGGTCAGCTTCGTGCCAATGGGAAAGAAGTAGTGCATGAAAAAGAGGGAAATATCGTTGTAATTAATACCTGTGGATTTATTGATAATGCAAAAGAAGAATCGGTCAACACGATCTTAGAGCAAATACAAAATAAAGAAGCTGGAAAGGTAGATAAAGTATATGTGACGGGTTGTTTGAGTGAACGCTACAAACCCGACTTGGAAAAAGAGATTCCTCAAGTAGATCAGTATTTTGGTACTACGGATTTACCCCAGTTGTTAAAAGTTTTAGAGGCGGATTATAAACATGAGTTGGTGGGTGAGCGGATTCTGACTAGTCCAAAGCATTACGCTTATTTAAAAATTGCGGAAGGTTGTGACCGTCCTTGCTCGTTTTGTGCGATCCCTTTAATGCGAGGAAAGCACAAATCTACCCCCATTGAAGACCTAGTCAAACAAGCGAAGTATTTGGCTAAAGAAGGGGTAAAAGAATTGATCTTAATCGCACAAGATCTTACCTATTATGGGTTGGATCTATACAAAAAGCGCAGACTGGCTGACTTGTTAAAGGCACTCGTAGCAGTTGATGGTATTGAATGGATTCGGTTGCATTACGCTTTTCCAACTGGATTTCCTGAGGATGTACTCGAAGTGATTCGTGAGGAGAATAAAATCTGTAATTATTTGGATATTCCTCTGCAACATATTGCTGATCCCATACTCAAATCGATGCGTAGGGGAACGACACAGGCAAAGACTACCGAACTTCTTAAAAAGTTTCGCGAGCAAGTCCCAAATATTGTTTTACGTACTTCATTAATCGTAGGATATCCTGGAGAAACAGAAGCGGATTTTGAAACCTTAAAGAATTGGGTCAAAGAAATGCGATTCGAACGTTTGGGTTGTTTTACATACAGTCATGAGGAAAATACACATGCGCATCAGTTGGAAGATGATGTTCCAGAAGAAGTAAAGCAGCAACGATCCAATGCGATCATGGAAATCCAGTCTCAAATTTCTTGGGAACACAATCAAAGCTGTGTGGGTAAAACCTATCGATGTTTAATCGACAGAAAAGAAGGAAATCAGTACATAGGGAGAACTTTTATGGACTCCCCTGATGTCGATAATGAGGTTCTTATTGATGCAACGCAGAACTATTTAAAGCAGGGGGAGTTTCTCCAAGTTCTTATTACAGAAGCTACCGACTACGATTTAATCGGTACTCCAGTGTAGCTTAAATTATTGAGAGATCTACTTATAGAAAAAATAAAGCATTAGCAAATGCTATTTTCCCAGTATACCAAAATCCTCTAAATAGAACATTGTCAACAAAATAAACAACTTTACCTCTACCCATCATTTCTTCACCAACCAGTAAGGATTTCCTTTGCTTGTTTATTGCTTGGTAACCAATAAAGCCAGATATCGCTTTAGCAGTATTGCTCAAGGTAAAGGCATTGTTTCCATTTTGGATAAGTTCATAAGCAGTTTCATCAAGTTTAAGGGAATAGTAGTGATCCAGTCCAAAACTTATGGGATGTGATTTATCTATTTGAGCTTCAAAAATACTGCCTGTAGTGATGTAACTGATTTCATTTCTGGATTGATCACCAAAAGACATTTCTGTAGTATCCATTTCATGGGTTTCCTTTCTCTTGAGTTTAAACGAATCTGTATTCGCAAAACGGTTCAAAGCACCAGCAAGGGGTATAAGTTTTCCTCCTTTTTTCACCCAATCCATAAGGGCTTGGTCAGTTGCATTGGCTTCATCCCATTGGGAGTAATACCCATCAGGAATGATGAGTTGGTCGATATGATTCAATGCAGTAGTTAAGCTATTTTCGTCAAGCTGAAGTAGTGGATAGCCCAATGCCTGTTCAAAATAATGCCAAACTTCACCGTAGTTATAACTCGATGTTCTATCGTTTTTGAGGATGGCAATTTTTGGTGCTTTTATCAGGATGAGTTCCCCGGCACCCAAATCCGGACCTTGGGAGGAATAACCTGTTTGTATTGGGGTCAATTTACGATTGAAATCCGATGCGAGTTGGGCTAGTTTCTCCAAATAATTGGGCAACTTTTGATTATCTCCTTTTAAGATAAAAAGGCTTCCACGTGTCCAAGATTTTCCACTATTTGTTAGAGGAGTTTCATTAAAACGAACACCTATATTTTCTTTTAATAAAGCAGCTAAAAATCTACTGTCCTCAAAACTGTTATACGAAAGCGCATAGCCATACAATGCCTCGGAGAGCTTGCTTGTAGTGGTCTTTTCGATAGTATAATCCGAAATATTCAAATCACTTTGGGTTGCCATAGCTTCCAATCCATACGCATAAGGCAAGGACCATGCGGTAATGTCATAGGTCAACGAATCATTAAGTTTTGTTTGGGGTTCTAGTAGTACCTGAACCATTTTACCTTTGGGTTGTTTTGTAGAAACTACAAGTGCCTGTTCTGAAAAATTAGAAGTTGTGTTCCCTTGTTTTTGATAATCATACCCTTTTACGGTAGTATTTTTTGTTAACTGATGACTTGTAATATCGTGTTGGTTGAGGAGTTTATGTAAAGCATCCAATTTATCGGGATGCCCTTGCATTATGAAATTTTTATATTTCACGTCTTTGTTGTCAAAAAAAAGCTGGTAATTTTTATTAAGCGTACTAATGTTTTGTGCAGCAATTTCTACCGTCGAAATTCCTGTAGTGTAGTGATGTTCAATACGATCCTTTAAGGTCAAAGTAATGTTTTCATCGTTTTTTATGCCCAGACCTGCGACACCACCTCCAGCTTGTTCATAGGTCATCCCAATAGCTCCTAAATAGGTAGGATAGGTATCGCCATAACTGGGATAAAGCAGATCAAAACGCTGTTTAGTAAAATAAAACCATCCTTCCTTGTCAAAATATTTTGCGTGATTTTTTCCCAGAACATCCTGAAAGCTTTTTTGAAAAGGGGTTATAATTTCATGTAAGGGTTCAGCAGCTGGAGCAAAATAATAGGGACTGTTGATTCCTTGCTCGTGAAAGTCAACATGAATGTGAGGGAGCCATTGATTGTATAACTTTACACGTTGTTGTGACTCAACCTGAGTAAGCCATGCCCAATCGCGATTTAAGTCAAAACTGTAGTGATTTGTTCTACCGTTATGCCAACCTTCTTGATGTTCACGACTAAAGGGTTCGGTATCGTTGGGAGTGCTTTTGGTTTGGTTATAAAAATTAACATATCGATCGCGTCCGTCAGGATTAATGCAAGGATCTAAAATTATTACAGTGTTCTCCAACCAATCGTTGTATTTGGTTATCAAGGCATGGGCAGTTTTCATCGCTGCTTCGGTACTAGAGGATTCATTACCGTGGACATTATAGCTAAGCCAAACAATAGCTTTATCCTCGTTTTTTGGTCCCGAAACCATTCCACTGTTTTGTAGGTGGGCTTGGCGAATTGCCTCAATATTCTCCAAATTTTTTTCAGAAGAGATAAAGGCTAATTGGAGTAAACGACCTTCATTCGTTTTGCCGTAGGGGTGTAATTTTAATTGAGCACTGTTTTTTTCTAAGTGCTGGAAGTAGGAAACCACTTGATGATGCCGACTGAAATGAGAACCCAATTCATAACCCAAAAACGCATCAGGAGTTTGGATTTGGGATTGCAAAGCGGAAAAAGACAGGAATAGAAGGGATAGGTAAAAGAAACGTGACATGGATTTGTATTTTGTATTTAAAAATACGCTTTCTTGAGGAACTCTCTCTATTTTTCTCAAAAACGAATATCTTTACACAAACAGATGCATGCGAAAGAAGTTTATTTCATTTAAGGAGACCAAACGTTTTTCTAAACTCATGACTACCTATTTAGAGCAGTCTGAAGAACTAAAGCCTTTTTATGAAAAGTACCCTACGTTGAATCAATTCAAGCAACAAATCGCATTAAAGAAGGAAAGTTATTCTGCTTCCTACAGAGAAGTTTTGGTCGCTGCTTTAAAAGGTCAGTATAAAGCGATACCCCATTCTAAAAGCGTTGACAAAAACGTAATCCTTTTAGAGAACGAAAATACTTTTACCGTTACCACAGGGCATCAGTTGAGTTTGATGACTGGACCGTTGTATTTTTTATACAAAATCATCAGCACAATCAATCTTTGTAAAAGTTTAAAAAAAGCCTATCCCGATTCGAATTTTGTACCCCTCTATTGGATGGCGAGTGAAGATCATGATTTTGAAGAAATTAGCACTTTTCGTTTTCAAGACAAAAGTATCCGTTGGTCCCAAGAGAGTGAAGGAGCAGTGGGAGAATTGTCTTTGGAGGAGTTGCAAACGGTCTTGGATGTGTTTGAACAGCATTTAGGGGATAGTGAAAATGCAAAGCAATTAAAAGAATGGATAAGAGCGTCTTACCGAAGTTCCCAAACACTTTCTGAAGGTACTTTTCGTCTAGTCAATATCCTTTTTGGGGAGTATGGTTTAGTTGTTTTAGAGCCAAACCGCCCTGAATTAAAGACTCTTTTCAAATCGATCATCCAAGAGGAACTCCTTCAAGAAGCTTCATTTAAAACAGTGACCTCTCAGATTGAAAAATTAAAACATGATTTGGATTCTTCCTATACACCTCAAGTAAATCCAAGAGAAATCAATCTCTTTTATTTGACCCCTAAGGGAAGGTTTCGTGTTGAGAGAAGTGGAAATCTGTATCGCTTAAACGGAACAGAGCAAACGTTTACAGAGGAAGAAATTATGCATTTAGTAGATTCTCATCCAGAACGATTTTCACCCAATGTCATCCTCCGACCGCTGTATCAAGAATGTATCTTGCCCAACCTCTGTTATATTGGAGGGGGCGGTGAACTGGCGTATTGGTTTCAGTTAAAATCTACATTTACTCATTTTAAGCTGCCTTTTCCTATTCTTTTACTTCGAAATTCAGCCTTGCTTTATTCGGAAAAAGTAGGTCGTAAAATTGCTAAGCTGAATTTAGAAACTGCGGACTTATTTATGAGTCGTAATTCATTGTTGAATAAAAAAGTAAGACAAATCAGTAATATCGACTTGGACCTTACCCCTTTAAAGGAGCAGCTTAAAAAGCAGTTTGAATATTTAAATACTCTTGTAGCCAAAACAGACGCCTCTTTTAAAGGTGCAGTAGAAGCGCAACAAGCAAAACAATTTAAAGGAATTGATTTTCTAGAAAGACGTTTATTAAAAGCCCAAAAGCGGGTTTTAAAAGATGAGGTAGAGCGTTTAGTTTATCTTCATGAACAATTGTTCCCCAACGACAGTCTTCAAGAGCGGACTCTAAATTTTACTACTTTTTATATTGACTTAGGTAAAGATTTCCTGCCTGAATTAATAGACGCTTTAGATCCATTAAATCCAGATTTTGTCTTGTTGGAATATTAACAGGAATATGTTGAATTATTTCTTTGGGTAGTTTTTACAACAAGTATTAAATCGTATTTTTGCCCATGCAAGAAAAAGTACTCATTCTAGATTTTGGATCACAGTACACACAATTAATAGCGCGTCGAGTTCGAGAACTATTTATTTATTGTGAAATCCACCCGTTCAACAATCCACCAAAACATTTATCCGACTTTAAAGCAGTCATTTTATCGGGATCACCCTATTCTGTTCGAGCGGAAGATGCTCCTCATCCAGAATTAGACCAGATTAAAGGAAAACTTCCCCTATTGGGAGTCTGCTATGGAGCACAGTATTTAGCCCATTTCTTTGGAGGGCAAGTGAATCTCTCTGATAAACGGGAATATGGAAGAGCGCATTTAGGCTATGTCAACTCGGAGGATCCTTTTTTCAAAGGAGTACCTTCAGACAGTCAGGTATGGATGAGTCATGCAGACACCATATTAAAACTGCCTGAAGACGCAGTACTTCTGGCGAGTACTGCAGATGTAGAAAATGCAGCTTATAAAATTAAAGGAGAACCCACCTATGGGATTCAATTTCACCCAGAAGTGTATCACTCCACCGATGGAAAACAAATTTTAGAAAACTTTTTGGTTCGTATTGCGGGCGTCAAACAGGACTGGACCCCTGATTCTTTTGTGGACATGACCCTTGCAGAATTGAAAGAAAAAATTGGAAATGACCAAGTGATTTTGGGTCTTTCAGGTGGGGTAGATTCCTCAGTAGCTGCCGTATTGCTTCATAAGGCTATCGGAAAACAGTTAAACTGCATTTTTGTGAACAACGGTTTGCTAAGAAAAAATGAGTTTGATCAAGTTCTCAATCAATATCAAGGAATGGGGCTAAACATTAAAGGAGTAGATGCATCCGATCAATTCTTAGACGCTTTGGACGGAGTATCAGACCCTGAAACGAAGCGAAAAATTATCGGCAAGACTTTTATCGAAGTTTTTGATGCCGAAGCACATTTAGTAGAGGGTGCAAAATGGTTGGGACAAGGGACTATTTATCCTGATGTTATTGAATCTATTTCAGTAAACGGACCTTCTGCAACAATCAAATCGCATCACAATGTGGGAGGATTACCTGATTTTATGAAACTTGATTTGGTGGAACCCTTACGAATGTTATTTAAGGACGAAGTCAGAAGAGTAGGTAAAAGTTTAGGTATCGATTCAGAATTATTGGGGAGGCATCCTTTTCCTGGACCTGGATTAGCAATTCGAATTTTGGGTGAAATCACACGAGAAAAAGTTAAAATGCTTCAAGAAGTAGATGCAATTTTTATAGAAGGATTAAAAAAATGGGATTTATACAATCAAATCTGGCAGGCAGGGGCCATGTTTTTATCCATCAATAGTGTTGGAGTCATGGGAGACGAACGTACCTATGAAAACTGCGTCGCACTCCGAGCTGTTCAGTCTACTGATGGAATGACTGCAGATTGGGTAGATTTGCCCTACGCATTTCTTCAAAAAATATCCAATGAAATTATTAATAACGTTAAAGGAGTTAACCGAGTGGTTTATGATATCAGCTCGAAACCACCCGCAACGATTGAATGGGAATAGTTTTTGATATACCTTCCGCATGAGCCGACAATTTCTCTTATATTTTTGTAGTATTTTCCTTTTAGGGACACTATGGACAATGGCTCAAATACCAGATTCATTTGCCTCTCATCGTGTTCAAAAGGGGGAGACCCTGGAAATGCTGTTGGAGCAATACAAAATAACTGCAGAACAACTTGAAGAGTACAATCCACTAGTAACCCGATTCGGGATTCGAAGAAGAATGAATTTACGTATCCCTATTTACTCAAATACAGCAGTTGTACAACCAGAAAAACCAATTCAAAATCCTCAAAATAGCACAGTAAGTTTTACCCTACACGAGGTGCTTCCCAAGGAAACCAAATGGCGATTAGCCTATCAATACAATACGACCATAGCTGAATTGGACTCCTTAAATCCAGAAATAAAAGAAGGACTGAAGATCGGTCAAAAGCTCAAAATACCTCTGCCCGAGGAACTACGTCCTATCCCAGAAAAAGACTCCCTTTACAATTATTACAAAGTTCTTCCCAAAGAAGGGTTTTATCGAATTGAAAAAAAGTTAGGAGTAACTCAGGCAACCTTAGATTCATTAAATCCGATTTTAAAAGAAACTGGATTACAAGCTGGGATGATATTGAAAATTCCAGGTGCTCAAAGTGGTGAACTTCGAATTGAAGACGATCTTCTGGTAGAACGAGCCAATTTAATCGATTCTGTATTTCAGAAACAGGAAATCAAGTTTACAGTATTACTTCCCTTTAAAGCGAATGAAATTATTTTGGATTCTGTTGAAGACACCAAAAGACTCCTCCAAGCACGAAATTTACATACCATTGCCTTGGATTTTTATTCAGGAATTTTGTTTGCAGTGGAAAAAGCAAAACAAAAGGGACTTTCCATAGAAGTAGATACTTACGACACTGAGAATTCAATTTCAAAGTTGAATGAAATTGCCAATGAATTGGATGATAAAACGGACTTTATTCTTGGCCCTTTAATCCCCTCGAATTTTAATTATCTATCAAGCTTAAAGTCATTGAGTGAAATTCCTAAAATTGCTCCTTTGTCCTCCAATCCTGTTGTGTTGCGTAAAAACGTTTACCAGTCGGTTTCTCAGTTGGATGATAACAGACTAAAAATGTTTTCCTATTTAGAGCGTGTAATAGACACCACCCATCACGTTGTCATTGTAGCAGATTCTACAAACCGCAGCATTGAACGAAAATTAAAAGCGCAATTTCCATGGGCAATCACATTACGTCCAGAGAAGGGAGATTTTATTTTACCAGAACTAGCCGATTCCTTATTGGTCGATTCAATGCCTAATAAAGTGATTCTTGAAACACAATCTTTCCCTCTAATAGCAAATGCGATATCTCAGTTTAATGCTCAAAATACGTCCGAGAGACAAGTGCAGGTTTTTACTACCTATCGAAGTAATGCCTACGATAATGAAAATTTATCTCGAAAGGTTTTAGGGGGAATAGGGTTTACCTACCCAGTTGGCTTTAAGCCTTTAGAGTATACAGCTAATGCAGCATTTATAGAATCTTTTGAAAGTCGTTTTGGAAAGCCACCAAATAAAGAAGCCATCCGAGGATACGATTTGACTTTAGATTTAATTCTTAGAACAGCCGTTGTCAATCGATTGGATCAATCATTTGATTTAGGCGAAACACAGTACCTCTCGAATCGGTTTTTATACCGTCCAGAAGCAAATGATTCCTATCTAAATATAGGATTATTTCTTCTACAGCATGAAGGTTATGAAATTAAAGAAATAAAAGAATAGAATGAGAAGTCCGGAAGTTCGCTATGATTTTGTAAATTTGAGTCCGGTAAGAGCGAACTAAATAAACCGGATGTCCAACACCAAATATATTTTTGTTACAGGAGGAGTTACTTCTTCATTAGGAAAAGGAATTATAGCAGCTTCTTTAGCTAAACTACTTCAGGCACAGGACTTTAAAGTCACGATACAAAAATTTGATCCTTATATAAATGTAGATCCAGGAACTTTAAATCCTTATGAACACGGCGAGTGCTATGTTACTGAGGATGGGGCTGAAACCGATTTAGATCTAGGGCATTACGAGCGCTTTTTAAATATTAACACCTCCCAAGCCAATAACGTAACTACGGGCAGAGTCTACCAAAGTGTAATTGAAAAAGAGCGTCGAGGAGAATTTTTAGGGAAAACCGTTCAAGTCATTCCTCATATCACCAACGAGATTAAGGAACGTATGCAATTACTCGGTAAAACGGGCGAATACGATATGGTGATTACCGAAATTGGTGGAACCGTTGGGGACATTGAATCTTTACCTTATATCGAGTCTGTACGACAATTAATTTGGGACCTTGGAAAAGAGAATGCCCTGGTAATTCATTTAACGTTGATTCCTTATTTAGCAGCTGCTGGGGAGTTAAAGACAAAGCCCACCCAACACTCTGTTAAAACCCTGATGGAAAGTGGTATATCAGCAGATATTATCGTTTGTAGAACCGAGCATGAATTGTCTGGAGAACTTAAAGAAAAGCTTGCATTGTTTTGTAATGTAAAAAGAGAAGCCATCATTCAGTCTATCGATGTAGATACCATTTATGATGTTCCCTTAAAAATGCTTGAAGAAGGATTGGATAAGGTGGTTTTGCAAAAACTCCAACTCTCACCAAAGAAACCTTTAGACTTAACCTCGTGGAATCTTTTTCTCGAAAAATTCAAAAATCCCAAACACAAACTTAAAATAGGTCTTGTTGGAAAATATGTTGAACTGCAAGATTCTTATAAGTCTATAGTAGAATCTTTAATTCATGCAGGGGCCATAAATGAAACCGAAATCGAGATCATCAGTGTTCATTCTGAGCATTTAGAGGAAGGTACAGTCGCTGCCCAATTAAAGGGCCTTCACGGATTAATCGTCGCTCCAGGTTTTGGGGAACGAGGGATTGAAGGAAAAATCAGTGCCATTGCCTATGCAAGAGAAAACAAACTCCCCTTTTTTGGAATTTGCCTGGGAATGCAGATGGCTGTGATTGAATATGCACGAAATCAAAAAGGGCTTCAGGATGCAAACTCAACAGAAATGGATCCGAATTGTAAACATGCTGTAATCGATTTGATGGAGTCGCAAAAAAGTATTTTGAATAAAGGGGGAACGATGCGCCTAGGAGCATGGGATTGTGACTTACAACCAAATACTATAGTAGCACAAGCCTATCAATCAAACAAAATATCGGAACGCCATCGTCATCGTTATGAATTTAATAACGCGTACTTGGCTCAGGTTTTTGATGAACAATTTATCATTGCAGGGACCAATCCAGAAACAGGTTTAGTTGAGATAATAGAATACAAAAACCATCCTTGGTTTGTTGGGGTGCAATTTCATCCAGAATATAAAAGTACTGTTTCAAATCCTCACCCTTTATTTTTGGCATTCGTTAAAGCCAGCTTGACACAGAAAGCAAAAGAATAAGTAAGAAAAATACTATGGAAGAAAAAAAATTTGATCCTTATCAATTTATTGGATTTATCCTTATTGCTTTAATCCTAACATGGATGCTCTATAGAAACGGCCCTGCAGAGGAATCCGCCAAAGAGCCTGTTTCTTCAGAAGAGGTACTTCAACAAAACACAACTCCAACAAATGCAAATCAACAAAACGACTCCATCATCCAACAGCAAACTCTTGCTGCTTATGGAGACTTAGGAAGTTTATTTGTTCCAAACCAACAAGAGTCCCTAAAATTAAATACCAATGAGATGAGTTTGGAAATTAGCCCAAAAGGGGGGCAACTTACCAAGCTCACTTTAAATCAGTATGAGAATTACGAGGATGCGCCTATTCCTATGATCAATGAAGGGAATAGCGATTTTAATATTGAAATTTCAACTTTTGATGGTCGAGTGATTCATACTCGAGATATGTTTTTTAGTTCCTCAACCCGAGAGGGAGCAGACGCAATTGAAGTAGAGATGAAAGCCTCATTAGGTCCTCAGCAATACCTTCTTTTTCAATATCGTTTTCCAAAAAAAGGCTATCTCTATTCCTTGTCCTTTAAAACTGTTGGAATGCAATCCATTATGAATCCTGCGATAGCCCCAAAGTTGATCTGGAAAACGGATGTATTTAGAAATTCTAGGAGTATTGATTATGAAAATCGATACACTGAATATACTTTCGGTTACGAAGAAGATCGCGTAGATTATTTATCACTAAGTGGAAGCGACGAGGAAACTCGTCAAGGGATTCGTTGGATCTCCTATCGGCAACATTTTTTTAGCGCCATTTTAATTCCTGAGCTTCCTATTGCTGAAGCAAAAATTGCCTCTAGGGACCGTTCCAGTGAGGAAGGATTAAATGAAAAATTCACGAAAACATTTACCACTGCCTATGCTCTGAATACAGGTGGAGATATAAACACCAACTTAAAATTTTACTACGGTCCCACAGACTACAAAACTTTAAAGCAACTTGACGGAGACTTAGAAACATCTATTCCTATGGGTTGGGGAATCTTTGGTTGGATCAACCGAGTGATTTTTTTACCACTTTTTGAGTTTTTATCTTCTTTTCTCTCCTATGGAATTGCAATTATTGTGATGACTGTAATCGTACGATTGGCAATGTCTCCAGTTACTTACAAGTCGTATGTCTCTCAAATCAAGATGAAGGTATTGCGTCCCGATATTGAAGTCATCAATGAAAAATATAAAAACGATGCGGTAAAGCGCCAGCAAGAAACCATGAGTTTGTACTCACGAGCAGGGGCAAATCCAATGTCAGGCTGCGTACCAGCTTTATTACAGCTTCCCGTTTTTTATGCTTTATTTTCCTTTTTTCCTGTAGCTTTTGTTCTTCGAGACAAATCTTTTTTATGGGCTGACGATTTATCTTCCTATGATTCAATTTTGGATCTTGGTTTTAGTATTCCGTTCTACGGAGACCACATCAGTTTGTTCCCAATTTTAGCCTCCATTGCTATTTTCTTTTATACTCAAATGACAACAGGTCAACAAGCGATGCCACAACAGCCGGGCATGCCAAACATGAAGATCATTATTTATTTGATGCCTTTGATGATGCTCTTTTTCTTTAACAACTACGCCAGTGGATTGAGTTTGTATTATTTTGTTTCCAATCTATTAACCATTTTACTCATGTTGGTCATCAAAAATTACATTATTGATGATGATAAAATTCATGCTAAAATTGAGGAAAACAAAAAGAAACCTAAAAAAGCAGGAGGGTTTTCTGCCCGTCTTCAAAAAGCCATGGAGGAAGCGGAGAAGCAAAAGAATGCTCGTAAATAGATCAAATACTTTTATCGAGATTTCGTTACCTTTAGTTTATAAAATCTCTATCAATGCGTATTGGGTTTTTCTGTAGTCTTGTTGTTTATGTTTTTATATCAGCATGTACACCCTACACCGAAACCTATGCCCCCATTGAAGCGATAGGTGTACATCCCAACAAAACCGTCTATATTGGAATGGAAAGTTGTAAGGAGTGTCATGCAACTCTGGTTTCCGATCACATCCAAACAGCCCATTGGCTAACCTCTTCGAAAATAAATTCGCCCCGCTTACTTCCTCTACTGGAAGCTGAAAAAAATTATTTTGATTTAAAGGACAGCACCCGTTTAAGTTATACTTTTCAAAATGAAACCTTGGCTCAAGAAGCTTCTAGATTTCCATTTGCTGCCCCCTTTCTTGTTAATTCAATTGAGATTATCATAGGCTCAGGCACCAAAATTGGTAATTCTTTTTTAGGATGGGAGGACAATTCATTGTATCAATTGCAAGGGTCTTTCCATCTTCCTTCAAAACAATGGATGAACAGTCCAGGGTTTCCTCCGGTTTTTCAAGCTAAGCGATCAATTTTTCCTCGCTGTTTAGAATGCCATACTACTTATGCACAATCCGAAAACTGGCAAAGTCCAATCCCAATAGATCGATACAATAAAAACAATATCGTTTTTGGGATCGATTGTCAACGCTGTCATGGGGAGGTTGTCGAGCACGTCAAACACCATCGAAAATTTCCTTTGGACAGTACAGGTAAAAAGATAGTAAGGTATTCCAATTTCACACAGCAACAGCGAATTGATATGTGTGCTCTTTGCCATTCTGGTGTAGGAGATCAAATTTTTCAGCCTTCATTTTCATTTACTCCAGGGGATGAGTTGCGCAAGTTTTTGAATACGCAAACTACTGGAGCTCCAGATGTCCATTCCAATCAGGTGGGTCTGCTTACCCTAAGCAAATGTTTTTTGGAATCGGAGGATATGGACTGTATGACCTGTCATAATCCCCATCAAAACGAACGAGAGAATAGCATCAAATTTAATGCTCGCTGTATTCAGTGTCATGCTGAGCCCAAACATACTGTTTCATTGGTTGGTAAAGAATTGAATTGTATCGAATGCCATATGCCAGTTCAAAATAGCCAGCAGATGAAGATTCAAATTACCTCAGACAGTTTAGTACCCGTCGGTGTCCGTACTCATAAAATTGCGATCTATTAGAAAAGCTAGTCTTCCACAGCCACAGTTACTTCTTGATATTCGTTAACGGGAATAAAGACAAAGGAAACGGGGGATCCGTTTTGTTTTTCTATTTGAGTTTGGAGGATTTTGTTATCAACCCAAACCCTATCGTATTCCCCTTCAAACATTGCTTTCCATAGAACCTTTTGATTCCCTTTATTGGAAAAAACAGTTTTGTATCTGCTGTGATGTTCAACATCTATTTGGGTCCCAAAAATTGAAACGCCCTCCACTTTTGCCCATTGAGAAGCCTCCAATCGGGATTGGGTAGCAATGGCCTCCTGACTAGGATTGATTCCCATGAGTCCTCGGGTTACATGTTCAATAACGGTAAAGGAATTTTCGGGATAATCCCTCCGGGTATTTGCTTCGTCACATAACTCCAGAATAATTTTTGTAGCCGTAGCGGGTTCATTTTTTTCATAAAACAAAATAGGCAGATAGGATTTTAGCTCAATAATCAGCGATTGCTGACGAGCTCTATATTCATTGAGGATGGTGTTTATTTGTGAAGGATTTGAAAGCACATCGAAATAGAGTAAATAATGCAAATAGGCTTGATCTTTACCCACCATGAAATAATCAAATCTTTGATCTTGATAATAAATGGATCGATAGACCTTTTTTGAAGCATCCCACCAAAAAGTATTTAAAAAATGGAGTTCATCAGTGAGTTTTGCAGTATACACTTCCGTATCTTGGTCTCTTCCTAAATGGTTGAGAATTTCGATATAAGATTTTAATCCTGCGATATAGGAAGCGGTCATATCAATTCCCAAAAGGCTTTCACCTCTTCCCCCTTCATTATAAGTTGGGATCCCCCTGTTTTTCCCAAAACGATTCTTAGGGAATGCTTTAGGATCTTGAACAAAAAGAGATCGATCTCGTGTCGTAATCACATCATGACTTAATGCCCAACGATCGACATACTCATTCAGGCTCAAGGAACAGAATTTTTGAAAGCTTGGATGTTCTATATAAGTAGAATCTTGAGTCCATTCGAAAAGTCTGTTCATCGTAAAGATTAGGTCAAAATTTGCCGGTAGGTTGTACCAAAAATCGCGGTCACTTTCATAATCTACGGGGGCGGGTTGGTTGTAGCGATTAATCTCCCAGTAGGAAGCATAGTCTTTGGATTCACTAATGTTTTGAGCAAATTTGAGCAACATGTTCCTGTTGTGTTTGCTCAATCCTAAGATTTCCGCTCCTACAGACTGGTGGGAAACGTCTCGCATACAGAAGGCCTCTCGGTTGGGGAGGGCTGCTTCGTACCAAAAACCAACGGGATCGCTATCGTCATGAGCATACGAAAGCGCTTTCTCCTTTGCCCATTGCACCGCCGATTGGAGTTCATTATCTGAAGATTGAAATAAAAAAGGGGAGGGAATCTCAGATTGAGATCTCAAAGAAAGAAATCCAAGAAAAGAAAAGAGCAGAAAAAAAAATCGTGTAAAACTATAGCTCATTTTGCGTAAATTGAAACAAGTTAAATAACAATTTATGGAAATCTATTTCACAAACAAAGGGATTAAACGAATGAATTTGATTTTGTTAATCCTATTCCTAGCAGCATGCAAGTCTCCCAGTCCGAGTAAAGGGCTAGTTACAGCAGAAGAATTCAAACAACTTCCAAAGATTGATGTCCATGCACATTATAAATACCCAAGAACCTATCTGATTGATTTTTTTAACCGTTGGAATCTAAAAGCGATGTTGGTTGATGTTGCTATAGAAAATGAGGGTACGGTTGTCAGAAACTTTGATAATTACGCCGCACATCAAAAATTACATCCAGAAAGTTTTTATCTGTGTACCACTTTTACAGCAGATGGGATTGAGGAAGCGGATTATGCAGAGCGTATTATCGCACAATTAAAAAAGGACATAGATCAAGGAGCAATCATGGTTAAGGTTTGGAAAAACTTTGGGATGGTGACTCAAGACTCAGAAGGAAATTATATTCAAATAAACGACGCTCGTTTAAACCCTATTTGGGATTTTTTAAAGGAAAATAAAATTACAGTCTTAGCACATATTGCAGATCCTGAACAAGCCTGGCGTCCGCTTCTAGACGAAAATAATCCCCATTACAATTATTACAAAAACAACCCCCAATACCATGCCTATAATTTCCCTTCCATGCCCTCTTATGAGGAAATTATCTCTGCTCGGGATGCTTGGATCGAGAACAATCCTGGATTAAAAATTATTGGTGCACATATTTGTAGTATGGCGAATAATGTCGATGCTGTAGCAGCGCGTTTGGATAAGTATCCCAATTTGAGTGTTGAGGTGGGAGCTCGCTTTGGAGATTTAGCTATGCAGGATTCTGAAAAAGTCAAATCGTTTTTTGAAACCTACCAAGATCGCATATTATTTGGTACGGATTACGGAACTGGAGAGGAAGAATCCCAGTTGAGTGCTGAAGAAGTCCGTCAAGAAGCGGAACGTTTAGAAGAACAATATAAAAATTTGTTCCACTATTTGGTTTCAGAAGATTCTATGGTTTTGAGAAAGCAAAACACCAAAGGTTTGGGACTATCGAAAGTGGTCCTTTCCAAAATATTTAGTGAAAACTACCTTAGATACTTGAAGGAATCCAACTAAACCTCGGCAATAAGCTGTAAAGTTTTAGAGGGACTGCTTATCTTTGCATCATGAAAAGGGAACGTGTTGTTGTTGGACTATCTGGTGGAGTAGACTCTAGTGTTGCTGCCTATTTATTAAAGGAGTCAGGATACGAAGTGATTGGTTTATTTATGAAAAACTGGCACGATGAAACCGTCACTCTTTCTAACGAATGCCCTTGGTTGGAGGATAGTAACGATGCTATGTTGGTTGCAGAAAAATTGGGTATTCCCTTTCAAACTGTAGATTTAAGCAAGGAATACAAGGAGCGTATTGTAGACTATATGTTCGATGAATATGCAAAAGGAAGAACTCCCAACCCAGATGTGTTGTGCAACAGAGAAATTAAATTCGATGTTTTTTTAAAAATCGCACTTTCTTTAGGAGCCGATTTTGTGGCTACAGGCCATTATTGTCAAAAGGGGCAGACAATAAACCGTGAGGAAGTAAAATCCTATCAGTTATTGGCAGGCGAGGATAAGAATAAGGATCAATCCTATTTTTTATGTCAAGTGACACAAGAGCAACTCTCCAAAGTTCTCTTTCCTATTGGACACTTAAAAAAGGCAGAGGTTCGTTCTATAGCAACTACTCAAAATTTAGTAACTGCTGAAAAGAAAGATTCTCAAGGCTTGTGTTTTATTGGGAAAGTGAGTCTGCCGGATTTTTTACAGCAACAATTAAAACCAAAAATGGGGTCCATTATTGAAATACCAGCTTCTCACCCAGCGTATCTTCCTGCTCAAGAATTTCAATCCGTGCAAGAGCAGTCCTATAAAAAACGATACAATCCAGAAGATGGTGTTTTGGTCGGAGAGCATAACGGCGCACATTTTTTTACTGTAGGTCAGCGAAAAGGACTAGGTGTGGGAGGGAAGGTTGAACCCTTATTTGTCATAGACACGGATGTTTCCAGAAATACGATCTATGTGGGTCAAGGGAAGCAGCATCCCGGGTTATTTCGAGAAGCACTTAGAGTAGATCCCTCCGAAATTCATTGGATACGAACCGATTTGTCAATTTATACAGGGGAAACTTTAGAAGTGCTAGCCCGAATTCGTTACCGACAACCTTTGCAAAAAGCAAGATTGTTTCAAACGGATGAAGGACTTTATGTTACTTTTGAAACCCCTCAATCTTCAATCACCTCTGGACAATTTGTAGCATGGTATCATGATAACGAACTGTTAGGTTCGGGTGTAATAAGTTAATCTTGGATTTGTTTTAGTGCTTCAGTAACTGTTTTGACCGGTCTTAGACAGACTTTATTCTCACAGACATAAATCAGGGTTTCCTCTTCAAAATAGCGGTCTTTAAGTAGAGGTAATTCACTGGCTTCTTCACTCAGTTGAAAAACAACATGGGGGAGGTAATGGGACTGAAACTCTCTTGCGAGTTCTTTAGCATGAGTACCAACAATAACGACTTCTTTTACAGAATACGCTTTTTTACTGATCAGTTGAGCCCATTGACTGTAGTCGCTTCCTCTCCCACCACTAAAATAGGAGGAGATGCCCTCAAGCATTTTTTGAGCCTTTTCTTTGTATTGCTCTGTGTCCAGTAATTCTCCTAGAAGCCATAAGTTTTCAGCCATAATCGCATTTGCTGAGGGAATAACATTATCGTCTACAGCAATGATATTTGAAAACAGAACTGGATTTTCGGTAAACGTAAAAAATGGATTATCAGGATTTTCAAATTTTTGGATTGCGGTTTTTGTCAACTTATCGGCTTGGTTTAAATAATCAATGTTGCCCGTATTCTTATACAATGCTAATGCTGCTTGTATTGTAAATGCATAATCTTCTAGATTCCCTTCTAATTTAGCTTCCCCGTTCTGAAAGGTATGCAGGATATTTTTTCCATCAACCAATTGATTTTGAATAAAACGATAGGTTGCCTCCGCTTGTTTTAAAAATGCATCTTCTTGAAAAGCTTCATAGGCTGTCAAAAGCCCTGATACAAGCTGAGCATTCCAAGAGGTGATGATTTTATTGTCAATTAGCGGAAATTCTCTTTGCTGTTTTAGGTTTTCAAATGCACTTTCCCACTCTACTTTCTTTTGAATGAGTTCTTGCTCAGAAAGCCCAATTTTTTTCAATATTGTCTGAAGGCTATCGTGTTGTTGAAGGTGAAAAAAGGATTCCTCAAAGGGTTTATTCAGATCAATTTTGTAATAATCAGCCAGAAGTGTTAAATCCTCTCCTGCAACACGTTTGATTTCTTTCTCATCAAAAACATAATAGCGTCCTTCGCCTTCATTATTGTCGGCATCGATGGCTGAATAAAAAGCACCTTCTGAATTTTCCATCTTCTGATTCAGAAAATCAAAGGTCTGGTAAACACGTTTTTTAAAAAGTGGATTTTTATATTGCTTATATGCATTTGCATAAAGGGTTAAAAGCTGGGCATTATCATAGAGCATTTTTTCAAAATGGGGAATTTCCCATTTGGGATCAACTGTATATCGGAAAAATCCACCTTCAAGTTGATCAAAAATTCCACTATTAGCAATGGTTATAAGTGCATGTTCCCAATAGGATTCAATGTCTGGGTTCGGATTTAAAAACTGATACTGTTGGATGTAGTTGAATTTTACAGGAGTAATAAACTTTTGAGTTTGTTGTTCTCCTCCATATACACGATCCCATTCTCTGGACCAATACGCCATTTCATTGGTTAACAAATCCGGTTCGAAAGCAGGAGCTTCTTGGGTATATTCGAACTGGTTAACCTCTTGGATTCCTTTCTCTACTTTTTCTGCAAAACCATAAAGTTGTGTTTTGTCATTCTCGTATAATTTTTGAATTTTTCCCAACACCTCAAGCCATTGATCTTTGGTGTGGTAGGTCCCACCATAGACGGGTCTTCCGTCAGGTAAACAAACGACATTCAATGGCCACCCACCGCTACCAGTCATCATTTGAGTAGCAGTCATGTAAATGTTGTCAATCTCTGGATTTTCTTCTCGATCTACTTTAATACTAATAAATTTATCATTCATAAAAGTAGCCACTTCTTCATTTTCGAAGGTTTCCTCTTCCATAACATGACACCAATGACAACTGGAATAGCCAATACTAACAACGAGTAATTTTTCTTCTTTGTTGGAGTTCCCGTAAAGGTTTTCATTCCAGCGTTGCCAATGGATCGGGTTATTGGCGTGTTGAAGAAGATAGGCACTGGTTTCTAAGTCAAGATTATTTCTATTGAGTTGTGGTTCAGAGGTACACGAAAAAAAAATACTTATCATAAGAAATATAGGGATAACAGCAGCAACTCTTTTTAAGGTATAGCATCCAGAAAAGAGAGCTGTAGGGGATAAGGGGTTATTCATTCAGCACTAATTTTTCGTTTTTGGATTCTATTATTTTTGGCATCGGCAATGATGATATCTCCCATCACATCAATTGCAGTTTGATAGGGTTGAGATAATTTATCATTATCCTCTACGGAAGTATTTGTCGTCATGATTTCAAATGATTTCGTTTTTAAATCATATTTGAGTATGCGTTCCTGTTGGTAATCGGTAATATACAAGTATGAGTTGTTCACCAGACTGATTCCACTAAAGTAATTGATTTGGGATTCCGTTTTAAAATCTTTACCTGAAATCAAAGTAACTCCTTTTTGAGATCCTTTTTCAAACAATTGAATTCTGTGATTGTAGGTATCGGCAACATATAAATTTCCATCTAAATCAACAGCAATTCCAAGCGGAAAAGCCAATTGATTGGAATCACTTCCTTCACCGTTCCCCCCCGCAATCACAACTCCAGTTTCTTCACCTGGAGCCCATTTTGATACTCGATGATTCCCTAATTCGGAGATATAAATCGTTCCTGAATTATCAACAGCAATTCCGAAAGGCCTGTTGAGTTGGTTGGTTTCGTTCCCCATCCCTTTGCCTCCTGCTACAGTTGTTCCAGTTAATCCTCCGTGTTCCCATTTCTGAATCCGATGGTTTCTTGTGTCTGCAATATAAAGGTTCCCTTGGCTGTCAATATCAATTTTACCTGGCTCGTCCAATTGTGTCGGTCCATATCCATATCCAGAACCACCCGCTACCGTAATACCCACTGTCGCCCCCGGCTTCCATTTTTGAATACGATGATTATACATGTCACTTACATACAAATCTCCTGCTGGATCAAGTGCAATTCCAGTAGGATAAAACAATTGGTTCAATTCTCCACCTTTTCCTTTTCCTCCAGCAATTGTTCTAACTTTAAATGTATCCTTTACGAATACGGCTCGTATAGCGAGATCGTCGTAAAAAGAAATATTTGTTGGATTATCCGAGCTACTCACTGCACCTTCCCATCGGTCAAAAACCCAACCGGGTTCGGGTCGAGCATAAATGCTTTTTATGGTAAATGCATTGTATTCTCCCTGGCTGGGAAAGATTTTCCCCATACCCTCTGGCCAGATTTCGGTTCTAAGATTGTAGTTATATGTTTTTACCGCTTCTTCCTGCTTGGAACAGGATAAAAAAGTTAGTAGAACGAGTAAACTAAAAAACGGGTAATTTTTTCTTCTCTTCATTAATCCTTCTCTTCGTTATACAATTTGTATTGTATATTTAATCTAAATTTAATAAAATTTATTTGTTGATTCCTTATGTATAAGAAATTTTGTTTTGCTCTATTTTTTAGCTTTGCCTTGAATAGCTCTTTTGCTCAAGAAAACGAAGCTTTAGTCGTTCCTAAAACGTATATTTTTTCATGGCAAAAAGCCAATGGGGATACCTTCGAAATACCGGTAGAAAACAATCTTAAGACAGCTATGCTCGTCAAAAGATTGGATCGTGCTTTGATGCAAATCATGTTGAAATCGCTTCTCAATAGCAGAGACTTTGAAACTTTTACACCCGAAAAAGTGACTCTTTTTTCTGATACGGATTACGAAGTAGCAAAAATAGATTTTACGATATTAGGTGGGGAAGAAGAACTTATCGAAAAAACCTATTACTTTAGTTTTGATGAATACGGGAACGTATTTAATCAACTTAATTTCTAATCGGTATGAACGCGTGTAAATAGGGTTTCTCCTGCTTCATCAAGGACTCGAATTCTATTTTGTTCTAGTATAAGAAACTTAAACTCCGTGTTTTGAGGTTTTTTTATTATTTCCACAACAAAAGTATCTAGGGAAACTCCTTTATAGATGTCCTTCAAATGCCAACTTCCGTATTCTGCCAAAGTATCCAGTTCATAACTATATCGATTAAGAAAATAGGTTGTTTTTCCGTTGGGATCAAATCGAATAAAGGACTGTAGGGTTGGATTTTCGATTCTCCAATCCCCAGTGATATAATTTTTAAAATCTTTTGATTTTGAATTCAAGCAGCCCGATAGGAGTAATACTAAAGAAAGAGCAAGAATAAAAATTCGCATTAATTGATTCGTATTTGTTGTAAAGCAGCATTATTTTTTGCTACGAGGAGGTGGTTTTCTTTTCCAACTTCTATTTTTTCAATATTTCTAACATCCCCTAAGATTACTAATCCAGATTCTCTAGCCCGTTGAGCGACGAAGTTCCCTTTTCCATCTCCTTTTAGCCAAAGTCCATAACTGGCGTCATTTCTGGGGGTTTCTACCTCTGCATTATAGAGGTTACCACCAAGAATCACATCCAAATAACCATCCCTATCTACGTCTTCGATTAAAATGGTATTGATATTAGAATATTGAGCTTCTACAGGAAGCGGTTTTGCAGTAAAAGTTCCCTCGTTATTTTCCAAATACACACTTGAAAAATCGGTGATTTCATATTTTAAGGATTCGGCTAACATTTTGTCAGAATAAATTTCCTCCAACGAAGCACTGGCAAAGCTGTTGTAATTTTTGAATTTTTCTTTTATAGCAGGCATTTGCTCAGAGGAACACTGCCTTCCGCGCACAGGATATTCAGTGTCATCGGATTGATAACTCAGGACAATATCATAGGTTGCATTTTTATCAAAATCATTCAAATAGACCTTAAAGGGTTTATCTAAAGAAGCTTGGTATTTGTAATTTAACCCTAAATTACCTACAATTAAATCCATATCTCCATCCTGATCAAAATCTCCTTTTTTTAGGTCGAACCACCAACCCCTGTGCTCGGGTTGGTAAATTTGATTCGTTACTTCTGTAAAAGTTCCCTGATTGTTTTTAAACATTCGGATAGACATCCATTCTCCAACAACGATTAAATCCTCCCATGAATCTCCATCGAAATCAATCCATTCGGAAGCTGTGACTAAACCAATGTTTTCAAGTTCAGGATTTTTTTCTTTTGTAATATCCACAAATTGAATCTTACCTTCAGCACTTCTGTTTTCTAATAGTCTTGAACTAGTCGGGTAGGGGTATTTTTTTGGACTTAATCGTCCTCCGACAAATAAATCCAAATCCCCATCGTGATCAAAATCATTGACGCTTACATCCAGGCCACTGATTCGAGTATCCGGAATAGCCTCCGTATCTCTTCGGAAATTTAGTTTTCCTAAATTTTCATAAAATCGATCTTCATATCCTTGAGAACCCTCATTAAATTCATTCCCTCCACTTGCGAAATAGAGATCCTGATCGCCATCTCCATCGGCATCAAATATTTGAATTCCGAGGTCTTCATAAAATTTATCTTTTTCGAATATGGGCACCATGACCTTTTCAAAGGTTCCATCATTTTGTTGAATATACATTGAAGCGGGTTGACCTATCGCTCCTCCTACAATATAATCCTGTTTCGAATCATTGTTTAAATCACCAACCGCAAGGGCAGGGCCAAGAGTTGAATTTTTATGTGGTAATAATACTTCTTCTTTAAAATCATTGTAAGGATTTTCCTCATGAATAAAGGGGTCTTTTTGCACAACTGTTTGAAAAACTTTTAGAGAGGGCAGAGATTTTTCTTTTTCAAAGAATGCAGTTTGTTTATTGTAATCTACAGTAGTATAGGCATTCACTTGAGGATTCTCTACTCGAGTTTTTTTCCCGTCCGGCCACTCGATGATAACCTCTTCAAGCTTTGTAGAAGTTCCCAAGCCGAAATGCAGACGAGGGGATACGGAAGATAAATAGCCTCTACTGAGGTTGTATTCTTGCATTTGATATTGTCCATCGGCTACAATATGAATTCGTGTACCTAAGGGTGTTTCATTGTTCTTTCCAATGAGTTGAAAACCGATAGAATTGGTATTGATACTATTGTTTTGATATACACTCGCTACATCTTCTAAATTATTTACCACCAAGTCTAAATCCCCATCGTTATCTAGATCCGAATACACAACACCATTTGAGAAAGTTTTTTCATCTAATCCCCATTCCATGCTTTTATTTTTAAAGCCATTTTCTCTGTTGTTTTGATATAAATAGTTGGTTAGTTTTTCTGAGGGCATTCTTTCTAGGTAGGATAATAGACCCACTTCATCCTCTTTATTTTTATAATTTGGATCATTTTCCATTTTATCAAAGAAAGCTCGATTTTCATTGTAAAAATCCTTGTTATTCACATCTCTTCGGATTCCGTTTGTAACGTATAAATCTTTCCATCCATCGTTATCAAAATCAGCAAAAATCCCTCCCCAACTCCAATCGGTAGAAGATACCCCTCCCCAGCGAGCTACATTACTAAATGCGGGACTGTTCCCGTTTAAATTGCCCTGATTTATTTGCAAAGAGTTTTGCATGTATTGATGATGTAAACCAAGCGAGACCGATTGATAGAACACCTCTGGATTCATTGAGGACATATTAGCTTTAGATCTAAAATTATCAGCAGCATTCATGTCCAATTGAAATAAATCAACCCAACCGTCATTATTAAAATCAGAAGCATCTACACCCATTCCAAAAAAGGAAGTCTGACGGAACGAGTTTAAAATATCATTTGTAAAAGTACCGTCCCCATTATTGATGTACATATAGTCTGGAGCGTTAAAGTCATTGGAAATGTAAAGGTCAGGATAACCGTCGTTATTAAAATCAGAGGCAACTACACCCAAGCTCAAACCAAAGTTACTGATCCCAGCTTCTTCAGTAACATCAACGAATGTTTCTCCATCATTTCTATAGAGATGGTCAGAGTCTATGGCTTCATGATTTTCAATCATGTATTTGTAATAGTCTACAGGGGCTTTAAAACTGGTAGGGGGGTAGTTCGCTACGTACAAGTCAAGATCTCCATCTTTATCGTAATCAAAAAAAGTGGAATGCATACTATAACCGTTATCGTCTATTCCGTATGCTTGGGCTACCTCAGAAAAAGTATTGTCTTTATTGTTGAGATATAAAACGTTGTTATGAGGTTCTTTTTCACCAGAAACAGAACAATAGATGTCTAAATAGCCATCTTTATTTATATCGACTAAGGTTACACCTGCATACCAACGATCGTCTCCTGCAATACCAGCTGTTTCACTGATGTCTTCAAATTTGAAATCCCCTTTGTTGAGGTATAATTTATTGGGAACCATATTCCCTGTGAAGAATAAATCTTCAAGTCCATCATTATTAAAATCACCTGCTGCAACACCACCTCCCAGATACATATATGGATAGGTGAAATAATTATTTTTATTTGTTTCGAACAGGGTATTTGCAAAAGTAATATTCGTTTGAGAAGCGTTTAACTTTGAGAATTGTTTCTTTTCCGCACTACATCCAACTACAATTGCAACTACACTAAGTAAATAAAGGAGCTTCTTCATAAAAATTGTTTTTTCAAAAATAAAAAAACCCTGCATTATATACAGGGTTTTTTTCAATTCAGTGAACTAAAAAATTAGTATCCTGGATTCTGAAGTAATGAGGGGTCTCTGTCGATTTCATTTTGTGGTATTGGCATGAAATAAACGTGATCTCTCCAAATTCTATTTTCAAATACAATGTTTGTAGGAGTGTATTTGTAATCAAAATCAGCAGAACTTTTTCTATAGTTTCCAGGAGTCATAGAACTTCCAGCTTTTTGTGTTGCTTGGATTAAGGTCTGTTGAACTTGCTTGTTCAATGAATAAGGTCCTTCTAACCAACGTTTCATATCGAACAAACGTGCATCCTCATTTACCAATTCTTTATCACGTTCTCTTTTGTAAATTTCAACAAGAGCCGATCCAGATTCAGTTACAGCAGGAAGTCCATTACGGAAACGCAGCTTGTTTAACCATGCTTTTGCTTCAGCCTCATCACCTAAATTGAGGTTTGCCTCAACATAGTTTAATAAAACCTCGGTATAACGTAAATAAGGCGCATCTACTTTTTGAAGGTTATTAGGCCAAGATGCAGGTAAATAAGGATCTGCAAATTTCTTGAAATAATATCCAGTTCTAGAGCCGTTCCAGTCTTCAATTGGACCTTGACGTGTATCAACACCATTTACAATAGTTCCATCAGCAAAAGTGTAATATCCCGTTTGTAATTCGTTAAACAAGTCAAATTTAACTACATCACTTGTTCTTTGTTTCCATGGTGCTCCGTCAAAAAGAAGTGTAGAATAGAAACGTGCTTCACGATTTCCGTAAGGGTCTTTTGCGTGCTCAGGGTTACTCCAATCAAAAGGAGTACCGTCTGCTAAAGCATACTTAGAAGCTAAAGCTTCGGTAGGAGTAGTTCCAGCCCACTCATGGTATCCGTTAGGACCGTGATACAATGCAACCATTCCAGGTCCTTGTGACCAATCGTTACCACCGGGATAGGTTCTTGAACCGTAACCAAATCCTTCGATAAGACGACCCCAGATGAAATCTTGGTTCTTGTCTCCTTGAAGCCAAATGTCTTCATAGTTTTGTTTTGCTTCATCAAAACTAGCAGGTGCAGCATAATCTAATTTATAACCGGTAGTTGCATCTAAGAGTGCTTTAGACGCTGCTTTGGCTGCTTGCCAACGTTGGTCTTGCGAACCGCTCGTGTACCCTATTAAATCTTTGTTTCCGAAAGATGCCAAGGTAGAAACACTAGAAGCTTTTGAAGGCTCGTGTAAATCACTAGCAGCGTGAGTCAACACTCTAGATTTTAAAGCGAGAGCAGTTAATTTGTTTGCTCGTGCTTTATCAACTGGTGCATCGGCCAACATTGTTATCGCCTGATCGATATCAGAGATAATTTGTTTAATAGTTGCATCAAAACTAGATCTAGGATTTTCAGATTCGCTCTCAAGAGTTAAAGGTTCTGTTAAAAGAACAATCCCTCCATACTGTCTCATCAATTGAGTGAAAAAGTATCCTCTCATGAAATAAGCTTCTCCTAAAAGTCGCTTAGCAAGTCCAGCTTCCAGACCTCCTTCATTTTCGGTCAGTTTTTGAATAGCAATATTTGCACTTCTGATAAACGGATAAAGCTGAGTCCAACTGAACCATTGCATATCCATATACCCTCCTGAAGGGTTCATTTTTCCTTCAGTATAGCCATCTACACCTCGTCCAGGGTGGGTAAATACCGCCTGGTCTGTAAATGCGTCTGTAGTTTCTTCCCGGGTTAATGTCCCAGCCCAAGTACCTTGATATAAATCAAGTACAGCTGCTTCAGCTAATTTTGAGGAGGACCAAACATTGGATTCAGCAATTTCGCTTAAAGGGGTCGTACTTAAAAAGTCATCCTGGCAACTTATAATTGCCGAAGCAAACATAAATCCACCAACAATTTTTAATAAAATCTTCTTCATTCTCATCATGTTTAATTAAAAGGTTATTTGTATTCCGGTTATTATTGTCTTGAGTAATGGGTAAGCACCACCGTTGTTCACGGCACCACCACCAGCATTTCTTGTATTATTCACATCTGCTCCTGATTGAAGAACTTCAGGATCAAAAGGGAAGTCAGTTATCGTGATCAAGTTTGTACCAGTAACTGAAAGACGAATGCTTTCTGCACTGATTTTACTTGTAACAGCATCAGTAAAGTTATAACCAATTTCAAGTGTTTTTAACCTTACAAAATCACGAGTAATTAAAGCGTAATCTGTTTGACCTGAATACCACTGGTCACCACGATCAGCTAAACGTGGGTAGGGTGCATTCGGGTTGTCTAAAGACCAAGCTCGAGTGTATACATCACGTTGAACGTTTGCTAATGTTCCAGACATAAAGCTCCACTCGTAGGTGTTGTAACCTCCAGCAGCACCATTCCAGTACATATTAAAGTCAAAGTTTTTGTAAGTCATCGCTGTATTGAAACCAAATTGGGTATCAGCAAAAGCACTTCCACCTACACGAGTTCTATCTGCAGGAGTAATTTTACCATCTCCGTTGATGTCATTTACTCGAGCATCCCCAGGCTTAAGAAGTGGTGCAACAGCACTGTAGTCTAAAGTTTCAGAGTCGATTTCAGCTTGTGAACGGAATACTCCTGCAAATTCATAACGCAAGGGTCTTCCTATTTCTCCACCGGTTTCTCTCTGCCATGGACGGTCTGCTAAATCAGGTTCGTCTACAAAAAGAAGTTTGTTGTTGGAATCACTTACATTAAATGCAATATTGTAAGTAAGTCCAGAAGTCGTCTCTCCATTTAATCCTAAAGTGATTTCATAACCTCTGTTTTCAAATTCCCCTATGTTTTGTGCAGGTGGTGTAATACCACTATAGGAAGGAAGTGTTTTGTTTGGTAAGGTTAAGATATCCTCTCTCAAGTTTCTAAAGAATTCAAATCCAAAAGAAAGTCGGTTATTTAAAGCCCGTAAATCAAATCCAAAGTTGGAAGAGGTTTGAGTTTCCCAAGTAATATTTGGGTTAGGTACTTTAGTTTCATATGCTGTAGTAATTACATCTCCTAAACTCGTAGCAGAGAATCCATAAGAAGCTAAGAACTGAAACGGTGCAACGTTGTCGTTACCCAATTGTCCCCAGGATCCTTTCAACTTGAAATAATCGATGAAGCCAAGTCCGTCGCCAAAAAATGATTCTTCAGATAATACCCAACCTGCAGAAACTCCAGGGAAAAATCCGTAGCGAGTTTCTTCTGGGAATAAATACGATCCGTCATAACGGAAAAGTAATTCTAAAAGATACTTTTCTTGGAAGTTGTAATTTACACGACCGTAATAGTTTAATCGAGCAACTTCATATCCAGTACCTTGACTGAATTGACCATCCTGACCACCAAAACTCAACTGATCTAAGTCATTGGAAAGGAAAAATCTTTTAAATGCTCTCATGTAGCTTTGTTCGGATTCTTCACGTGTGATCCCACCGAGTATTTTAAAGTAGTGATCTCCCAAATCTTTTTCATAAGAAGCATTGATCGTTGCAGTAATATCGGTAAGTGTAGTATGATCTTGTGTTAAACTTGGATCACCAGGTCCTCTTTGAGCAGCTGTTAAACCTGAAGAGTTTTTGTTTACTCCATCCCAAGTATACAACTCCCAAGGACGTTGCCATAGTTTTTGATCAAAGTTCATTTTGTCATAAGAAACGTTTCCACGAATCAATAAACCTTCAACTCCAGGAACTTTAAAGTTCACTCCTATATTACTTTGTACAAAGTTTGTACTTCTGTTGTTGTAACCAGGCTCATCCGTAACTCGAATTGCAGGGTTGTTCCCGTTTTCGATATCAGGACCGTACTCACCTGTTGGCCAGTAAGCTGGGAACCAAGGGTATTGACGAACTAAATCATTGAATACACCAGAGGGTGCGTTAGTAGAGGTAAGGTTTTCTTCTTGTCTAGAGTAAAGCCCAACATCTACACTTAAAAAGTCGTTGATTTTTGCATCTAAGTTTAAACGCAAGTCGTATTGAGTAAATCCTTTCGGTGCATTTTTGAAGTTTACCTCTTGACGAAGGAATCCAGCAGAAGCTAAATACGTTACATTCTCATCACCTCCAGAAATTTGAACGTTCTGACGTGTGGTTGGAGCGTTTTTTCTTTGAACTTCTTCCATCCAATCTGTATCAGGATAATTCCAAAGGTCAGCTCCAGCAGCAGTATTTTGAATCCGGTCGGAAGAATAGGTAGGGTTTAATACTTCTCCATTAGGACGGGTAAAAGGTTGTCCTCGAACAGCATTTGCTGCTGCCCATTCCCCTACTGGTAATTTGTAAACATTTAATAAGTTTACAAGGTCCATATATTCAGCACCAGTTAACATGTCAGGTACTGTAGTAAAGTTTTGCCAACCGTAGTTGGAAGTAAGTTTTACTCTAGCTTTCCCTTCTTTACCTCGTTTTGTGGTAATAAGGATAACTCCATTCGCAGCTCGAGCCCCGTAAATAGCCGCAGATGCATCTTTAAGTACCGAAATACTCTCAATGTCTGCTGGGTTAATACGAGCTAAACCACCCGCTCGGTTGGGAATTCCATCAATTACGATAAGAGCAGAGGAGTTATTAAATGTGTTTGTTCCACGCACACGAATAGCTGGGTTGTCAGCACCTGGTGCTCCATTTCCAGTATCGATATACAAACCGGCCACTTTTCCAGCAAGTGCTGTTCCTAAGTTAGGTGAAGAAGACTTTTCAAGATCTTCACCACCAATGGTTGCGATGGAACCCGTTAAGGTTGCTTTTCGTTGTGTACCATAACCTGTAACAACTACTTCGTCCAACTCATCTGATCCAGATTCCATAGTGATATCAAATGAATCTGAACCAGCGGCTACCTCTTGAGTAAGAAACCCAAGGTAGGAGAGGACAAGCGTTGCATTATCATCAGCAACGGTGATGGTAAAGTTTCCATCGAAATCGGTAGTGGTACCGTTTGTTGTTCCTTTTTCGACGATGGTTACGCCTGGTAAAGGACCCGTTTCGTCTGAAACGGAACCAGAGATTGATTTTTGAGCGAAAGCACTGCTAATCACAAAGATTAAAAGCAAGGAAAAAATCCCTCTCAAATCAAAGTTTAATGTTTGTTTAAATTTCATATGCTTGGTATTAATTGTTTGTTAGTTAGTTTAGAAAATTAAAAAATGGTTTTACTTTAATAATAATCACAACATATAAAATTACCAAAAAGCCTTTAGCTGCAAAATAAACTCATACTTTTTTTTTAAAATTTTGTTAAAATATTTCAAAACCCCAGAATTTATTGAGGTTTCAAAAGGGTTAAACAATTCGTTTTTTTTTTTTGAACAAACATAAAAAAGATCATATTGGGACTAACTTTAAATGTTTAATGCCTCTTCAGATTAAGACAATGAGGTTTAAAATCAGTTGGAATCAATTAAATAGTTATAATTTTTTTTAAGGATTCGTAAATTCTTTTCTACATTGTGGTTAGTTCTAAAAATTAACAAAGAATTAAATTGAAAATTTTAGCTTCAATAGTACTCCTGGCTACTGCTTTTCTGAGCAATGCCCAACAAAATTACACTGAAAAAATTCAGGGACTAAGCCAACTCATGCCCATGCAATTTATCTCAGGAGGGTCCTTTAAAATGGGGAGCCCTAAAACAGAGCCGGGCCACTTTGGTGATGAAAGCCCACATCATGAGGTAGTTGTGAGTGATTTTTGGATGGGTCAATATGAGGTCACTTGGGATTTTTATAATCTTTTTGTGAGTAGAGAATTGGATGCCAATCAAAATTCCAAAACTTCAGATTCTGAAGTACAGATAGACGTGGATGCGGTCTCTGGAGCAACTACACCTTATGTGGAAATGAGTTTTGGAATGGGAGTCGATAATTTTCCAGCCATCTGCATGACTCAGTTGGCTGCCGTGAAGTTCTGTGAATGGCTGTCTGCCATGACGGGTCATTTTTACCGCTTGCCTACAGAAGCCGAATGGGAATACGCTTGTAGAGCGGGCACAGAAACCGCTTACCACTTTGGGGAGGATCCAAGTCTACTCGATGAATATGCGTGGTATGCAGAGAACAGTAATGATAAATATCAGGAGGTAGGTACTAAAAAACCGAATGCATGGGGATTACATGACATGCATGGAAATGTTGCAGAGTGGACCTTGGATCAATATGTACCTACTGAGTATAGCAGTCGAAAAGACGGTGTTAAAGATCCGTGGGTGGAAGGCGATAAAGTATATCCCAAGGCGGTACGTGGGGGGTCATGGATGGATAGTCCAAGCCGTTTGCGTTCAGCAGCACGACGCCCCTCAACAAAACAATGGAAAAAACGCGACCCACAAATTCCAAAAAGTAAGTGGTGGCATACCGATGCACCTTTTGTTGGATTTCGAGTGGTACGTCCGCTGATAACCCCTTCAGAAGAAGAACAGAAAAAATATTGGAAATACGAATCAATACAATAAATGACAGAAATCATGAAAAACAACAAACAAAAAAATCAAAATCAATCACGCCGTCAATTTGTGCAGCAAACTGCAATGGCTACGGGTGCTTTTCTAACTGTACCTATGGGCGTGGAGCGAATGGCAAATGTTCATGGAGAACAGAAACTTAAACTTGCTTTGGTGGGCTGCGGTGGTCGTGGATCAGGAGCAGCGGTTCAAGCTTTAACTGCAGATGAAAATGTGGAACTGGTTGCAATGGCAGATGCTTTTGCAGATCGAGTTGATAGAAGCTTAAAAGGAATTCAAGAACACTTCGAGGGACAGAAAAAAATTGATGTAAAAGAAAAAAATCGATTTGTCGGGTTTGACGCTTACAAAAAAGCTATCGATCTTGCAGATGTGGTGATCTTGACCACCCCTCCTGGCTTCCGTCCCTACCATTTTGAATACGCCATCGCGAATGGTAAACACGTATTTATGGAGAAACCTGTTGCTACAGATCCAGTAGGAATCCGAAAGGTTTTGGAGACTGCCAAAATTGCAAAAGCAAAAAAATTGAATGTAGTCGTCGGGTTACAACGTCATTATCAATCCAAGTATATTGATTTAAAGCAGCGGATAGATTCGGGGGCTATTGGTCAAATACGGAGCGGACAGGTGTATTGGAATGACGCAGGTGTTTGGGTAAAAGCGCGTCAGGCAGGGCAATCTGAATTAGAATATCAAATGCGAAACTGGTATTATTTTAACTGGCTTTGTGGGGATCACATCTTAGAGCAACACATACACAATATAGATATAGCGAATTGGTTTATAGGAGATTATCCTATTTCAGCTCAAGGTATGGGAGGACGACAGGTACGGAACGGAAAAGACCATGGGGAAATCTTCGATCATCACTTTGTTGAATTTACCTATGCAAATGGAGCGGTAATTGCGAGCCAGTGTCGTCATATCCCGGGAACAATGAGAAGGGTAGACGAAGTGTTCCAAGGGACACAAGGGACGGTAGAAATAGGAAAAGGAGAAATTACAAATTTGAATGGAGAAAGCACTTATAAATATCCCAGTAGAGACAGTGAAGATCCTAATCCCTATCAAGTTGAACACGACCGTTTGTTTGCTTCCATTCGAAGTGGGGGTGTCATTGCCGATGCAGAAAATGGGGCAAAAAGTACATTAACGGCTATTTTGGGACGAATGGCAACGTACACAGGAAAGAAAATCACCTTTGAAGAAGCATTGAACTCTGAATTACACCTTATGCCTGAGGAGGTAACTTGGAACTCGACTCCGCCATCACTTCCAGATGCCGATGGAAATTATCCAATTCCTACTCCAGGAAAAACAAAAATGATTTGAAATGAATAGAAGAAATTTTACCCAACTGGCAGGACTCACTGGACTGGGAATGCTTTCCACAACTTCTGCTCTTGGAGCCCAAAAAAGCGCTGCTAAATACAATTTTAATTTAGCCTATGCCCCTCATTTAGGAATGTTTAGAAATCATGTGGGTAATGATCCTATTGATCAGCTAAATTTTATGGCGGATCAAGGATTTACCGCTTTTGAGGATAATGACATGCGGAATAGAGAGGTGGCTTTGCAAGAAAAAATGGCTCAAACAATGGCAAAGCGAGGATTGAGAATGGGAGTTTTTGTAGCCCATCAAATCTATTGGCAAAAACCAAATTTGGCAAGTGGTGATCAAGCCTTACGAGAGGAGTTTTTAGATTATATCAAAAAAGCAATTCCTGTGGCAAAGCGAGTAAACGCGAAATGGATGACTGTGGTTCCTGGCCATGTCGATTTGCGACAAAACATGGCGTATCAGACGGCTCATGTGGTTGAGAGCCTGAAGCAAGCTTCAGCTCTTTTAGAACCTCATGGTATAGTGATGGTATTGGAGCCTTTAAACTTTAGAGATCACCCGGGCTTGTTTTTATCCGAAAGTCCTCAAGCCTATGAAATTTGTAAAGCGGTTGATTCTCCGTCTTGTAAAATTCTCTTTGATATTTATCATCAGCAGATTCAGGAAGGAAATTTGATACCGAATATTGAAAAGAGTTGGGAGGAGATTGGCTATTTTCAGATCGGTGATAATCCAGGAAGAAAAGAACCCACTACGGGAGAAATTAATTACACCAATATCTTTAAATACATTCACGGTAGAGGATTTGAGGGAATTCTTGGTATGGAACACGGTAATAGTCAACCTGACAAGGCAGGAGAACTAGCTGTTATTGAGGCCTATAAGAAAGTTGACCAATTCCTTTAATGGCCAATAGGGTGACCGAACTTTTTGGGATTCGCTATCCGATTATTCAGGCTGGAATGGTTTGGGCAAGCGGATGGCGACTTGCATCTGCTGTCAGTAACGCAGGAGGTTTGGGACTTATTGGCGCCGGTTCAATGTATCCTGAGGTTTTAAGTGAACATATCCAAAAATGTAAAAAAGCGACCAGCAAACCTTTTGGAGTTAATGTTCCTTTGCTATATCCAGAGATTGATTTGTTGATGGAGGTGATCATTCAGGAAAATGTACCGATTGTATTCACTGCAGCAGGAAATCCGAAATTATGGACTGCACATTTAAAATCGAAAGGGTGTATCGTGGTCCATGTGGTCAGTTCAGTCAAATTTGCATTAAAAGCCCAAGCATGTGGAGTCGATGCAATCGTTGCTGAGGGTTTTGAAGCAGGGGGGCATAACGGCAGAGAAGAAACGACCACCATGACTTTGGTTCCTTTGGTTCGTAAAGCCATCCACCTTCCTTTGATAGCTGCCGGAGGAATTGGTAGTGGGACTGCAATGTTAGCAGCCTTGGCTTTGGGAGCGGATGGGGTACAGGTAGGGTCTCGATTTGTTGCCACTCCAGAAGCTTCTTCCCACGAGCTTTTTAAACATGAAGTACTCAATGCGGAAGAAGGGAGTACTGAGCTAACGCTGAAAGAGTTAACCCCCGTTCGTCTATTAAAAAATCCTTTTTATCAAAAAATCAAACAGCTGTATGCAGAAGGAGCCAGCCCAGAAAAATTACAACAAGTCTTGGGTCGAGGTCGTGCTAAAAAGGGTATGTTTGAAGGAGACCTGGTTGAAGGAGAATTGGAAATCGGTCAAGTGGCAGCTCAGATCGACTCTATCCTTCCAGCAGCGGAGATTATAGAAGAATTTATTGCTACCTATAACGCTAAACTTACCCAATTAACCCCCCTTTTTTAAGCTTCAATATTTTCTTTAAAGTCGATGAGTACCTGATTTTGAATCAAGTCCTCAAATGTTTCTTGTTTGCGTATCAAATGCGCTTCTCCATTATACCAAAGGAGTTCTGCTGGTCGATAACGAGAGTTGTAATTGCTAGACATCGTCATGCAATACGCACCGGCGTTTTTAAACACTAAAACATTCCCTTCGGAGATTTCTGCAATTTTTCTATTACTACCAAACGTATCTGTTTCACAGATATAACCTACAACAGTGTAAAAACGCTCTTTTCCATTAGGATTGGATAGGTTGATGATGTCATGATATGAATTGTAAAGCATCGGGCGGATCAGATGGTTGAAACCAGAATCTATTTGAGCAAAAACGGTAGAAGTGGTTTGTTTTACGGCATTTACTTTGGTGAGAAAATAACCGGCTTCACTCACTAAAAATTTTCCCGGTTCAAATGCTAACTCCAACGTTTTTCCATAGGTCTTACAAAACTCTTTAAAACGCTTCGTAAGTTTTTCACCCAACTCTTCAATGTTGGTTTCAATATCTCCCGGACGATAGGGAACTTTAAAACCACTGCCAAAGTCAACAAAGGAGAGGTCCTTGAATTGGAGTGCGGTATTGAATAAAATCTCAGAAGCGTAAAGAAAAACCTCAATATCTAAAATGTCACTTCCTGTATGCATGTGAACTCCATTGATGTGCATGTTGGTGTTTTCAACAATACGAAGAACATGAGGTATTTGGTGAATTGAGATTCCAAATTTAGAATCGATATGTCCTACAGAAATGTTACTGTTTCCCCCAGCCATAACATGAGGATTAATGCGAATACAAACGGGTACTTTTGGATGTTTTGTTCCGAATTGTTCCAGTATGGAAAGGTTATCGATATTGATTTGAACGCCTAATTTGGCAACTGTTTCAATTTCTTCAAGAGAAACACCATTGGGTGTAAAGATAATATCCTCTGGGGTGAAGCCCGCCTTAAGTCCGAGCAACACTTCTTGATGAGAAACGGTATCCAAACCCGACCCTAATGCTTTAAGGTATTTTAAAATCGAAATATTAGACAAGGCTTTACAAGCATAATTGATTTTTAATTTTTCAACTCCAGAAAATGCATTTTCAAGACGTTTGAACTGCGATTCAATTTTTGAAGCATCATAAACATAAGTTGGTCCTGAGGTTTGTTGCGCAATGGCTAATAAATCTGAATGTTTCATAGTGTAATGAGAATAGGTCGCAAAAATAGGAATCCTCAGGATTCAAGCAAATAAATCGTGTAAACAACATAAAATCACAACGGTTTGTTGTATTTGTAACAAAAAGTTTTATGCAACTGCTTTCAGATTCCGCTTCTGTTTAGCTATTTTTGCACTGGATTTTAGATCGCTATATGAATTTACACGAATACCAAGGAAAAGAATTGCTATCCAGTTTTGGAGTTGCCATTCAACGAGGCATTGTAGCCAAAACAGCTGCCGAGGCAGTAGAAGCTGCCAAGCAATTAACGGAAACTACCGGAACAGGCTGGCATGTTGTTAAAGCTCAAATCCACGCTGGTGGACGCGGTAAAGGTGGGGGTGTTAAGCTTGCCAAGAATTTAAAGGAACTAGAACAAATTGCAGGTGATATCATCGGGATGCAATTAATCACTCCACAAACTCCCCCAGAAGGGAAAAAAGTAAATCAGGTTTTGGTCGCTGAGGATGTATATTACCCTGGTGCCTCTGAACCCAATGAGTTTTATATGTCTGTATTGCTTAATCGAGCTACAGGTAAAAACATGATTATGTATTCTACTGAAGGTGGGATGGATATTGAGGCAGTTGCTGAAGCGACTCCTCATCTGATCTTTACTGAAGAAGTGGACCCTTCCTTAGGGTTAATGCCTTTTCAGGCCCGTAAGGTTGCTTTTAATCTCGGTCTCTCAGGCGCTGCATTCAAGGACATGACGAAATTTGTTAGTGCATTGTATAAAGCCTATGTGGGTTCTGACGCTTCTTTGTTCGAGATTAATCCTGTTCTTAAAACCTCTGATGAGAAGATAATAGCCGTTGATGCAAAAGTAACTTTAGATGAAAATGGATTGTTTCGTCATAAGGATTTGGAACTCTTACGTGATTTAAGTGAAGAAAATCCAGTTGAGGTTGAAGCGAGAGAAGTGGGATTGAATTATGTTGATTTAGATGGAAACGTAGGCTGTATGGTTAATGGAGCTGGACTCGCAATGGCAACCATGGATTTAATTAAACAAGCAGGAGGAGAGCCTGCCAACTTCTTAGACGTTGGAGGGACTGCAGATGCAGCTAGAGTGGAAACTGCTTTCCGCTTGATCTTAAAAGATCCCAATGTAAAAGCAATACTCATCAATATTTTTGGGGGTATTGTTCGTTGTGATCGTGTAGCCCAAGGAATTGTAGATGCCTATAAAAATCTTGGAGACGCCATTCAGGTCCCTATAATTGTTCGTCTGCAAGGAACCAATGCAGACATCGCAAAACAACTTATTGATTCCTCAGGACTTAATGTTCTTTCTGCGACTGCCTTTCAAGAAGCAGCGGATAAAGTACAGGAGGCAATTGCTTAATTGACAAAAAGGCAGTAAATTAGTAAAAATAACCGCCAAAATGACAATTTTTAAGTCTGGTCTTTAATTTGCTTAGGGTTAAACAATAAAATTGTTAACCTTAAAAATTATAAATCATGAATTTAATAAGAAAACAAACCCCATTTTTTCCCTCATTGATTGATGACTTTATCGGCAGCGATTGGAATTTAAAAGTCCCTTCTTTTTCATCTACGATGCCTGCAGTTAATATTAAAGAATTGGATTCTCAATTCGAAATTGAGTTAGCTGTACCTGGAAAGAAAAAAGATGACTTTGAAATTGAAGTTGAAAATGGAATCTTGTCGATTTCATCCTCTCAAGAGGAAGAGCAACAAGTTAATGAAAAAGGAAAATTTACACGTCGAGAGTTTAGCTACACTAGTTTTAGACGCAGTTTTACCCTTCCCGACAGTGTTGACCCCACAAAGATTGATGCACGTTATGCAGATGGTGTTCTTCAAGTACTTTTACCAAAGCACAAAGAGGCTCAGCCACAGCCTAAAAAGCTGATTAAAATCCGCTAATTAAATCAATTATTTGTTTTTGTTTGAATCGGCTCCATCGGGAGCCGATTTTTTTTTAGAGTTTGATATAAATTTTCTTTTTAAAGAGAATTTGTACAGGGATCCAAAGAATACCTACATAAAGCAAAGCATAAACCAAAGAGCCGAGTTTAAGGGGTAACCCAATTTGTTCCCAAAAGGACATAAACTGCCCGCTGAGTGAAATCCCCCACCATTTTGAGCTGTAAAATACTACCGTCAGAAGGCTAGAAAGTGCATATGCCGTTATTGAATTCACTCCAAAAGCATGAGCAAATTTAAATTGAAACTGGGTTTGTTTCACATCAAAAAAGTAACTTAATGCAGCCAAAGATAACATTCCAATCCCTCCCATAAATAAGGTAAATGAGCTGCTCCAAAGGCTTTTATTAAAAGGGAAAAACCATTGCATCACATCGCCTAAAAAAATCAGAATTACTCCAAAAAAGAACAGTTGATTTAGGCGATTTTTTAGCTCCTCTTTTTGAAGGAGAATGTACCCTGCCCACATGCCTATAAGGCCGCTAACAATTGCTGGAATCGTACTTAAAATTCCCTCCGGATCCCAAGTATGTTTATATAACCTACCCGGGAGCAGAAGTTTATCAATATAGTTTGCCCAGTTTTTATCAGGCATACTTAAATCTGGAAAACCAATTCCTGGAATAGGAAGATAAGCGACGACAAGCCAGTAGGCAAAGACTCCAAAAAGACCAAGGACCCATTGGGTTTTTCTGCTCGTGTATAAAAACAATAAGGCACAAGCCAGATAGACAAATGCTATACGTGGTAAAACGCCTACCCAACGGATGCCTTCAAAATAAAAATTCGGCCAAAGCCAAAGGAAAATCCCAACAGCATAAATTTTCAATGCTCTAAACACTACTTTTTTTGTAATCTCTGACAGACTTTTTCCACTTTCTTTTTGTTTGTTCATCGAAAGGACTATCGAAACCCCAACAATGAATAAAAAACTGGGAAATACATAATCTGTAGGGGTTAAACCATTCCAAACGGCATGTCGAAGGGGTGCGAAAATATGTTCCCCTGAGCCGGGATCGTTAACGATTATCATAAGGATGATGGTTAATCCTCTAAAGATGTCTAATGAGAGTAAACGTTTGTTTTCCATGATAAATTTAATTTAGTTGAATGCTATTCCCGCCTCTTCTTTGGGAATCAAATACGCGTAAAGTTACCGTACTATTTTCTGGCACGACAACAGCTTCTTTATATTGAGGATCCTTTGCCGTGGGTTCTTTTCCATTAAGTGAATAATGGATCTCTAGCCCAGGAAATTGTTGTCGTACATGAAGCTTCCCTTGAATTATTTGTGCTCCGGGTTTTGGCAAGTCGTATTGAATACCTCCATAAAGTTGATTTAATAGGGGGAATTGCCGCTGACCTAGTGTATTGGTAAATCGATTCCAAGCAGTTAATAGCTTAGGTTTTTGTAAATCTGCTGTGGGTTCCTTTAACCAAGGCTCTTTTGCGCTCCAAGCCCGTTGAGCAAAAACAAGCAAATTGGGCATCAACAGTTGATCTAACCAGACTTCGCTATTTACTGTTTCTGTCCAAAGTTGGGATTGAACCCCGAGAAAATTTTCTCGAGCCTCTGGTTTTAGTTGCTCTTTTTTGGCTACAGTAGCTTCGGTGATCCCCAAGGATTCAAGTTTAACTTGATTAGCAAAGACATTGAGTGGTTCCGTTCCCCATGCATCTTGATAATTTACATATCCCGACCAACTGAACCCCCCATTTTCAAAATCGCGATCATCGGTCATATCAAAATAAAAAGCAGAAGAATTACTCATAATGGCTTTAAACCCTTGATTGGCAAGACGGTAGATCATATCCTCTCTGCCGCCACCCCAACTATTGTTCCACACATAGGGCGTGAATTCTAAGTCCAGTAGCTCGGTATTGATAGTGATTTCTGACTGTTCGTTTTCACTGTGAATAAGCAGAACATCTTCCCAACCGGCCATTTGGGCACCTACATCATTGATGATCTTGTGGAGCAACCGAAGATTGTAATTATACAAATCGTCGAGGTCTTCAATTTCATTTTTTTCAGCTATGTAGGTTTCACACTTGGGAGATTTTCTCCAAGGACCATAGGGCAATTCGTCTGCACCGATATTAAATACGTTCATGGGTAAATGTACCTCAGTATAATAGGTTTTAATTTCTTGAACTACTTTTTCGTAAAAACGATAGGCACTAGGATCACAAATACAAGCTACATTATCCGTAAACAGCTGAGCAGAACGGTAGGTACTCTGATCGTCTGGGTCGTGAAGCATATACTCCTCCGCGGCAGTTGGATCACCCGTTTCCATAAGAGTAAGATAACGGGACTTCATCGCAACAATTGCTGCTCGAGCGTGCGAAGGAAAACTAATTTGAGGAATCACTTCAATATGGCGTTGATTCGCATAACGTAATATAGCTTTAAAATCCTCACCCGATAAATACCCACTCCCAGAGTTTTGAAGGTTTCCTGAGCCGGATCCATACATGGGGATCAATTGATCGCGTTCGTCTAGAGTGTAGCCTCTCCTACCTCCAACTTGAGTGAGCTCTGGTAAGTCTGGAATTTCAATTCGCCACCCTTCATCATCGGTAAGTTTCAGATCCAAACGATTGAGTTTATACAGGGCCATAAAGTCCAGTATCTGAAAAATCTTCTCCTTGGGGAAAAAGTTACGAGCTATATCGGTCATAAACCCTCGGTTTTGAAAACGTGGAGCATCCTCAATTTGTAGTATGGGAATTCCCTTCCCTTCTCTTTCAGCGATCAATAGGATTTGATGGAGGGATTCTAAAGCGTAAAAAACGGCCTTTGAAGTGTGCGCTTCAATAGTAATTTGGGTGTGGTCAATTTGAAGCAGGTAGGCTTCGCTTTCTAGAGTTTTATTTTCTTTGATTTTAATAGTGGCATCCTCATCAAGGGTTGGAGCAATTCGAGTTTTAACCCCTTCTTGTAGACGGTTTATTATAAAATTATCGGGGTCTTGAAAAGAACCAAAATGGATCGTTAGGGCATCTAGATAAGGTCGGTAAGTATTGTCAAACCGTTCGATCCTAGGTGCAGGAATTACCCAATGAAGCTCTTTTTTAGGAAGGAATTCCAACCCTTCATATTGGGTGTAACGGTCTTCAGCAGAAGGGATTTTGAGGTCTTCAATTCCTGCTGCGGTTTTCCAAACAATCGTACTTTCTAGATCCAAGTTGGTATTTGTTTCGGCATTGTGTACAAAAAAACCGTTGGGTCCCATTACTTCTCTGCTAATTATTCCACGAAACAGCACATCAAACGTTTTGGTTTCCCCTGGCTTTAAATCGTGACCTCTTCCAAAATCTAAAATCAAATATTGCTGACCATTAACTAAGGTGTATTGAATGTTATTGGGTAAACTTTCCGGTTGTAATGCTCCAGAAATTTGATTCCAATGAAGTGACCATTCGCCGCCCTTCCATAGGGTTTCCGTGGGATTGGTGATCGAAAAAGTAACTTCCATTTGATTGTTGGCCATATCAAAGGTGTTGATTTTAAAAAGGACCGCTGTAGGAGGAGTAAGGGGGGATTGGCATGCAATCGAAATTAAAAAGACAATGGAGATGAGAAAAAGTTTGTTCATTCAGACAGTTTTTCTAAAAATAAGCAATAAAATGGGAATTTAATTCTGTGGAATAATTTTAAATTCCTTTAATGTGGCATCGGGCTCAATTATGGAGTATCCTTCCCAAAAAGTTGAATCGTATTCGGAGAGGAGGGTGGGGAGTACGCTAGGGATTTCTTTTATTGAATTGAATTCATCCTCAGTAATTGGAAGGGTTTCGAAAACAACGATTTGGTATTTAATAAATTGACTGTTTTGAGCATTCAAATCCAATTTGAGTTGGTTTTGTTTGTTTCTCCCTTTTACGACTTTATTTTTTTCGGTAAGGACTAAGGGTCTATCAAACCCTCCATTATACCCGTGACTATATTCAAGGTATTCAATGGCATATTTTTCATGAACTGTTTTTTTAAATTGAATAATTACCTCTTTGAGGTTTTCTTGAAATGAAACTCCAAACATGCTAAAATCACGAATATTCCTATAGTTTTTATACTCTAACCGTATCAGTGCCATTCGATCGGCATCGATATAAAATTTTCCTTTAAAATCCTCGTTGGATTTGGGTTCAAACTCGAGAACATATACTGCTGTTTCTCCTCTGTAGGTATAGTCCACAAGTTCAAAATGGTATTTGGAAGTTTTGTTGAGAATGTTAAAATTTAACTCCTCATCTTTGAAGAGATTTTGAATAAGATTCGATAAAATTCTCTTTTTTAAAGAAAGAAAATCACTCTTTTTTTTAACCTCCTTTTCTTCTTTACTCAAGGTGTCCTTTTGGGAAAATGAGAGATTTTCCGAATCAATTTTTCCTCCGAGGATCCCCGAGCGAATTTTAAAATAGGAGTCTTCTTTTATGTTCTCTTGAAGAACGGTATCAATAAGACGTTCCATATTTTTAAAAATGGCAGTTGTATTTTTGTCTTCAATATCGACGGCTTTCTCCAATTTGAGTTTTTGCTTTTCCTTATCGAAATTGCCGTAAAGTGTTCCAACAAATTCGCTATACCATTCGTTTTTTTTGGGCAGGTTTTGAAGGGTTTCATCCCAAAAATCTTGATTAAATTCTTTAATCGAGGTCTTTTTTACTTTAAGATCCATTTTTTTAAACTCTTGAGTACCAAATTCTCTAAAAAACAATTTCTTTTGGGTGTGCCCCAATTCATATTTTTTAGGAATATCTTTTTGAATTTCTTTTAAAAGTTGACTGACCTCAATCTCTTTATTACTTAGAACAACTGAATTCAATGCAATGGCTTTTGGGGAGAGATAAAAAATACTGTCTTGGATTGCTGGGATATACAGTTTTAATGTTTCGTAACCCATACAAGAGATAAATAGCGTGTCTTCAGCAATTTCGGGGCTAGCAAAGCGCATTCCAAAGGTGCCTTCTTCATTGGAAACCACACCATTTCCCGTTTTCATATAGATACTCGCAAAGGGAATTGGATTTTGAGTGAGACTGTCCAATACTCGAGCGTTGAGTTCCTGAGCAAAACCATAACTTTGAACAAGCAGAAAGAAGAATGAAAAAATGGAGCGATATATCATTGCTCAAAATTAGTTTTAATATGAACCCTATCATTAATGTGATTAGGTTTAATCTTTTTTTAACGTCCCCTAAAGTTAGTTGGACAACTGCTCTTGAAGATTTTTGATTTCATCTCTAAATTTTGCAGCTTCGATGAAGTCAAGAGACTTAGCAGCTTGCTCCATCTCTTTTCGCATTGTTCTTATTTTTTTCTCGATTTGAGGTTTTGTCAGGTAACGATTTTTTTCCTCTGCAACTTTTCGGGCTTCCAATTCTTGCGCATGGGTTGCAACTGAATTCTTTGCCAGCGCATTGTTAAGTGATTTATTTAAGGGAGTTGGAGTGAGGTTGTGTGCGAGGTTATAATTGGTTTGTTTTTCTCGTCGATACAGTGTTTGATCTATCGTTTTTTGCATGCTTTTGGTAATGGTATCGGCATACATTATCGCTTTTCCATTGATATTTCTTGCTGCTCGTCCAACGGTTTGAGTTAACGAACGATTGGATCTTAAAAAGCCTTCTTTGTCTGCATCCAAAATGGCTACTAAGGAGACTTCAGGTAAGTCCAAACCTTCTCTGAGCAAGTTGACACCGATCAAAACATCAAACAATCCTTTTCTTAAATCCTGCATGATTTCTACCCGTTCAAGGGTGTCGACATCACTATGAATGTAGCGACAACGGATTTGAGCTCGACTCAAATACTGGGTAAGTTCTTCTGCCATTCGTTTGGTAAGGGTAGTCACCAAGGTACGTTCGTCCTGCTCGGTGCGTTTTTGGATTTCTTCCATCAAATCGTCAATTTGATTTAGACTTGGACGCACCTCAATGACTGGATCCAATAGGCCTGTAGGTCGGATGATTTGTTCTACAAAAATACCTTCTGTTTTTTCGAGTTCATAGTCTGCAGGAGTCGCACTCACATACAACACCTGATTTTGAAGGGCTTCGAATTCTTCAAATTTTAAGGGTCTGTTGTCCATGGCAGCGGGCAAACGAAAACCGTATTCAACCAAGTTCTCTTTACGACTTCGGTCACCGCCATACATGGCATGAACTTGAGAAATGGTGACATGACTTTCATCTACAATCATCAGAAAATCTTTTGGAAAATAATCCAAGAGACAAAAAGGGCGTGTTCCAGGAGCACGACCGTCAAGATATCGAGAATAGTTTTCAATTCCTGAGCAATAGCCTAATTCGCGGATCATTTCCAAATCAAACTCGGTTCGTTCTTGCAAGCGTTTGGCTTCCAAATGTTTCCCAATTTCTTTGAAATAGTCCACTTGTTTGACCATGTCTTCTTGAATCTGATGAATGGCATTTTGCATTACGTCGGGTGAGGTAACAAAGATATTGGCAGGATAGAGGTTGATTTGATTAAAGTCCTCGAGTCTTGTATTATCAATCGGATCAAATGATTCTATGCGTTCTATTTCATCACCAAAAAAATGAATTTTAAAAGCATTGTCAGCATAACCTGGGAAGATATCAATTACATCCCCTAATACTCTGAAATTCCCACGACTAAATTCGGCTGTTGTTCTGGAATACAGACTTTGGACTAGTCGGTGCATTAGTTTTGTTCGAGAAATTTGTTGATCTCGCTCTAAGGCAATCACATTTTTTTCAAATTCAGCAGGGTTTCCGATCCCGTATAAACAGGAAACGGAGGCTACAACCAGGACATCTCTTCTTCCAGAGAGCAGTGCAGAAGTGGTACTCAAGCGAAGTTTTTCGATTTCATCATTTATAGACAAATCTTTTTCAATATATGTTCCTGTAGTAGGGATATAGGCCTCCGGTTGGTAATAGTCGTAGTAGGAAACAAAATATTCAATCGCATTGTTGGGGAAAAACTGTTTGAATTCGGAATACAATTGAGCAGCCAAAGTTTTGTTATGAGCCAAAACAAGGGTAGGGCGTTGTAGTTTTTCAACTGCATTTGCCATGGTAAATGTTTTTCCAGAACCCGTTACCCCCTGAAGGGTAACATAAGGATGGTTGTTCTCAAATTGAGATACAATTTCTTGAATTGCTTGAGGCTGGTCCCCAGTGGGTTTAAAATCAGAAACAAGTTGAAATTGCATGGCTTTTCTTAAAAAGACAAAACTACAAAATATACAAAGGAGATCAGTCCAGTTAGCTAAGAGAATACTATAAATCCCGACGCTTTAATAAACCATAAGAGCCCCAAATAAAAAGTGCGGACCATAGTAATACAATGGTCAGGTTGAAAACAGAAATTCCGTAGTCTTTGGTAAAGCCTTCTCCAATTTGATCGGCAATATTTTGAATAGCAGAGAGTCTAGTGAACGGTTCTTTAATGAGGTTGCTCAGGGCATTCAGCGGAAAATAGACAATGACTTGTTCTGCGCTGAGCTGAGGAATAAAGTCAGATAATTTCCACTTCATCAAACCGTAGGCAATACCCTCAGCAACCTGCCACAAGGCGAGAAGTCCGAGTGCAAAAGCAGAGCGTTTGATCAAGATGGATAGAAACAGACAAAAAGTGAAAAATCCAAATAACTTTACTGCATAAGCGAAGAGGTATTCCAAGTCGGAAAAGATAATTGGAAATTCGTTGTAATCTGAGTATATCCCACCAAGAATAAGACTTACAACAAAAACAAGTAAGGTAGAAGTGAGGACGAAGGCCAGTATAGCGTAAAGTTTAGTTTTTAAAAAATCAGCCTTGCTCAAACCGTCGATTAAATTCTGTTTCAGGGTATTGTAGCTGTATTCATTTCCTACCATTGCTACAATGATGATTGCAAAAAAGATTTTTAATAAAGCAATCATAAAAGTATTGAAGTGCCAGATATAGGGAAAATTGAAAATTCCTTGTTCGGCCAAATTAAATTTTATAGGTCCAATTTCTACGTTGATGGTACTTAAAATCGAAATACTAAAAATGAGAATGAAGTAGCTTAAGATCAAAAATCTCGAGGTTCTGTTATGCCAAATTTTATACAATTCAATACTTAAAAGTCGCATCTTTAGGATTGAGTTAAGGTTAAAAACTGATCTTCTAGAGAAGGCATTTTCTTGACCATGTGAGTCACAAATATATTTGCGGCAGCTAATTTCAGAGAGAGTTCTTCAGCCTCCATTTCAGCATTGAGGGAAACGATTAAGCTTCCTTTTTCTTCTCTAATGGATTGAATTTGTGGAATGTCTTTTAAAAATGCTTTAAGTTTTAATAGATTCTTGGACGACAATTCGAAAAAGCCAAAAGTTTGACTTATGGCATCCACCGGTCCTTGATAAAATTTCACTCCATTTTTTAGAACGATTACTTGATTGCATACCTTTTCAACTTCATCCAAAAGATGAGAGGCTAATAATATTGTAGTTCCACCCTCAGCAATTTTAAAGATCAATTTTCGGATTTGATGAATTCCTTCGGGATCGAGTCCGTTGGTAGGTTCATCTAAGATGAGTAGCTCGGGATTGTTCACCAATGCTGCTGCTATGGCAAGCCGTTGTTTCATCCCTAGAGAATAGGTTTTGAATTTACTGTGCCTTCTATCCCATAGCCCAACCAATTCCAACTTTTCTTGGATATTCTCAGTGGAGCACTGTTTGATTTTACAGATTAGAGTGAGGTTTTGTAGGGCGGTCATGTACGGATAGAAATTTGGTCGTTCGATGATAGCCCCGATTTTTTTTAAAGCCTGATGGGTAGTATGTGTACCTTCATACCATTGGAAGCTTCCGCTGGTCGGATTGATTACATTAAGGATCATACCCAAAGTAGTTGATTTACCACTTCCATTTGGGCCTAAAAGCCCGTAGATGTTTCCTTTTTTTATGGAGATCGAAAGTTGGTCTACCGCTTTAAGTTTTCCGTAATGTTTACTTAATTGATCGAGTTGAAGTAGGGTCTTTTCCATTGGATAACGTTAACTGTATAACGATTGATGTCCAGTTTTGTTACAAAAAAGATAGTACATTTGAAGAAATAAGGGCATGGAAGAAAAATTAATTTCCCAAAAAAAACCGTTTTATCCAATTTCAGAATCTTTAACTCGCTTTCTTAAAGCTTACGACCGTTGGATACTGACCCCTATTTTTTATGAGGATTTACTGCGATTCTCTGGCTCAATTGCCGTTTATGATAAAAATGATCAAGATTCCCTTTGGGTTCGAGTTTACTATACCGATACCGAGCGGCGGGAAATAGATTACAACCTAAAAAAAATATACACCCTCTTACATTCCGACGGAAATGAATCAGGGATTTCCTATCTAAACGTCGATGCGATCGACTACTGCACTTTTGGTAATTCCAAACCCTTTCGAATTAAGATTCGAAATATTCTGAATGATAATTTCACTTACTACTACATCAAAAAAACAGATGCCTCCAGAGTTTATGGGTTGGAGTTAGAGCATATGCTTTCTCCTTATAATTTGAATTTTCTGGTCAATGACAGTACCTTGATCGAGGAGCATATTGCCGGAATCCCCGGCGATCTTTTTATCAAAGATTTTTTGCCTCAATGTACCGATGGTGAAAAGGCACAAATTGCAAAAGAATTTGTCAAATTTAATGAGCGCAGTATGATTCGACTATTAGGAGATATGCGTGCTTATAATTATGTGGTAGTTCCCACACACGATTTTGATCAGGTGGTCTATAAAATTCGACCGATCGATTTTGATCAACAGTCTTTTGAGGGTAAACTGAGTGTGTATCGTCCTCAATTTTTTAAAGAGAATAAAGCATTAATGGATTTAGTTCGAAGTAAACTGAATCACGATTCAATCAATCAATATAAGGTTGAGGAGCGTTCCATAGTTTCTAGAAGGATCATTAGCTCTGGGAATCGTCTAAAAAAGTTAATCGAAATCATGCAGACAGAGATATTAACCACTTCGGCAAATTTGGAACGCTTGAAAGGGGAGATCTCTAAGTTTACGAAAGACAAGGACTTTATGGAAAGTAAATCCATGGGAGATATCATGCATGCTTCAATGAGATTTGTTCGAAACCACTATGAAAAAGTGGACATGCACAATTTGTTTTAGTAGAAGTCGCTGTCGTTGTACTCTTCCTCATCATCGCCTTCTTCAAAATTAAAATCATCGTCTTCTTCAAAATCAAAGTTATCCTCTTCCTCAAAAGTAACTTCATCACTTTCAAACATTTTTTCAGGAGCTTCTTCAGGAACTTCTCCTTGTGCATGAATTTGGTTTGGATAGGTGATGCCTGTAATGTTTTCTCCAACTTCCATCAATTCTACAAAAAAGGTCCAAAGATTTAAAAAGTCATACACATAAATCAGATGGTGTTGATGGGTCGAAATTATCGAATTCAATTTCTGATCTCTATAATTTTCTTGGGATGCCTCCATGGTTTCTAGAGGAAGTTCTTCCCCTTGTACCCATTCTTTGTCCGAAAGGTAAAAAGAGGCCATTTCATTTCCTAAAAAGCCAAAAGCTTGAGTGATCGCGTGGTGAAGATCCTCAAATGTAGCGGTATCTTCAATTTCAATATCCCTTAAGACATCTTCTTTAACATCTAAAATAATTCTAAACCTGTAAATCATGATTTTCCTTTAATGATAAATAATAAAAAACTTTGAGCACCAAAAAGAAGTGAGGCTAAAACAAGATGTAGGGGTTGAGAAGAAAAGGGGAAATCGAAATAGGCCATCCAGATTCCAGTAAGTATTTCGAGACCTACTAAGATCACTATTCCTTTAAACACAGAAGGAATGTGGTTAGTTTTAATAAATAAATAACCCCAATAGGCATGTACTAAAAGAACGAGAATCGAAAAGCTCCTGTGAAAATAAAATAACGAAGGCGGATTTAAAAGCCATTGGGACGCTTGAGTTAAATTGTATTGGTGCATTTGGCCATCGACATATTGTCTTACTTGAGTTCCCATACCAATCTGAATAAGACTGAGGATAATCGCAATTACAGCGAGACCCTGAAAACGAGTGATGTAGTTGTACTGAGCTTCCGTTTTTTGTTCTCTACTCAATAGATAAATTAATACTAAGACGATAAGCAGTGCCATCCCCATATGAATGGTAATCTTGAAGGGCAACAAGTTGGAATCTACTACAGTTTTTCCTAACCACCCTTGAAAGCCCATGCCAAGAACAACAAATGCAGAACCGATGGGAGCAATTGGATCCGTTTTTAACTTTCCGAAGGCAGTAATCAGCAAGATCAAAGTAGCGAGACCCGCTAGAGCTCCAAGCAAACGATTAATAAATTCTATCCAAGTATGGGTTGGATTAAAAATAGCGTAATCGTGTTTGGTATACGGTTTCCAATTCGATTCCTCGTAGTTCAGGGAGGAAACAAAATCGGTAGCAGCAACTCTCAAACTTTCATCTACTATTATCACCTGACCATTCTTATAGAAATGGTTGGGTTTCCAGTCCAGTTGTGCTCGTTCTGTAGGGGGGATGAAATACCCAAAACATTTTGGCCAATCGGGGCATCCCATTCCACTTCCAGTCATACGAACCACGGATCCTGCTGCGATTACAAGATACACCAAGACCAGACTGGTAATTAGAAAAGGTTTATATAGTTTTTTCATTGGGGATGAGGTCAAGTTTTTTTCCTTCCAGTTTCATGCGTTCATAGGCAGCTTCAAAATCGTTTGGAATTTCGCCTTCTAAAATAGCTTCCTTGATGGCTTCTTTGATAACACCAATTTGCCTGCAGGGAGTAAGCCCAAAATATTTCATTATAGCTTCACCGCTTACAGGGGGTTGAAAATTTCTCAACTGATCTTTCTCTTCAACGACTTCTATTTTTTCACGAACGATTTTAAAATTGTTGTGATAACGTTGAAAACGATCTTCATTTTTGGTGGTGATGTCCGCTTCACAAAGGGTGATTAAATCGTCGATATCGGCTCCAGAATCAAAGACCAGCCTCCGAATTGCTGAATCCGTTACGTGTTCTTCTGCAATCACAATTGGACGGGAGCTCATCATGACCATTTTTTGCACGTATTTCATTTTTTCATTTAAAGGCATTTTTAACCTTTTGAAAATTTTGTACACCATTTTTGATCCGACGAATTCATGGTTGTGAAACGTCCATCCGATGGGAGGTTTAAATTTTTTCGTCGGGGCTTTTCCAATATCATGAAGTAAAGCAGACCAACGAAGCCATAAGTTGTCGCTATGGGGACAGAGATTATCGACCACTTCCAAGGTGTGGTAAAAATTGTCTTTATGACGCTGACCTTCAATTTCTTCTACTCCTTTCAGTGCAACAAGTTCGGGTAAAATATAGGCCAAGAGCCCAGTTTTTTCTAGAAGCGTAAATCCAATAGAGGGCTTCTCACAGGATAGGATTTTATGAAGTTCTTCTACAATTCGTTCGTTAGTAATAATTTTTATTCTACTTGCATTATGAGAAATGGCTTCCAAAGATTCCTGTTCTATTTTAAAGTCGAGTTGATTGGCAAATCGAATTGCCCGAAGCATTCGCAATGGATCATCAGAATAGGTGATATTGGGATCTAAAGGCGTTCTTAAAATTTTATTTTTTAAATCTTCTAAACCGTTAAAGGGATCAATAAAAGCTCCAAAATTCTGAGAATTTAAGCTGATAGCTAAAGCGTTGATGGTAAAATCACGTCGATTTTGATCGTCTTCTAGGCTTCCCGGTTCCACCTCAGGATTACGACTGTCTGCGGTGTAGGATTCTTTTCTAGCGCCAACAAATTCAATATCCATATCGTTCCAATGAATCATCGCAGTACCGTAGGTTTTAAAAATTTGAACCGTACTTGCTCCTTGGAGTTTTTTTTGAACAGCCTGAGCCAGTTCGATCCCTGAACCCAAAGCGACAATATCAATGTCTTTTTTTTGGGTTCTTCCGAGTAAATGATCACGAACAAATCCACCAATGATATAGGCTTCTAAATCCAATGCTGAAACCACTTCTTTTAACAAGGTAAAAAGAGGTGCGTTTAAGTTTTCAGAAAAATCGAGCTGAGGCTTCACTGGCGTATGATTTGAATTTGACCTTCGCTATTAATTTTAACCACTCGAGAAGGAATAACGTCGGCTTTAGCTCCTTCTTTTGTTAAAGGTACAATATAGTCCACTCCATCCAAAATCTGTTGGTCAATGGAATCAAAAGAAGTAGGGGTAATTGCACCACTAATATTGGCAGAAGTCGAAATAATGGGTTTTCCAAATCGATCAATGAGCTCTTTGCAAAAGGGATGTGAAGTAATTCGAATCCCTATACTTGAATCCGTACCAAGTAAATTTGAGGCAAAACCGATCCCTTTGGGATAAATAACTGTCGTGGGCCTTTCACTGAGAATAAAATCCTCTGCTTCTTTGGGAATAGACTGAACATAATCGAGGAGCATAGCTCTTGAATTAACCAAAACGATTAAAGCTTTATGATCGGCTCTTCGTTTAAGTTGATAGATTTTTTCAACGACTTTAGGGTCTGTTGCATCCCCACCAATACCCCAGACCGTTTCAGTTGGATACAAGATCAGTTTCTTTTCAAGCAATGCAGCAACCGTTTCTTCAATCATAAGGAGGCAGTTTTATTTTTTTTAAACTGCTACGCTGTGATCTCTAAGCGCGTCGTTTAGAGAGGTTTTTTTGTCTGTACTTTCTTTGCGCTGTCCAATAATAAGTGCACAGGGAACTTGAAAATCACCTGCAGGGAATGTTTTGGTATAACTTCCAGGAATCACCACAGAACGAGGTGGAACATAGCCTTTTGTTTCGATTGCTTGAGATCCAGTAACATCAATAATTTTTGTTGAGGCTGTCAATACCACATTAGCACCCAAAACAGCTTCCTTGCCTACACGAGCACCTTCAACGACAATACTACGAGAACCAAGAAACGCGTTGTCTTCAATGATCACAGGTGCAGCTTGAAGGGGTTCCAAAACCCCCCCGATGCCAACACCTCCACTGAGGTGGACATTTTTTCCAATTTGAGCGCAACTCCCTACCGTTGCCCAAGTATCTACCATGGTTCCTTCGTCTACATAAGCACCAATGTTTACATAACTTGGCATAAGAATTACCCCTTTAGCAAGATATGCTCCGTGTCTAGCTACAGCATGGGGAACCACACGGATTCCTTTGTCTTGATAGCCCCTTTTAAGTGGCATTTTATCGTGAAACTCCAGAGGACCCGCCTCCATGGTTTCCATTTTTTGAATTGGAAAATACAAGACCACAGCTTTTTTCACCCATTCATTTACTTGCCATCCCGAAGCAGTAGGTTCAGCTACTCGAAGAATTCCACTATCCAGTTCAGAAATTACAGTTCGAATTGCGTTTTGAGTTTCGGTTTGTTCTAGCAAGGCTCTATCGTTCCAAGCTGCTTCAATGATTTTTTGCATGTCAAATTTTTAGCAAAGGTAAAGAATTCATAGGGATTGGATTGGAGTAAATCATGATGAAAAAAGTATATTTGTCCAAAAAAAGATGGGGTGCTTGGTAGGCATAGATTTTGGAACGAAAAGAACGGGACTCTCTTGTACTGATCCAAATCAAATGATCGCCAGTGGTTTAAATAACTTACCTACCGCAGAAGTCCTTCCGTTTTTAAAAGAGTATTGCCAGAGAGAAAATGTTGACGCCTTTGTGATTGGTCAGCCCTTGCAAAGAGACGGCATGCCTTCATCGGTAGAAACCAAAATAGGAGAATTTATAGAAGCGCTCAAACGAAGTTTTCCCAATCAAAAAATTGAGCGTTACGATGAGCGATTTACTTCTAAAATAGCAATGCAATCCCTAATAGAGGGAGGATTGAAGAAAAAAAAACGTGCGGATAAAGGATTGATCGATCAAGTAAGTGCAACACTAATTCTTCAGTCTTTTTTAGATTATAAAACAAATAATATATGATACGACCTATAGTAGCTTATGGGACGCCAGTTCTTAAGACCAAGGCAAAAGAAATTGATCAGAATACGAAAGAACTCTCCGCTTTAATTGAAGATATGTGGGAAACGATGTACGCTTCTAACGGCGTTGGTCTTGCTGCTCCACAAATTGGGTTATCGATCCGACTTTTTGTAATCGATGCAGCCCCTTTTGCTGCTGATGAGGAGTTAGACCCGAAAGAGATTGAGGAACTGGAAGCTTTTAAAAGAGTTTTTATCAATCCTGTACTGCTTAAGGAAGAAGGTGAGAAGTGGGATTTTAATGAAGGATGTTTAAGCATACCCGATGTCCGAGAGGATGTAGAGCGTCATGAAAATATAACGATTGAATTTCTTGATGAAAATTTTAAACCTCAAACCTTACAGTTGGAGGGTTTGTGTGCGCGTGTAGTCCAACATGAATACGATCACATTGAAGGTATTTTGTTTACCGATCATCTATCCCCACTAAAGAAGCGCCTACTAAAAAATAAATTAAACGCAATTTCAAAAGGAGCCATCCATGTCGATTATCCCATGAAATTTCCTAATCAATCAAAACGTAAATAATGGATCTTACTAAAATAATTGCTGTTTCCGGGCGTCCGGGTTTATACGAAATGCAAGCGCAAACCCGAGGAGGGATTGTAGCTACTTCTTTGTTGGACGGGAAACGAATTACCACTAATCTCAATTCACAAATTAGCGTTCTCAGTGAAATTCAAGTGTATTGTATCGGCGAAGAAATACCTCTAACTCAAATATTTGAAAAAATGTTGACCTATGAGTCGGGTGCGGAGACCCGAGTTAGTCCCAAGGCTGCCGCTATTGATTTAGAAGCTTATTTTTTTGAAATACTGGAAAATTACGATGAAGACCGTGTTTATGCCAGCGATATCAAAAAGATCATGCAATGGTATAACCTCCTGTTGTCAAAAAACTTCTTATCGACTACCCCAACGGAGGACTCCTCTGCCGAGAAAGCAGAACCCTTGACTGAAACACAAACAGACTAATGAATTCCCGAGAAGCCAAATTAGAGGCTTTTGGTCGTTTGTTGGATATCATGGACGACCTCAGGGCACAATGTCCTTGGGATCAAAAGCAAACTTTTGAGAGTCTGAGACACCTCACCATCGAGGAAACCTATGAATTAGGGGATGCGATTTTAGACCGCAATCTTTCGGAAATAAAAAAGGAATTGGGTGATTTGCTCTTGCATATTGTTTTTTATGCCAAATTGGGTAGTGAGGAGAAAGAATTTGATATTGCAGATGTTGCCCACGAGATTTGTGATAAACTGATTTTTAGACACCCCCATATTTACAGTAATGTTTCCGTAAAAGACGAAGCAGAGGTTAAAAAAAACTGGGAGGCTCTAAAGCTTAAGGAGGGCAAAATAAGTGTTTTGGAAGGAGTACCCAAAGGTCTTCCTGCCTTAATCAAGGCCCAACGTATGCAAGAAAAAGCGGCAGGTGTAGGTTTTGATTGGGAAACTAAAGAACAGGTTTGGGATAAATTTCAAGAAGAACTTAAAGAGTTGGACTACGCCCTTGACTCGAACAACATGGATGCTGTGGAAGATGAATTTGGTGACGTACTATTTTCTTTAATTAACTACGCGCGTTTTATCAAGATCAATCCCGAAACGGCTTTAGAACGCACCAATAAAAAATTTATACAGCGTTTTCAGTATATAGAAGCCCAAGCCAAAAAAAGCGACAAGTCTATAGAAAACTTATCGCTTGTTGAAATGGAAAAGCTTTGGCAAGCTGCTAAAAATCAATCTTCTTCCAACTCTTGATTGGATTCTTCTTCAGCTTGTTCTAGTTTGGAGCGCTTGATTTGAGCATTTTTGATCTGCTTCAAACGGATATATTCCTCCTGAACCTCATCAACTTTACTTTGACAGTCGTTGATCTGTTTTTCCACGTTTTTATAAAGTGGATTTTCAGAACTGGAATCACTGAAAAATTCAAGATTATTTTGCAATTGGGTTCGTTCAGTTTTTAAACGAACTAAAGTTGCTTTCACTTCGTTCAATTCCTTTTGTAGTTTTTCAGGATTGTTGTTTAACAAAATGGAATTCAGTCCGAGCAGTACTTCTTTTTGAGTTTTAGCATCCATTTTGACCTCATTAACAATTTTGGTCAATGAATTGGAAAACTCTTTGTTCATTTCTACCTCAGTCTGACCTCCGATTTTAGGAAGCGTATTCCAGCTGTCCCACAAATCTTTCAATTCTGTTTGAAGGGTTTCAGGTTCTTTAGAGAACTTAGTAGATTTTATTTTTTTAAGAAAAGCTCTTTTCTCTTTTTGTATCGTTTCCTGCTCTTCGGATAAGTGTTGATATCCCGTTTTGATTCGATCAAAGTATACTTTGTGAATTTCTGAAAATTCAGACCAAAGTTTGTTGTCCAGCTTTCGGGGAACAAAACCAATACCCTTCCAGTCCTTTTGAATGGTTTTCATTTCTTGAACTTTGGTGTCCCAGTTTGCGCTATCAAGGATTTCTTTAGAAAGTGTTATTAGTCCTTTTTTCGCATCGATATTTTGATTGTATTGCTGTTTTTGATTTTTATAAAAAATGTTTTTTTCATGCATAAACGCCCGACCAAGATCTCTAAATTCTTGCCAAGAAATTTTACTTTCTTTTGTAGGGACATGACCAATACTTTTGAAATCATTCCGAAGTTCGTTGAATCGTTTTAAAGCCTTTTGCCATGCATTATGGGTCTCGGCTTTGTTTTCCACCAACGCTTTCATTTCCTTGAGCAAATCCATCTTTTTCTCAAGATTCTTTTTCATTGCTCCTGCAATATCTTTTTGATATTCCTGCCTTCTAGACTGAATAACTTTGCTCGCGTCTTGGAATCGTTTCCATAATTCCTCACGATGTTCTTTTGCCACTGGCCCAAGATCATTTTTCCAAAGTTGATGAAGGGTGTTGAGATCTCTACTGGCATGAAGAATATCCGGCACTTCTTGAAGTGCTTCAGCCTTTTCAATGATTTTTAACTTTTCTTCATAGTTATGTTTATAGTCCAGATCTCTCAATTCTCTGTTCAAATGAAGGAAGTCATAGAAACGCTCTACATGGTGTTTAAAGGTTTCCCATAAATTGTTGCTCTCCGAGCGTGATACAGGCCCTGTACTGTACCAGCTTTCCTGTAATGTTCTGAAGGTTTTGTATATGGCGTTGATGTTATGATCAGCACCTATCAAGGCTTTGATTTCCTCTATGATAGCTTTTTTACGCTCAAGATTCACTTTTTGCGAAGCCTCCTGATCTTTGTAATGGGAACGCCTCTTTTTACGATATTCATATCCTACTTGATCAAATTCTGCTTTGTACTCGGGTTTGTAGAAGAAATCAATTTCAGCTCCACCTCCATCTAAAAAGGCTTTTTTATTGGCTTCAACATCGGCATGAAATTTTTCTTCAAAAATTTGACCAAGGTTTTGTATGGTGGAGTGATTTTTTAACCAATGATCACTAGTACTCAGTTCCTTATAAGCACTGATGAGTTGCTCAATGGACATGGAAGAGTAATCCACGGCTTCTTCCGAAGATTCCGAAGTGACTTCAGTCTTAGTTTCTTTTTTCTTGATCTCCTCTGCTTCTTCTGCAGCTGTTTTGGTCTCAAGATCAATTTCTACCTCAGCAGGGGTATTAATTGGCTCTTGTTTCTCGACAGAATCAGTAGCTCCATTGGGACTGGTTGGAGTGTTTTGCGGCTCATTTTGTTCCTCCGCACTAGGTTTTTGGCTATTTTCTTCCATTTTTGAGTTTGGTATGAATACAAATAATATACATTTTTTTTAATTCTAAAAATAGAATCATTTAAAATTGCTTTATTGGTTCCAAAGTTCCCAAGATTTTTCAGCTTGGTAAACGAGCATTTGGTAACCGTTTAGAGTTTGAGCCCCTTGCTTTTCCCCGTTTTTCATAAAACGAGTTTGACTTGGATTATAGATCAAGTCAAAAAGCAAATGATTTGAATGGAGTAAGTCGTAGGGAATAGGGGGTGCCATTTCAATATTTGGAAAAGTTCCAACTGGGGTCGAGTTGACAATAAGTTGAACAGCATCGATTCTTTTGGCATCCAAATCCTGATATCCATATTGACCTTGACGCGGAACTCGTGAAACAAAAATCACTTCACAGCCCATTTTTTCTAGTGCATAGCGAACTGCTCCTGAGGCTCCTCCAGTACCTAAAATAAGCGCTTTTTTAGGGAGGTTTTTTGTTTTTTCTCGAAGTGCTTTTTCAAAACCGGTATGATCGGTGTTGTGTCCTATGGAGTTCCCTTGTTTATCCCAAAGAATTGTGTTTACCGCTCCAATGGCTTTCGCTTCTTCTGATAGCCGATCTAAATATGGAATAATTGCTTTTTTATAGGGGATAGTTACATTCAGCCCTTGTAAGGTGGGATTTTTCTTTTTGATTCCCACAAATTCCTCAATTTTATCCAGATCAAAATTGACATAGCTGTGGTTACTCAGATGCTCTTTTTCAAATTTTTCAGAGAAATATGCACGTGAAAAAGAATAATCGATATTCTTGCCAATAAGCCCAAAAAGTTTAGGATGTTCTTCTTTTGTCATAATAATCCAATAAAAATAACAGAGCTGCCCCTATTAGGAATGCCAAAAGTACAGCATAGGTATTGAACTCTTCAAATTTTGGAAGATAATAATGATAGCTGCTAAATTCTGGAGATCCTAAACTGTTTGTGAGTAATTTGCCATTTGCATCGTAGATATATTGTTTTTCTTTCCAGGGATAGACCAACTGGATTGTCCCTGCAATAAATCCAATGATACTTACGAGGGTGTAATTCGGATATTTCTCTAAAACCCATTTGATGAGGTTAGAAAACAGAATAAGACCGCTCAATGAACCCGATGCAAAAACGATCATAATCAAAAGTAACCGACTGGTCAAGGGATCTTGGAGTGCTTGAAAATCAAAAATGAGTAGTCCTGAGAGTACTTTAAATAAGGCATTGACAGCATCTACCAAAAGCAATTTGTAATTCCCAAGTACCAAAAGCAGAAACGAACCAGACAAACCAGGGATGGTCATTCCAGACACACTAATCATTCCACAAAAAAAGACAAAAAGTAAATGGTCGTTTTCAGCGATAGGTTTAGCTAAACTGATCCCCAAACCAACAATAAAACTTAGAATTAAAATTACCAGAAGCTTTGAATTCCATTGAGGAACTTGGAGGATTACCAAATAAAGTGAGGCAACAATCATTCCTAAAAATGCGCCTAAAACAACCGCTTCATTTTGTTCTAAAGCATAATCTAAAAATAGAGAAACACTAAAGTAACTGAATAAAACGCCACCAAAAAGTAAACACAAAAACGAAGCATTGGTATAGTTCCAAAATGACTTTAATCGACCGGTAATTAGTAATTTTAGTGCAATAAAATTTAAGTGCTGAAAGGACAAAATAAGTTCTTGATAAAACCCTCCAACGAGCGCAACTATTCCACCTGAAACCCCAGGAACTTTATTTGCTGCTCCCATTGCAATCCCTTTAAAAATCAAAAAAAGGGATTCCCAAATCGTCCGCTTTTTCTGTAATGTTTTCATTTGGTCAATAAGGCTTTGCTTCTTTCAATAAGGAACAATAGTCCAAAACCCAATACCATAAAAGTAATTGCGATCCCAATTTCAGGATTTCCACCCTTGTATTCACTTGGGAATACAGCAAAAGATTTGTCTAGGGTGTCCACGAATGTATTTTGCCAGGGCCATACTTTATGTAATGCACCAAACATCAGTCCAATGAGAACCGCGATACTTCGTTCAGGATACGTGTTTAAAAGCCATGTCAAAAATTTAGAAAACACCTTTAAGCCGACAACGATCCCAAGAATAAACACCCCCAATATGCTAGCAACCGTGAAGAAGGTGTCTTGATCGTATTGAAAAAGTAAATCTTGTGCTTGCCTAACATTGGATAGAATCGTTTGGTAAACCCCCATAATAAATAAAATATAAGCACCAGAAAGCCCAGGCAATATCATTGCCGAAATTCCAACAAAGCCAGAAAGAAAAAGATACCACAAACTGTCTTGATTCGATCCTCCATTCAGTTGGGTTATAAGGAAGGAGACCATGGCACCAAAAAGTAAGTATAAGATATTGATTGGTTTGGGGGAGAGTTCAGACTTAAATAAATAGAGAATACTCGCTACCAAAAGACCAAAGAAAAATGACCACAAACCGATGGGTTCGTTTTTGATGAGCCATTCGAGAAGCCTAGACAAAAGGAGTATGCTGCTGATGATACCGCCAAAAACGGCGAGTAAAAAAGAACCGTTAATTTTATTCCAAACAGCAGAAATCCCCTCTTTTTTCAGGACTTTGAGGTTTTCTAGGGAAACCGCATTAATGCTTTCCAATAATTCTTTATAAATTCCTGTGATGAGGGCAAGCGTTCCTCCTGAAACTCCAGGAACCAGGTCTGCAGCTCCCATGAGCATGCCTTTAAGGTAAAGTATGATATAGCGCATTGAATGGAGTCGTTTGAAACAAAGGTAGAAAACGCAGCGGAATTATACCGACTCACCCTTTTTAAAATCAGCCAATGAAGGAAAAAGCTGTTGGAGTTTCGAATACTCTTCCTCACTCATGGATTTGAATTTTAAAAAATAGGTGGCTTCACTGAGCCGACCCAATTCCAAACAACATCCCCCCATTCGGTTGATGACCTGAGGATTGTCTTCAAAATTCTCAAACGCCTCTTTGGTTAAACGAAATGCCTCATCCCATTGCTGAAATTTAAGATGGAAATCAATGTGTTTGATCAAATATGAAAACTCATACGCACCGAGGTCATAGATTTTTTGACAGGCTTGCAGCGCTCTTTTGTCATCCTTTAACCCTTCGTAAATTTCAATCCCTTTTTCCCAAAGGAGTATGGAATCACTATTGACATCCAAGGCTCGTTTAAAATAGTCTTTCGCTTTTTTAAAGTTCCCTTGTTCGGTGTAAAAACTAATAATTCGTTCCCAACTATTTTCGTTAGAGGGCTCGATATGAATTGCTTTTAAATAAAACTGCCGAGCAAGTTCAAGATTTCCTAGTTTTTCATGACAAGTCCCGATGCTTTGATATACAAAAGCACTCGGATCATTTGTGTTTAAAGCAATTTCATAATTGGAGATGGCTTCATTTACACGTCCTAATCCTTCCAAAAGTTTTGCCTTTTCGATATAGGCCCCAGTAAAGGTATCATCACTAATAATTGCAAAATCAAAAGCAGACAAGGCTTCTTTTAACAGCCCCTTTTTGAGTAAAACAAGACCAAGTTGATGCCACGCAATTTCACTGTATGGATCAATTTCTAGTATTTCGTTTAAGACTTGTATGGCTTCTTCATTTTTTTCTAATTGCTCATAACAATACAAAAGATTGTACAGTGAGGAATAGTCGTCTGGGATATCAGAAACACAGTTTTTGAAAAAGTAGGCTGCATCCTCGTATTCTTCAGCGAGTAAGTGTTCCATGCCTAATAGGTTCCAAATTTCTAACGGTTCCTCTGAGAGTTCCAGAGCCTTGTGTAAATATGCGATAGAAGCGGAATGATCTCCATTTTTAGAGGCAATACTGGCTTTTTGAAGTGCGATTTCCTCATCATGAGGATTTAATTTTTCGATATAGTCAAGGAGTTTTAAAGCGGCGTCGAATTTTTGATCAAGAATAAAGACTTCGCTTTGTAAAAGCATTAATTCATGCGAGGAGGGATGTTGTTCCAGCCCCATTTTCAAGGCCTTTTTCGCTAAGTTATTCTCCCCATAACCCAAATAGTGAACGATGATATCTTCAAATTCTTGGGCATCAAAGAAAAAGATGCGATTGGTTTTGAGCATTCGCTCAAATTTAGTAATCGAAGATTGTGTTTCTTCGGAGTTGTAATTTAGCATAAATAGGTTCTAAATTCTACTAGTTTAAATTTAATGACTGTCCTGCAAGATTTGGGATAAAAGGTGTATTGTTTTTAACAATTTAATTAACATCCATGCACCTCATCAAGCACTGACCGTAGGAGAGCACAGCCTTTTTTAATTTCTTTCTCCGTTATGGTGAGCGGTGGAGTAATTCGAACCGCCTTTTTTTCCCATAAGAGCCAAAATAAAAGCAATCCTTTTTCGATGCATTTTAAGACAACTTGATTTGTGATTTCTGGATTTTCAAGCATGGCCGCTAGCATCAACCCCGTTCCTCGAATTTCTTTGATGCTCGGATGATTCAATTCTTTTCGGATCAAGGCTTCTTTGGAGGCAATTTGAGAAAGTAATTTACTATCTCTGAGTTCTCTCAGGGTTGCCAAACTCGCTGCTGCAATAACGGGATTTCCACCAAAGGTGGTTATGTGACCAAGTTTGGGTTGGTCTTCCAATACTTTCATTAATTGATGAGATGCACTAAAAGCCCCGATAGGAAGGCCACCTCCCATGCCTTTGCCCATTACGACTATATCGGGTTTTACGCCAAAATGTTCGAAACCAAAAAACTTTCCTGTGCGCCCAAAACCGGGTTGAATTTCATCTAAAATCAAAAGTGCCCCAACTTCTTCACAGCGTGCTTTAACTTTCAGGAGGTAATCATTTTTTGGGAGGATAAATCCAGCACCTCCCTGAATGGTTTCTAAAAGTACAGCCGCAGTTTTTGTTGTAATCTTTTCAAGGTCCTCTAAATTATTAAACTGGATAAACTGTGTTCCGGGGAGGAGGGGGCGATACCCCATTTTTTGATGTTCCGATCCTAAAAGACTCAAAGCACCGTGTGTACTTCCATGATAACTTTGATAGGCGCCAATTAATTCGCTTCTTCCAGTAACTCTTTTGGCTAATTTTAACGCACCCTCAATAGCTTCTGTACCAGAATTGGTGAGATAGACGGACTCTTGATTGTCTGGGAGTAAGGCAATAAGTTCTTTGCACAGTGCGACCGCAGGGGCTTGAGCAAATTCTCCATAGACCATTACATGGAGGTATTGCTTACTTTGTTTTCGGATAGCTCGGACAACTTTTGGGTGACAGTGCCCTAGACTGCATGCGGAAACTCCAGCAACAAAATCGAGATATTTTTTCCCCTCCGTATCGGTGAGGTACACACCCTTTCCCTTTTTTATTGAAATTCCCAAGGGATGGGGTGTTGTTTTTGCTTGATATTTTAGAAAGTCTTCTCGCAGCATAGCGACTATATTTTATTCTGCTTCTGTACTGATTTCTCTTCCTCTGGGAATTTAAATTTTAAAATTTCAGGAAATTGTTCGGTCTTGTCATTTTCATCAAATAAGTCCTCAACGGTTTCCGGACGTTGATGGATTCTCCAGCTAAATCCTTTTAAACTCCTTTCATTTTTGGGGAGTTCAGCTTCTGGATAAACATTTCCATTTGGGCTTACTAAAAAAGTAATTTCATCAATCTGTCCTTCTTTAAAAACCATTCGAAGTGCACTGCAAGTAGTTTTATCAATACCGATAAGTTGAAGATCTTCATCATTATAGAGATAATAGACCATTTCAGTGTTTTTGGTGATGACAATATTATCCAATTTACTTTCCTTAAAAGCTCCCCTTAAAAGCCCCCCTTTGATTTGCTGGAAGCCTTCCTCGCTTAGTGTATCCTTTTCGATGATAAACACATTCCCATTGATTTTAAGAGAATCTAATTTTTTGGTTTGGGTATTGGAAAGCAATAAAATTTCATTCCCTGTCATTTGACTTTGGTCGAACCAAAGTACGGGATTCCTCTTGTTGAGGTCTTCTTCAGTAAATATTTGTACTTCTTGTTTGGTCAAGGGTTTTTTTAGCAGTTTGGTCAATCCTATGGATTCATCCAGATAGAGTGAGTCAGATCGACCGCGAATGTCACTTTTGAGAATTCGCACATCGTAATAAGCTCTTAAGATTCTTTTTTCTTCGGGTCCGGTAGCTACTAGCGTATCTGCATGAATAAAAAGGGAATCCTTTTCGACGATATTAATTGCCATCGCTCTTCTTGTAATTATGGCGGAGTCTTTTTCCTTAAAAATCTCACCGTAATGCCCCGTGATGATTGAATTGTTGATGGTGTCTGAAATGCTGATATTCTTTGTGGCAGCAGCATAGCTGCGTTTGCTGTCAAAGTAAAGGCTGTCTCCTTTAATAATTTTGTTGTCGTAATAAAGGGTAGCATTTTGCTTAAAAATTCCTTTTTCACGTTCCATGTCATAAAAACCACGTTCGCATTCTATGGTATATGCTTCTCCCTCGATCCTGGAGTTCCCGTAGAGATAGGCAAGATTACTTTCTGTAAAATAATCCAGTTGTTGAGAATTGACGATATATTCAGGATTGTTGATGGTAACGTCCGAGATAAAGCGGTATTTTTTCTGATTCATAAAATAGACCCCTTGATTACTGGTAAGGGTACTACTACTATCGATGATGACTCCTGGGGTATTGTAAAACGCTTTATCATTAACCCGATCTAAATTGAGGATTTCAGTCTCTAGAGTCATGTCGGGCCTCTTTAATAGGACGTTGCCAGTGGCAAGAGCTGTTTTCGTCTCCCCGTCATACTCAATGGTGTTACAGGTCATGCGTAAACTGTCTCCTTGTGTAAATACAACCTCACCCATTGCTTTAAAGGAATTCCTCTTCGAATAAAAATACGCCTGATCGGATTCTATAAGCGCACCTTCATGAAATAAAATCACACGTTTGTTTTGGGATTTAAAGAGGATATTTGCACCAGGGAAACGTTGTTGATCTTGTTTGGAGCCACCCGCTTGACGGATTTCAATAATTTTTGACTCTTGGGCGTGAATCGATCCAATAAAAAAATAAGCAATCAATACTGCGTAACTACAAAATGACGGCTTCATGAGTAGAGGTTATCTATAGATTGTTTGTGCGCGATCAGGCCCAACAGACACAATTTTGATTGGGGTTTCTAAAGCTTTTTCTAAATAGTCGATATAATCTAAAAAAGTTTTTGGAAACTCATTGACATCAGTTAATTGTGTTAAATCCTCTTTCCAACCGGGTAATTCTTCGTAAATCGGATGAATGTCTGCATCAGTTATGTCGTAGGGAAGGTATTCTTGTATTCCTGTAGCGGTTTGGTAGGCGGTACAGACTTTAATTTTTTCAAAACCAGAAAGTACATCCCCTTTCATCATCATTAGCTGAGTTACTCCATTAATTTTGATGGTATATTTTAGAGCCACAAGATCGATCCATCCACAACGTCTAGACCTGCCCGTTGTCGCTCCAAATTCATTTCCAACTCTTCCCATGGTTTCTCCATCTTCATCGAACAGCTCCGTAGGAAAAGGTCCGCTTCCTACACGGGTGGTATAGGCTTTAAAAATACCAAATACCTCTTTAATTTTGTTTGGTGCAATTCCCAAACCAGTACATGCACCTGCTGCAGTTGTGGTGGACGAGGTTACAAAAGGATAGGTACCAAAGTCCACATCCAGTAAAGATCCTTGTGCTCCTTCGGCTAATATTTTCTTACCGGCTTTTTGTGCCTCATGCAGGTAATGTTCGCTATCTACAATTTTAAATTTCTTTAGGGCCTCTATGTTTTTCATAAATACAGCCTCCATTTCTTCAAAATCGTATTCAATTTTTCCTTCAAAACCTTTCAGCATTTCCATATGCTTTTGGGTTAATTTTTTAAATTTTTCATTCCAGTCTGGAGAGAAAATATCACCCACTCGAATTCCATTTCTTCCGGTTTTGTCCATATAAGTTGGACCAATCCCTTTAAGGGTAGAGCCAATTTTAGCTTTACCTTTTGACGCTTCTGAGGCAGCGTCCAACAAACGATGTGTGGGCAGAATTAAGTGGGCTTTTTTAGAAATCAACAATTTTTCGTCAAAATTGATTCCATAGGGAGCTAAATTTTCAATTTCTTGTATGAAAATTACGGGATCAATAACGACTCCGTTTCCAATAATGTTGACTGCTTTGGGATGAAAAATACCAGAGGGAATGGTATGGAGAACGTGTTTGTTTCCTTCAAACTCTAGAGTGTGTCCCGCATTCGGGCCACCTTGAAAACGCGCAATGATATCGTAAGATGAGGTGAGTACATCCACAATCTTTCCTTTCCCTTCGTCACCCCATTGGAGACCGAGTAGTAAATCTACCGTCATTATTTTTAAGATTTAGTTTTTTTCGTGCCGTAAAAGTATAAAGAATGCTTGTGTATATCAACATCAAAAACTTCCTCTATGGTTTTTTTTATTTGTTGTATTCTGGGGTCGCAAAATTCCTTTACCTCTCCACTGTCTGTTAATATGATATGGTCGTGTTGATGGTCAAAATAGGATTTTTCGTATTGGGCTTGTCCTTTGTCAAATTGATGCTTTCGTACCAATCCACAGCCTAACAAAAGTTCTATGGTGTTGTATAAAGTAGCTCGGCTTACACGGTAATTTTTATTCTTCATTTTGATATACAGGGATTCAATATCAAAATGCTCCCGACTGTCGTATATTTCATATAATATGGCAAAACGCTCAGGGGTTTTTCGATGCCCATGTTGGTCTAAAAAGTTGATAAAAACATCTTTAACAACCTCTTGATTTGATTTATTTGCAACCATAGAAACACAAAGATAGGTATATTGGATTACTCTCTAACAATTTTGTCAATACCGTTTACTTTGGATAAAGTTTTGACTAATTTTTCTAACATGGTTTTGTTCTGAACACTGACGTGAAGCATTCCTGTGAAAAATTGACCTTCTGAGTCAAAATTGATTTTATTGATGTTGACGTTTTTGTTATTGGAGATCATTTTGGTCACCTCATTCACTAGTCCCTGACGATCAAAACCACTAAGTTTCAAAATCGCAGAATAAACTTCTGCGGAAGAATCATTCCATTTAGCTGGAATAATTCGATAAGCGTAATTCGACTGGAGGGCGAGTGCATTTGGACATTCTTTATGATGCACTTTAACCCCTTCATTTACTGTAATAAATCCAAATACTGCATCGCCGGGTATGGGTTTACAGCAGTTTGCAAAACTATGAGCTAAGGGTTCTTTTTCTTTTCCGAAAACCAATTGGTCAAACTTTTCAGTAATCTCCTCCGAAGGGTTGGGTGCCATTACTTTGGTAGTCTTGATTCTCCGTTTAAAAAAGTTGAATAAGGAATTCTGATATGCTCCAGCAAATTCTTTAAGTTGTTTGTTGTCGAGTGTTCCGATTCCCATTCGGTAATACAAATCTTGACTGCTTTCAAACTTGAAATACAAAAGCATTTGTTGAATGGTCTTGTCGGTTACATTGATTTTCAGCTGCTTTAGTTTTCTTCTCAAGATTTCTTTTCCTTCCTCAGCTCTTTCTTTTTTCTCGTCATTTAGGGCCGACTTTATGATAGAACGTGCTCTAGAGGTAATAACAAAGTCCAGCCAGTTGCGGGAGGGTTTGATGTGTTCTGAGGTTATGACCTCGATTTGATCCCCACTTTTAAGCTCTTTACTCAAAGGAACTAAACGGTCATTTACTCGTACCCCCCGAGTTTTTTTACCAATATCGGTGTGGATAGCAAAGGCAAAATCCAATGCAGTGGCACCTTGAGGAAGTGATTTTAAATCTCCTTTTGGAGTAAACACAAAAATTTCTTTGGAGTAAAGGTTCAACTTGAAATCCTCTACAAAGTCAACAGCATTTCCTGTATTGTTCTCCAATACTTCCTGCAGGCGGTTGAGCCAGCTTTCAATCCCGATGTCTTTTTGATCACCTTGTTTGTATTTATAATGGGCAGCGTAGCCTTTTTCTGCAATTTCATGCATTCTTTCAGATCGAATTTGAATTTCAATCCATTTGTTTTGGGGTCCCATTACCGTGATGTGAAGGGCTTCATATCCATTGGATTTAGGTGCCGAAATCCAATCGCGCAATCGGGTAGGGTTGGGCGTAAAATGATCCGTAACGATTGAATAGATTTTCCATGCCATCAATTTTTCTTTTGGACGGGTACTCTGGAATACAATTCGCATGGCGAATTTGTCGTAAATCTTTTCAAAAGGAATATTCTGGGTAAGCATTTTCCTATGAATGGAGTAAATAGATTTACTTCTTCCTTTGATCGTGTACTTTATCCGTTCTTTATCCAGCTCTTGAGAAAGAAATTTTGAAAAGGTTTTGATGTAGTCTTCTTGAGCTTCATTGCTTTCCTCAATTTTATTTTTAATCGAGAAATAGCGTTGGGGCTCCGTAAATTTCAAGCTGAGATCCTCTAACTCTGTTTTGATGTTGTACAAGCCTATACGGTGCGCTAAAGGGGCATAGATGTATAGCGTTTCGGATGCAATTTTCACTTGTTTGTATTCCGGCATGGAATCCATGGTTTGCATATTGTGCAAACGGTCTGCAATTTTGATGATGATAACCCGAACATCATCGTTTAACGTCAACAGCATTTTTCTGAAATTCTCAGCCTGTAGGGAAATGTTTTTATCCTTTTTAAGACTGGATATTTTTGTCAGTCCGTGGACAATTTTAGCCACGGTATTTCCCATTAAACGCTCTATATCTTCGAGTGTAAACCGAGTATCTTCTACCACATCATGAAGAAGTGCAGCGCAGATGGACGTAGCGTCTAAACCAATTTGGTGCGCTACAATTTTCGCTACGTTGATGGGGTGAAAAATATAGGCCTCTCCAGACTTTCTTCGCTGATCACTGTGTGCTTCTACAGCTGTATCAAAAGCCAAGCGAATCATTTTTTTATCGTTTTCGCTTAACGTTTGATAGCTTATTCGCAGTAATTCTTTGTACTGCTTTGCTATTTCTTTATTTTCTAATTCTTGGTCAACGATCATTTCTAAAGTAATATACTAAAGATTTTAAAGTTACTCGTTTTCTTTGGTTTTCATTCGCGCTTCATACATCAAAATCCCTGCCGAAACCGAAAGATTTAGCGAATCTACATGATTGGACATGGGAATGATCAGGTGCTGGTGTGAGGCCTCTAACCAAGCTTTATTCAAACCAACACTTTCCGTCCCCATCACCAAGGCGCAGGGTGTTTTATAATCAAACTCTCGATAATGGATCGCCTCTGGATGTAAAGCTGCAGTTGCAATAAAATAGTCCTTTTCATTGAGGAAAGTAATGACTTCCTCCGTAGAGGCAATTCCTGTTTGAAGTAAAAAAAGGCAACCCAAGCTTGAACGAATACTGTTGGGATTATAAAAATCGGTTTTTGGATTGGCTATGATGACTCCATCCATCTGAGCGGCGGCAGCTGTTCTGTAAAGCGCTCCGATATTTCCTGGTTTTTCAGGGGCTTCGATGACTAAAATCAGTCCGTTGGATTTTAATTTAAGGGAAGATAAATCGTGTTTTTTAGATTGGGCAATGGCTATGATTTTTTCTGATCCAGATCGTACACTAATTTGCTCGAAGGCACTTACAGATACTAAAAACTGATCAACATCCTCCAGCTTTTGACACAGCGAGGTGTATTCTAATTCACTTCCTTCTTCTATAAAAAGCGAGTTTATGGTGTACCCTCCTATAAGCGCTTTTTTTAATTCTCTTTCTCCTTCAATAACAAACAAATCAAGTTTTTTTCTTTCTCTTGCTTTTTGAGAAAGTAAGCGCAAGCGTTTGAGTTCAGGATTTTTGTTACTGGATAGATAGTTCACTGATTTTAGTGTCTTAAATTGAATTGTTTTAACAAAGAAAGCAATAAAAATGATGAAGTAGGCTACGGATTTTTTTTACTGTACGCAATGAGCATTGCAACCATAGCATTATAGCTTTGTATACCCATAGCTTGTCCATTTGCTTTGAGATAGGAATCGTATCCTTTTTTTAGATAGGGTTCCAAAGGATTCTGAAACTTTTTCCAAAAGGCGGACAACTCCCGAAAATTTTGAATAATGCCTGGATTTAATTTAGAAAGCTGTTTTTGTGCAGCTTCAGGATTTGCCTTGTAAAGCTCGGAATAGCAATATCGTAGGGCAAAAACAGCACCTGAATATTGTAGAAAAGGATCGGAATGCTTTGAAATGGTATAATAAGCTACAAAATTAGCCTCCGATTCAGACGCTATTCCAAGTTGATGGGCCATTTCATGTGCAGTAGTGGTTATGTAGGTCAATTTCGGAATCTTTGAATTGACTTGAGCTTCTAGGGTGAAAGGATTTAAATAGCCTGCATACCCCATGTAACTTAAGGGGGTGCTCCACAAAGAGTTTTTGGCAAAAGGAGTTACTTGAAAATCAAAAAGGTTAAAATCAAATTCTTTTTCTACTAAATCTAAAATTTCGGTTTTTGAATAGGGGATCGTTACCGCAAGTGTATCCGAATTATTTATACGATCGTGAAGTAAATTGGATTTTGCAATCAATTTTTCTACCGTAATTTCTAGCTCTGCTTCATTGTAAATGAGGTCGTAATTCAACTTTTCATGTAGGGGGATTCGATGGTAATTCAGTCCCCAATTGAGATAAAAAAGACCACTGAACACGGAAGCAGATGCGAAAACATAGAGTAGGGCAGTTTTTAATTTTAGTTTCTTTTGAATAAGCTGAATCAAACTCCAAATTACCAATATGAGGAGAACAGCATAGATGATATCCCCAAGGGAGATCGGAACATGTTGGAAGAATAGCCGTTGACTGTCAAATATAAGCGGATAAATTTTTTGACTGTAATACAGCTCAATCCAATCGGGATGGTTTTTGATTCTGTTTAAAAACAACCATTGAAAAGGAATTAAGAAACTCAGTATCCAAGCTGTTTTTTTCATATAAAAAAGGGAAGCGAATGCCTCCCTCTGGGTTTATTGAACTTCTACAATCTCTACTTCAAAAATGAGATTGGATTGAGGAGGGATTCCTGGTACACCATCTGCTCCATAGGCTAGGGTATAGGGAAGAAAAAGTGTAGCTTGATCACCCTGGCTTAGCAATCGTAAACCTTCTTTAAAGCCTTCGATCATGCCATCTTCTGGTCCTACAGCGGCTTGTATTGGAAGGTATTGTCCTTGATTTTGTCGTTGTAGGTTGAGCATGGCATTGGCCTCTGCAATTTCAGCTTTACTGGTTTCCAATAAAGTCCCATCTTCAAAATAGACGGCGTAATGAACCATCGCCTTGTTTGTTGATTTTACAGGAGCGCCGTTTCCTTTTGAAGTAATAAGGTATTGAAGACCTGAAGGGGTAGTTGTTGAATTGCTTTTTTGTGTATCAAATTTGGCTGCATTCTTTTCTTTAATCGCATTGGTTATTGCCATTCGCTCTTGAGCAAGAATGTCCTTTTGGTCAAAATAGGAAACAAACACCTCCGGAGCATCAAATTTTTTGGCATCACTTCCTTTGCGAATGATTTTAATTTCCTCAATAACATCATCTTGTTGGATGCTGTCTACTACTTCCTGTCCGGAAACAACTTCCCCAAAAACGGAATGTTTTCCATCCAGCCATGGAGTCGCCTTGTGCGTAATAAAAAACTGACTTCCGTTCGTTCCTGGTCCTGCATTTGCCATGGAAAGTATTCCAGGTCCTTTGTGAGTCAAGTCACTAAATTCATCATCAAATCGATATCCAGGACCCCCGGATCCGGTTCCAGTTGGATCTCCTCCTTGTATCATGAAGTCGGGGATGACTCGATGGAATTTAAGACCGTTGTAATATTTTTTAGATTGAAATTCCTCACTCACTTTTGGATTTTCTCCTTCACTAAGTGAAACAAAATTTGCCACCGTAATGGGAGCTTTTTCATAGGCGAGTTTGAGAAGTATAGACCCTCTGCTGGTTACAATATCTGCATAAATCCCTGATTCGAGATCTGGATGTTGGGACTTGCAGCCGATGAGTAGGAGGAGAGTGAATAGAGAGTATGCAATTTTTTTCATGTGTTGAGTTTTAGTATTATAAATGAAATTAGGGTGTTTTTAAACGTTCAATAGTAAAACGTAGAGGTTGGTTAATTCCTATTTTTTCACCATCCCCTTGGTAACCATAACAAAGGTAGGAAGGAAAAAGAAATACAACAACTTCATCGGCCTTCATGATTCGAAGCGCTTCACGAAGTGCGGGCAATAAATCCTCTTGATCTACAGCATACTCTACGGTACCTAAAGATTTTTGATCGTAGATCATATTTTGTTCAAGGTCTTCTATTTGGTATTGGAAACGGACAACTTCTCCTTTTGAAGGGAGCTTGTCATCGGATGAAGCGGACTTTTTATAAGCATAGAGATATCCGGAATCTGAACGTTGAAATTGGAGTAAACTATCCCTTGTGGCACTTTGTTGGAGTAAACGTTCCTCCATTAGGATCCTTTTTTTGTTTCGTTCTGCTGAACCGTTTAAGAAAATGGTCTTTTCCTTGTTAAGAGGATACCGAGGTTCTACCTGTGCGCAGGAAATAAAACAGAAGAGAAGTATGAAAAGTCCTTTATTTTTCATTGGATCAGTGAAATTGGTTCTTAACTTCCTCGACAGCCTTTTTAAATCGCTGAACCGTTTCTTCCATACTGGTTGTAGACATTCCCCCAGCAGCATTGTGATGTCCACCCCCTTCAAAATAAGTGCGGGCAAAATCATTGACCGAAAAGTCTCCTTTAGAACGGAACGACATTTTTATTTTGCCTTCGTTCTCGTTTTCGATCATAATACAGGAAAAAACAACTCCGTCCAAACTTAAACCATAGTTTACAAATCCTTCTGTATCTCCTTTTTTATAATCGCAAGAATTCAGCTCTTTTTGAGTTAATTGAATATAAACAATGGGCAGGCCTGGGATTTGATTTAAATTGGAAAGGGCAATCCCTAAGAGTTTTAAACGGTTAAAAGACGAACTGTCGTATATATTTTGATGGATCGCTGTTCCGTCCGCCCCACATTCAATTAAGTGTGCTATGGCTTTGTGAGTTGCTGCGGTAGTTGATGGAAAACGAAAAGATCCCGTATCGGTCATGATACCTGTGTACAGACAACTCGCTATCTCTGGTGTAATAGACGAAGCGTCCAGTGTATGAATTAGCTTATAAATCATTTCGCAAGTAGAGCTCATCTCGGTATCTGAGTACATGAGCTGTGCATAGGAATCCGGTTCTTGATGATGATCAATCATCACTTTTATCGCTTTTGAGTCAGCAACCAAGGAACCAAGTTGATCGATTCTACTGAGGGAATTGAAATCTAGAGTGAAAATTAAATCCGCTTCCTGAATTTTATTTTCTACACTACTTTCATTTTGGCTAAAAATCAAAATTTGATCCTGAGCAGGCATCCACTTTAAAAAATCAGGGTAATCATTTGGAGAAATTACAACGGCATCGTGCTTGTTTTTTTGTAAAAAAAGCATCCAGGCTAAGGTACTTCCTAATGCATCTCCATCTGGATTTTTATGAGGAATAACCACAATTTTTTGAGGAGTTTGGAGCTGTTTTTGGAGAGCCGAAATAAAGTCCTTTTTCATAGGCTTGCAAGATACCATTTTCGCTTTAGTGATGCCCTAAGGGACAGCTAATTTTTTAGTCAATCCATCTTTAAGGTTCTGATTCCTCGACTTTAAACTTCATTTTACTAATTTCGCATCAAATTAAAAAAATGACAAACAAAACCTTAATGATGATTAAGCCAGATGCTGTTGAAAACGGACATATTGGGAACATCTTAGAAAAAGTAACCACAGCTGGTTTTAAAATCAAAGCACTGAAGCTAACACAACTTACTAAAAGCGATGCAGAGGCTTTTTATGAAATTCATAAAGAAGGTCCATTTTTCGGGGAATTGGTTGCATTTATGACACGAGGTCCTATTGTAGCTGCAGTATTGGAAAAAGAAAATGCAGTAAGTGATTTTAGATCTCTAATTGGAGCAACAAATCCTGCTGAGGCTGCTGAAGGTACCCTTCGTAAATTGTATGCCACTTCTATGGGTGAAAATGCTTTACACGGGTCCGATAGCGATGAAAATGCAGCTTTAGAAGCAGCTTTTCATTTTGCCTCAAGGGAATGTTTCTAGACCAAAACAATCTTTTGGATAAACTCACCGCCAAGGTGATCGTTTAATCTTTTTACAAGTGCGTCCAGTCCATAACTCAGTTCCATTTTCAATGGGGCCGAGTGAAGTTTCACATATAAATTATGGTGGGAATATCGAACTTCGTCTGTATATTTTGCGATGTTTTCACCCATAACCTCCCCCCAGGAATTGCATACTCGAATTTGTTGCATTCCTTTTTTAAGGGGTTTTTGAGCGATGAGGTCCTCCAATACCGATTTGATCGGTTTAGGTTCGAATTTTTTATTTGAATCATTCATCTGTTTGGAGTTTTGAGTATAACTGAGGTCTTTTGTAATGGTATCTTTTTCCCTCAATTAACAATACCAGTTTTTCAGAATCTAATTTTTCAATGACTTCGTCCCAAGTATTCCAGGGAGTAGTATATCGGAGAATAGAGTTTTGATTCTGTTCAATAATTTCAAATTGCAAACTGCTTGCAGAGGTTTCAAAACTTCCATCAAACATTGGAGCTACCTTTTTCTGAATTCCCTTGGGATATTCAATTACATAAAAATCATAAAGGGGTGAACGTGTATTGGTCTTGAAAATTTCGTTCTTTTGAGTAATAAAATCTATTTCCCAGTAGCCCTTCAGATTTGTAAGGTCTATTTGCTCATTGGTTTTACAACCGAGGAGAAGCAATAGCTGGATTGCAAAGAAAAGGAATCTTACTTTATGGTAATTTAAAAATTTCATAACCCGCTTTGGTATGTGCTAAGGCATTCAAGGTACGATCTTCATGAGTATCCGTGATAAAAATTTGCCCAAAATCGTTTCGATCTACCAATGATATTATTTGAGAAACCCTTTTTTGATCGAGTTTATCAAAGGCATCATCCAAAAGTAGGATAGGAGATCCACCTGTTTGTGATTTTAAAAAATCAAATTGTGCTAATTTGAGAGCGACCAGAAAAGTCTTTTGCTGTCCCTGACTTCCGAATTTTTTGATGGGCTGTCCTTCTTTTAAAAAGAGAATATCGTCTTTATGGATTCCAGTACTTGTAAATTGAAGCCCCTTATCTTTCCCTATACTGGTTTTTAACAAAGAGGCATGAGAATCTGTGTGGAGTTGACTTTCATATTCAAGATTGACAAATTCATCTAAACCACTTATCTCATGATATCTCGATTTGAAAATGGGAATAAAAGCTTCCATAAATGCTTTTCTTTTTTCAAATATTGGAGTACTTCGCTCTATAAGTTGATCATCGTATACTTCGAGAGTTTGTGCATCAAAAGTTTGATTAATAGCAAAGTACTTAAGAAGTGCATTTCGTTGAGATAGAATTTTGTGATATTCCAGAAGATGTATTAAAAAAACGGCATCAGTTTGACCAATAACACCATCCATGAATTTACGACGGGTATTGCTGCCTTCTGAAATTAAATCGCTGTCTGAGGGAGAGATGATTACGGTAGGAATCAATCCGATGTGATCGGATAACTTTTCATAGGTCTTTCCGTTCCGTTTGATTATTTTCTTTTGCCCCTTTTTTAGACTGCAGATAATTTTTTCTTCACGATCTTCTTTTTGAAAACGTCCTTCCAAAACAAAAAACTCCTCGCCCAACTGAATATTTTGTAACGCTATGGGATTAAAGTAACTCTTGCCTAAAGTGAGATGGTAAATAGCATCTAAAACTGTAGATTTTCCAACCCCATTATCCCCTACAAAACAGTTGATCTTTGGATTGAGATCAAATGTTTTTGAAGTAATGTTCTTGTATTGAGTAAGTGTAAGTTGTTTTAAATGCATAAAACACAAAAATAATAACTTAGAAGCTAGCTTTGGGCTTTTTGAATTAGAATAAAAAGACTATTTTTACGCGCTAAAATAGGTTACCATGGCTACATACAAAAAACGCGGTGCAAAAAAATCGATCGCGCCAAACAAACAAGACGAAATAGTCACTGACAGTACAACTGCTGAAGTTTTTGAAACTCTTGATACTACTGCGAATAAAACAGAAGAGTTTGTTGTAAAATATCAAAACCTTATTTTGGGTTTTATTGGTGTTGTCGCTATTGGAGTTTTAGGATATTTGGGATATACCAACTTTGTGGTGGAGCCTAAAGCTAAGGAGGCAGTAAGCGAATTAAATCAAGCACAGTACTATTTTGAATTGGCTGTCAATAGCGTAGATTCAGATTCTCTTTATCGTAGAGCCCTGAATGGAGGAGAAGGGAAGTACGGTTTTTTAGATATTATTGAAAATTATAAAGGAACACCCGCGGCAAAATTAGCAAAGTACAGTGCGGGTATGGCCTACCTAAATTTAAAGCAATACGAAAATGCCATTGCTTATTTGGATGAGTTTTCAGCAGACGACGTCTTGTTGAGTGCCCTTGCCAAAGGGGCTATTGGTGATGCCTATGCTCAGTTAGGACAAGTTGATAAAGCCTTTAATTATTATATTGAGGCTTCTAAAATTAACAACAACATGTATTCTACCCCAAAATATCTTTACAAAGCTGCAATGTTGGGTGCTGAAAACGGCAAACGTAACCAAGCCATAGAATTCCTAAATCGTATTGAGAATGAATATCCAAAATCGGAAGAAGCCAAATGGGTTGCTGTTCAGAAAGGCAAATTGGAACATATGAATCCCTAAGGAAATGGCTACTGCCAATCAAAATCTTTCTGAATACGACTTAAGTAAAATTCCTGACGGGAGTCCTTTTGTAATTCATATTGTGGTTTCTGAATGGAATGAAATCATCACCTATGCATTGTGCAAAGGCGCCATAGATACACTTCAAAAACATGGAGTTCTTTCAGAAAATATTAAAGTTTGGAATGTTCCCGGTAGTTTTGAACTGATTTACGGTTCAAAAAAAGCCCAGTCTTACAATCCTGATGCCGTAATCGCCATTGGAAGTGTGATTCGTGGAGAGACACAACATTTTGATTTTGTATGTCAAGCGGTTTCCCAAGGAATTAAAGACTTGAATGTAGTCTCTGAAGTTCCAGTAATTTTTTGCGTTTTAACAGACGATACTCTTCAACAAGCTCAAGACAGAAGTGGAGGAAGACACGGAAACAAAGGAACCGAAGCGGCTGTAACGGCATTGCAGATGAGCCAACTTCGCGCCACAAAATAGCCAACTTTCTTACTTGTTGATACCTAAATTTTTATTGCTTTCTCGTACCTTTGAGTTATGTTAAAGTCCAGTTTATTTAAACTAAGAAAAAACAGGAGGTATAATTATACCCCGCGATACTATAAAGGAAAGGACGAAGGGAATTTGTATGAATTTGAATCAAAATTCACAAAATACCGAGACACCTACAACAGTAATGACTTTGGACAGCAATGGAAAGAGGCGCGGATGCAAATGCGAACCAGGAAAAACAGATCCCTTTCAGTACGGTTACTCCTCATCATTTTAGTTCTTGTTTTTTTAGCACTCTACATCTTAGATTTTGATCTGTCTCTTTTTATGTCGCAGGATTAATGTCAGCTAAGATTTCGCTCTTACCGGATCATGTTGCCAATCAGATTGCTGCTGGAGAAGTGATTCAAAGACCCGCTTCTGTGGTTAAAGAATTACTGGAAAATGCTGTAGATGCCAACGCCAAAACGATTCAGCTTATAATCAAGAATGCAGGAAAAACCCTAGTTCAAGTCATTGATGATGGGGAAGGAATGAGCAATACAGATCTTCGCTTGGCCTTCGAACGTCATGCGACTTCAAAAATTAAAGTCGCAGAGGATTTATTTGCGCTTTCTACCAAAGGATTTCGGGGTGAGGCCTTGGCCTCAATAGCTGCCATTGCGCATGTGGAAACCCATACAAAAACTGAGGATGATGAAGTTTCTCATTGCTTAAAGATAGAAGGAAGTAAGGTAGTTGAACAGTCGCTATCTACTCAACCTCAGGGAACTTCCATTGCGGTTAAAAGTCTGTTTTATAATGTACCTGCAAGACGCAATTTTTTAAAATCAGAGCAGGTGGAGTTACGTCATGTAATTGATGAATTTCATCGTGTGGCACTTGCACATCCTTCCATCAAATTTATATTTTTTAATAACGGCACAGAACTTTTTGACTTACCACCTACTGGATTCAAAAAACGAATTGCTGGAATTTTTGGATCAAAATGGGAATCTCAACTTGTTCCAGTAGAAGAGAAAACTTCCCTAGCAACACTGAGTGGATTTGTGGTTAAACCCTCCTTTGCCAAAAAGACCAGAGGTCAGCAGTTTTTTTTTGTCAATGATCGCTTTATCAAAAGTCCTTTTTTGCATCATGCAGTTAGTGCTGCTTTTGAGGGATTAATTCGTCCTGGTTTTCAACCGGGATATTTTATAAACCTCCATGTAGATCCCAAATCCATAGACATTAACATACACCCCACAAAAACAGAAGTCAAGTTTGAGGAAGAGCAAAGTTTATATGCCATTTTGCGCTCGGCAGTAAAGCATAGTCTTGGAATTTTTCAGGTGATGCCTACTTTGGATTTTGATCAACCTACTTCCTTAGACGTTCCTTATAATTTTAAAGATAAGGCAGGAATTCCACCGCCTATAGAAGTGGATGTCAACTTCAACCCATTTAAATCGACCCCTCCCTCGTTTTCAAAACCCAAGGAACCTCATTGGGAAGGATTGTACTCGGGGATGAATGAAGTAGAGATTCAGTCAGAAAGTATGCCTCAAGCTTCACTGGTTGAGGTTAAAGAGACAACACGGGTATTTCAATTATTCTCCAAATATATTGTTTGTCCTTTACGAACCCATATGCTTGTCATAGATCAATCCAGAGCGCATCAAAGAGTGCTTTATGAACGTTTTTTGAACGCCATAACAAATAAGAAGGGGTTGAGTCAACAATTACTTTTCCCATTTGAAATGATTTTGAATCCCCAACAATTGCAACTTTTTGGACAAGTTGAGGCTGCTTTGGAAATGCTTGGATTTCAACTTTCTTTGGAAGCGGAAAATAAATTAATAATTAAAGGCGCTCCAGAACTTTGTCCTTCATCAAAAATCGAAACCGTAGTGGAGTCTCTTTTGTCAGATCAAGAGGAAGAGTCCAGTTTAGCTCATTTTAGTCATGCGGATCAAGTTGCTAAATCCATGGCAAAAAGTTTAGCAATCAAATCTGGCGAACTTCTCAATCCTCAAGAACAACAAGCATTGCTTGATGATTTTTTTGGATGTAAGGAGACTACAGTATCTCCCTTTAATCGACAGATTTTTATTACATTAGAAAAAACAGAGATTGAACAAAAATTGAATTAATGCAAAACATTCCAGAAACAGTAAAGCACTTATTAATTATCAATGTGATATTTTTTCTCGCTACCCTCGTTTTAGGGGATATTGTTTATGATTTGTTTGCACTTCATTATCCTTCAAATCCTAAATTTGAATTTTGGCAACCCCTAACTCACATGTTTATGCATGGTGATTTCTCTCATATTTTCTTTAATATGTTTGGACTCTATATGTTCGGTACTCCGATAGAACAGATGTGGGGACGCAAGAAATTCATTTTCTTTTATCTTTCAACGGGTTTTGGCGCTGCTGCACTTCAATTAGGACTTTACTATTATCAAGTTACACAAGTTTTAGATCTTTTAGCAGCTCAAGGGTTAAGTGGTAGTCAGATCGCAACCTTTTTTGAAACGAGAGACCTTTCGTATTCGATCATAGAGCAAATCGGAAGAGAGGCTTTACTGGAAGGATTGTCAACTTTCAATTCGGTTATGGTAGGTGCTTCTGGAGCACTATATGGTGTTTTGGTAGCCTTTGCGTTTCTATTTCCTAATGCAAGACTTATGTTGCTTTTCCCTCCTATTCCCGTAAAAGCAAAAGTTTTGGTCCCCATATTAATTTTCGGAGATTTATTTTTCGGATTCACGTCTTATTCTATTGGCCCCATTGCCCATTTTGCCCATGTTGGGGGTGCGATAACAGGATTAATAATGCTATGGTATTGGAAAAAAACACAGTTTGATCAAAATCGTTGGAACTAATGAATTATCAAGATAAAATTCGCTATCGCATACAACAATTGAACAGCGCTGAAAAGTTGATCTTGATCAATGTGGTTTGTTTTGTATTCCCTTTTTTTTTAAAAACGGTATTCTATCTTTTTAATATTCCCTTTGGGGCGTTTCTCGGTTGGTTTGAACTCTCTGCTGACTGGAGTGATGTATTGTTTAAACCCTGGTCACTCTTAACATACAGTTTTCTTCATTCTGGGTTTTTTCACCTTTTTTGGAATATGTATCTGCTGTTTTTTGCTTCTCGGTTGTTTCTCAACTTATTTTCTTATCGAACTTTTTTTAACGTTTATTTTCTTGGGGTTATTTTCGGAGGATTAACATTTCTTTTGAGTTATTCGCTCTTCCCTGCTTTTCAGAATGCCTCCCCTGTGATGATTGGAGCCTCGGCAGGGGTGATGGCTGTATTTATTTTCATGGCAACCTATTCACCTGATTTTGAGGTTCGTTTAATTCTCTTTAATGTGAAGCTTCGGTACTTAGGTTTAGCTTTTGTCCTTTTGGATGTTATTCAAATTCCCTACGGAAATGCTGGAGGACATTTAGCCCATATAGGAGGGGCAGTACTGGGGTATTTCTATGTACAAAGGTTGTCACAAGGAGTTGATATTGGATTGCCTTTCGAACGTTTGGCAGATCGTTTTCTAGGTCTTTTTAAAAAAGAACCCAAACTCAAATCGGTTTATAAAAATCAAAACGCAAAACCATCAAGTCATGCGAATGCCGACGAAGTGGATCAAAAAAAGATCGATGCCATTCTAGATAAAATCAGTAAATCTGGTTACGATAGTTTGACAAAAAAAGAAAAAGAATTTCTGTTTCAGGCAGGAAAAACAAAGTAGTTAAGCTACACTATGGGCAAATTATTTCTCAAGAAATTTTTAATACTAGCAAACAGTGTATTTCTTGTATTGCAATTAATCAGCATGAGAGCTTTGGGAGGTTATATTGAAATCCCATTGCTTTCCTTGGCCGTTCCTTTGCTCTGTTTGGTCAACATTTTCTTTTTTATATTTTGGTTACTTCGTTTTGAGTGGCCAGTTTTCCTTTTTTTATTCAGTGTGTTGATCAGTTACCCAGAATGGCAAATGCTATATCAATTCAGCGATAATGGAATTAAGACCACCAAGGGTCTCTCGGTGATGAGTTATAACGTTAGGTCTTTCAATCGATTTAAGTGGCTTGAGGAATCCGATGTTGCAGGATCTATTGAAGATTTTATTGTCGAAAGGGCACCCGATGTAATTTGTTTTCAAGAATATGCGCAAAGAGAAGCCCCAAACTTGGCAGACTATCCATATAAGATATTTAAACCTTATGTAAAAGGAGGGAATATTGGTTCTTGTATTGTATCCAAATACCCTTTAATACACTCCGAATCAATCTCATTTGATGGATCTCAAAATGGAGGGATGCTGTCCGATTTGATTTGGAATACAGATACTTTAAGGATTTATAATATGCATTTTGAATCCTTCCGATTAAATAAAATGGATACCCTAATTGCCAACAACAGTTCAGATAAAATTCGTTTAAAATTGCAGACTATTTTTGATATTCAAGAAAGTCAAGTTGAACAGTTTAATGCCTTGGCAAAAGAAAACACAAGGTATCCAGAAATCATTTGTACGGACTTAAACAATACCGCTTTCTCTAAAGCCTACCAAAAAATTAAACAGACACGTCAAGACAGTTTTTTAGAGGAAGGGGAAGGTTTAGGAGCAACGTATACCTTTTCTTTTTTACCTATGAGGATTGACTTTATCTTTAGTTCCCCGAGTTTACAAACGATCGATTACCAAACTCACCAAATCAAACTTTCAGATCACAAACCCATTTCTGTAGTTCTTGGGAAAAGCTAGCGGTTAATAATTTGCGCTTAATAAGTAGTCTGAAGTATTGGGTCCTAAATTAAACAAGACATCCAAAATACTTAAATTGGGAATAAAACCATTTTTTTGCTCAAAAACTTGAGTATAATGTGCTTGTGGTAGAATTGTTTTTGATTTAGCATCAAGCAAAAAGTCGAGTCGCTCGTGTTCTTTTTTATCAAAAGCTATGATTTCAAATGAAATGGGGCATTCGATAAGATCCAACAATTGAAGGAGAATTTTTAAATTGAAATCAAAGAGCAATTGGGATGGATTATTATAAAAAGGCTCTAGATCCTGTTCGTAAAATTCAAAATAGGGAGAGGAGCGGTAGGCTGTACAGATTGACCTCCAATGCTGTTTTTGCCAGGGAATCGTGTCAGAAATACGTACTTCATTTTCTTTTTGATGAGCTTCTTTAGAATGAACTGTAGGTAGGGTCAGTTTTAATATCCCATTACTCCCACAGATTTCTGTACGATTCCGATAGGTTTGTTTTTGAAAATGAGTGTTGTTTACAAAAAAGACCTTGTCTTGAGCAAGCATCCAAGCGAAATAGCGAACATTTGGAAGATAAGCTGGACAGAGGGTTGGGATCATTCCACAGACTTAGATTTTCTTCTTCTGTAAAACACAATTCCTTGCCAAATAACAATTACACCGATGAAATAAGGGAAGTAGGAAAGGCGTTCTCCAGGCCCATCAACTGTAGTAAATACGCGGTCCCATCGGACACTCCAGTTTTTGATACCATCATTAATTCCTTTAATACTAAACCAAATAAAAATGGGTTTTCCCACAATATGATCTTCTGGAACAAAACCCCAAAAACGACTGTCTTCAGAACGGTGTCTGTTGTCACCCATCATCCAATAATAGTCTTGTTGGAAGGTGTAGCTTTCTTTAACCTCTCCATTAATTCGGATTTCTGTTGGGCTTATTTCCAAATCGTTGGATTCGTAATCAGTAATAATTTTTTTGTAAAGAGGTAAATTAGAAGGTGTTAAGGCTACGGTTAATCCCTTTTTCGGAATAAGTAGCGGACCAAAATTATCTTCATTCCAATCGTAAGGAATTTTGTTCGGGAAGAATGTTTCGTTGGGGACTTTTCTTTTATTGACCCGTTGAACCACACTGTCCATACCGGATATTTTTCTAAGGGTATTTGCTTCCTCTAAAGTAAGTGTCATTTCTTTACTAGACTCTAAGGGCTCACTTACACGTAAGCCTAGTTTTTGGACAAGTTCTAAGGGGAGTCCTTTTGCTTCTGTGATAACATGAAAATTTTCTACAGTATTCCCTGTTCTTCCAATGATATAAGGGATAAGCTGCTGATAACTGCTTTCCGTAATATTTTCGATTTTGTATTTACGACTAAAGGATTCAAAGCCCTCATTAAGTAATTTTCTTGACGAAATACCCTTGGAAGCATAGGCATTGAATGTAAATTGAATTTGCGCTCGGTTTGAATAGGTATTTTTTTCTCCGTTGGTATAGACCAAGCCATCTATGATCTCAAGAGTATCACCAGGAATCCCAACACAACGTTTAACGTAATTTGACTTTTTATCAATGGGCTTATCTACTCTTTTCTCTCGAACAAAAAATTGCCGCACGGTATCAGCAGGCCAACTAAAAACAACGATGTCATTTCTTTTAATCTTTTGAAGAGCAGGGAGCCTGAAATAAGGGAGTTGAGGTTTTTTGAGGTAGGAACGCACTTTTAGTACAGGGATCGTATCATGCACCATTGGAAACGAAACAGCAGTCATGGGGGTTCTTGCTCCGTAATGAAATTTACTAACAAATAGAAAATCACCAATCAGCAGAGATTTTTCTAGAGACCCTGTAGGGATAATGTAGGGTTGAATAAAATAATTGTGAACAAGGGTTGCAGCAACCACAGCAAAGAGGATAGAACTTACGGTTTCTCCAAATCCTGTTCTTGGTCTCAAGCTTCGATCGGAAATATGTTTTAGATTTTTACTGTAATTTAAGCTAAAGATACTCAGTCCGAAAGTGAGTAACACCAGCAGGGTGTCTTGTGTTTTATTTCTACCAAAACAACGAAGAGTTTCTACCCAAAGTACACCAAATAAAATCAAGTTGATGGTAGGAATAAAGAGTAAAATAACCCACCAAACAGGGCGGTTGATAATTTTAATTAAAAGGATCGCATTGTAAACCGGTACAGCGGCTTGCCATGCTTTATATCCAGCGGCTACATATAGTTTCCAGGTCCCAAGAAAATGAACGAATTGAACGGCTAATGCGAAAAGAATCCACTGAGATAATGTCATGTTATATGTTTTGTGCCAAAGATAAGGGGTTCGCTTGAATGCGCCTTAGAATTAAGAAATATTTAAAACATCCTCCATACGAAACAGCCCGCGTTTACCAACGATCCACTCAGCAGCAATAACAGCACCAAGTGCAAATCCATCACGCCCAAATGCTTCGTGCTTTAAGCTAATTTCGTCAATAGAGGAACGGTAGCTTACGAGATGGGTACCTGGAACTTCTCCTTCTCTTATTGACTTGATTTCTAATTTAGATTTTGATTTTGTATCGAGTTCCCAGCCTTCAAGATCGGAATTTTCCAGTATGGATTCAGCAAGGGTGATTGCTGTCCCGCTAGGAGCGTCCAACTTGTGAATGTGGTGAATTTCTTCCAAGGAGGGAGTATAGCTTTGAGCGTGGGGCTTCATGAGTTTTGCAGCCAATGCATTTAACTTAAAAAATAAGTGGACTCCAATACTGAAGTTCGATGCATAGAGAAATGCAGCTTGTTTTTCTTGGCAATAATCGACTACTTCCTGATAGTGATCTAACCAGCCCGTAGTTCCGCAGACCACAGGAATTTGCTTTTGCAAGGCAGATTTTATGTTATCCACTGCCGCTTGAGGTACACTGAAATTGATTGCTACCTCTGCATTGGCTAATGTTCCTTGATTCCTGATTTCATCTAAGGTATAGACAATTTCATGTCCCCTTTCAATCGCAATTTTTTCTATTGCTTTGCCCATGCGTCCGTATCCTAAAAGTGCAATTTTCATAAGGTATATTAGAATTTTAAAGCAAAACGAATTCCACTTTGTTCTTGGTCAAAAAAAAGGTTTGGGGCCACACTAAGGTCGTCATTTACATTAAACTGTAAAAGATGTGCAGAAACATTAGCATCCAAAATATTCAACATATAGGAAGCGGCCAAAAAAAGCATGGCCATGTCTCGGTAATTTTTATGAAAATCCATCCCCAAAAGAAGTTGTTCTGTAGTAATGGGAATGTCTTTTTCTAAAAAACGGTCGTTGAATATTCCATTTAACCTTTGTTTATAGGCTGTACGGTATTCATTCATTTGCTTGTTTTGTAAATTAAAGTAATAATAAGAAGTTCCCATCGCTGCATAAACAATGGGTACTTTCCAAGCTTTACCGATATAGGCTTGTCCCAAACCGGGAATGATGGCGGAATAAAATGCAGCTTTTGAGGGAGTTAAAGGATCGTTAATCAATCGTTGGATACGAAGGGAATAATTTTTTGCGTAAGCCATTGAATCAGGAATTACAATTGTATTTAACTCACGATTTTCATTCTCTTCTTCTTCAGGGATTTCCTGAGCCATAACAACGCTGGTGAAGAGGAGACAACCCGTAATAAAAAGGAGTTTATAGCTCACCTTTGATTTTGTTTAAGATATGCTGTAACTTTTCTTGTGATTCAAAATTAATTTTGAGTTGCCCTTGACCATGTCCATTCGAAGTCACCGTAACAGGGGTGTCAAAATATCCTTGAAGCTCTTTTGCAGCTTGTTCGATATAGGCAGGTTGATATACTGAGGCAGTCGAGGTTTTAGGATCCTTAGATTTTCTCACTAAGGCCTCGGTTTCCCTTACAGAAAGCCCTTTTTTAACTACAATTTTATAGAGTTTGATCTGTTCTTTGGGAGAATCAATATTGATTAATGCCCGTCCATGACCCATACTGATAAAGTTGTCTCGGATGCCTGTCTGAATTATGGGATCCAGTTTCAGTAAACGCATGTAATTGGTGATGGTCGATCTTTTTTTTCCTACTCGGATACTGAGTTGATCTTGAGTTAGATTAATTTCTTCAATGAGTCGTTGATAAGAGAGTCCGATTTCTATGGGATCTAAATCTTCTCTTTGAATGTTTTCAACCAATGCGATTTCCAGCGATTCCTGATCGTCTGCCAAGCGAACATAGGCGGGAATAGTTTCCAAACCAGCCATTTGAGAAGCTCTAAATCGGCGTTCTCCAGCAATTAATTCAAAACTCTTTCCTTTTTTACGAACGGTTATGGGTTGAATAACTCCCATTTCTTTAATCGAATGGCTTAATTCCTCAAGGGCTTCTTCATTAAAATGAGTTCGGGGTTGGAAGGGATTCGTCGTAATTTTTTCTAAATCAAGATCAATAATACTCCCAATAACTTGATCTGCATTTTTGTCGTGTATGGATTCTATGGCATTGTCAGAATCATTGAGTAGGGCAGATAATCCGCGACCTAATGCTTGTTTTCGATTTGATTTTGCCATGCGTACCTATTTTATTCGTTTGATAATTTCGCCCCCTAAAGATAAATAACTTTTTGCACCTCGACTGGAGGCATCGTAACTGATAATATCTTCTCCAAAACTGGGAGCCTCACTGAGTCGAATGTTTCTTTGAATGATGGTTTTAAATACCATTTTCCCAAAATGTTTTTTCACTTCTTCTACCACTTGATTGGATAATCGAAGACGGGTGTCGTACATAGTCAACAACAAACCCTCAATATCCAATTCTTTGTTGTGTAGTTTTTGAACACTTTTAATCGTGTTAAGGAGTTTTCCGAGTCCTTCCAAAGCAAAGTATTCACATTGAATGGGAATGATAACTGCGTCTGCAGCAACTAGAGAATTTAAAGTTATTAAACCCAAAGAAGGAGCACAATCAATTAGGATATAATCGTATTCGTCTTTTATAGGAACTAAAGCTTTTTTGAGCATATACTCTCTGGATTTCTTGTCCACCAGTTCAATTTCTGAGGCAACCAAATCGATATGAGAGGGAATTAAATCTAAATTTGGACTTTGGGTATGCAAAATAGCATCTTTAACTTTAATGCTGTGTTCTAACAATTGATAGGTTCCGTATTTAGCAGAATTCACATCAATTCCCAGTCCCGAAGTTGCATTTGCTTGGGGGTCTGCATCAATGAGCAATACTTTTTTTTCCAAAACACCCAAAGCAGCACCAAGATTGATGGCCGTAGTGGTTTTGCCAACACCCCCTTTTTGATTTGCAATGGCAATAATTTTACCCATTTATTCTTTAATTCAGGGGTTAAAAATACGACTAATTAAACCGTTAAAAAAGATTCAGGGATACTTTTGAGGATTGTTTCAGGACCACTTGTGTTCAGCCTACTTCTGTTCTATTGAATCCGAAGATTCAATGATAAAAATCGTTTCGTTTGATTTTTTATGGCCGTAATTCTCTCTCGCAAATCGCTCAAGACTATCTTGATTTTTTAGAATTTCAATGGTTTTTTGATCATTTTGAATGACTTCTCGGAGGACTTTTCTTTCTTTTTCAAGACGATCTATTTCTTGATTGAGTTCAGAATGTAGGGTCCAAGAGTGGGTATCGAGAAAAAACATCCAAACGAGGAATCCAATCAAAATACTCCCATAGACATAATAGGGCTTTTTTGCCTTTTTTATACGTTCCCAAATGGAGCGTTTGTCCATTATTCCAAAACTGATTTTGGAATTTCAACAACTTGTTCTGTTGTGATTTGTTCTTCATGACTGTTACCCCAGCTATTGAGGATGTAGTTCATGACATCAGCAATTTCCTCCTCCTCCAAACCCTGATTGAGCATCACCCCATCGTAATCCTCCTCGTTTACCGTGATTTTTCCTTTAAGTCCGTATTTAATCCCGGCAATACTTTTTTCAATATTTTCAAAGAGATAATCGGAAGCCTTTAGTGGAGGAAATACACCTGAAACTCCAGTACCATCGGCTAAATGGCATTGCACACAAAAGTCCTGATAGATTTCTTGACCGTCTTCTATGCTTTGTTCTTTCGTCTTGTTAGCAAACATTCCACCCGCTAGAAACAAGACCAATAGGAGATATGAGGCTAAGAAAATTTTCATTTATTAGGTACAATTTTTAAGATTCCTTTACCTTCAACTGCTAGGTATAAATATCCATCCGTTCCTTCGACTACATTTCTTACACGCCCTATTTTATCTAAAACTTTTTCTCTTTTTACAACCTTGTCATTTTCGATGATCAAGCGCTCTAAATATTCAAATTTTAATGAACCAACAAATAAATCCTCCTTCCAGTCTTCGTAAACTCCCGAGCTCGAAAAAGCCATTCCACTTGGCGCAATAGAAGGTACCCAATAGTAAAAAGGCTGTGCCATATTGGGCATAGAGGTTTTGTCTGTGATGGGTGTACCGCTGTAGTTGATGCCATAAGTAATTACTGGCCAGCCGAAGTTTACACCGGACTGAATGATGTTGATCTCATCACCTCCTTGAGGTCCGTGCTCATTTTCCCATACTTGTCCTGTTTTAGGATGAACAGTCATTCCTTGTGGGTTACGATGCCCATAAGAGAAAATCGCTTCTTTGGCATTTTCTTGTCCTACGAAGGGATTGTCTTTTGGAATGCTTCCGTCTAAATTCAGTCGGTAAATCTTTCCTCCATCTCTAGTGACATCTTGAGGGTTTACATCACGATCTCCTCGATCACCAATTGAGAAATAGACATGACCTTCTTGGTCAAAAACAATTCGTGAACCCCAGTGCTGACCTTTTTTTGTGTTGGGTGTGGCTTTGTAAAGCAACTTTACCTCTTCAAGACTTGTTCCGTTGAGTTTGGCACAGTAAAGTGAGGTATTCCCCCCCTCATCATCTTCTTCGGTATTGGCACTCAATGTCATGTAAATAATGTTGTTATTACTAAAATCTGGGTGAAGTGCTACATCCAAAAGTCCTCCTTGCCCTCTGACATAAATTTCGGGAAGACCATCCACACTGCTTTTTACCCCATCCTTAACACGATAGAGAATACCGGATTTTTCTGTAACTAAAAAATCATTGGCTTGAATGAATGCCATTCCCCATGGGATTTCAATTCCATCAACTACTGTCTCATAGGTATAATTTAGCGCTGTGGGGGTTTCAATAAATGGGGGGTTGTCTTGTGCACAGCCCATGGTGATAATAAAGGTGAAGAAAACTACGGATAAAAGACGTTTCATTGGTATGTAAATTATGTGAAAATCAAATGTACAAAAGAGCGCTATTAAAGAGACAAAAAACGACTTGAATTTTTACGTTAAACTTTTAACTTACAAAAATCAAAACCAATAGCAAGACAGGGTTCACTCAATAGGACTATTTTTTTCAAGATGGAAGAGGCACCTTTTGTAGAGCCAATCCAGAACTTTGTTTTGTTCTGTTTTGGAACAGAGGTCAAGACTTTGAACACACATAAATTTAATCTCTTCCTTATTTTCACATCGCATCAGTTTGTTCTCGATATAATTTTTATTTCTTTTTGCAGGCTGAAGGTAGGAAAGTGCCAAAGGAGCTATAGGGTTTCGGTTTTTTTGAAGTGCCAAGTGATAACAATAAGAAAGAAAATTGAACTGACTGTAATGACGAAACTTGAATTGAAGTTGTTGGTCAATAATTTTTTTAGGGAGTTCAAGAAAAGCTTTTGCATCTTCCTTGAGGATGGGATGTGGAGTGTGGCTAAACACAAAATAAGTTTTTTGAAACCCAGCAACTTTTGCAGCATTGAATTGTCCTAAATGATAGGAGGGGCGGATTTGGGCATTCGAATTTAGTTGGAGTTGAATATGCTGCCAAAAAATATGGAAGAAAGGGGCTAAAGTTTTTTTACCTCGCAGTACAGGAGTGTCGCCAATAAACCAATCTTCTTTTTTTATGGGTCGAACCAAAAACATATCGTCATTGAAATAAACAAATTTTTCAGCGAGCCCTTTTATTCGCCAAAGCATACTTTCTATAGTTCTACTGTTAAATGTGGGGAGGTGTGTTTCATAACCCTCAAAAATCTCTTGATGATCAATAATTTCTACATCCTTTTTTCTTTTTGGAAACCAAGCGGAAAAAATTCCCTCGAGTTCGGGTTTTTGACCATCGGTGATGATATAGATTTTATTAACAAATGGGGCGAATGTAAAGATGGAAAAAAGGGAATAGTAAAGTTCATTTACATTGCCAAATCGGGTCTTTTGAGCGCCAGCAGGAAGTTTATTGCTTTGAGGTAGGTGAGAAATTCTTTTTTGATAGTGCTTCGGATCATTTCCATTTACCCATGTGTAAACAACATCTATCAGATCTTTTTTCACTTTCCTTCCTTTTTATTCGAAAACAAAAATTATGTTTTTGCTTAGAAAGGTCAAATTAGGATTTTAAAATGAATTTTATGTTTAATAGATTGAAACTTTACAGTGAAGAACATGGGTTAGTACTGTCAAATTGTTTTATGGGCTTCTCCCAATTTTTGAACGGTGTATTCAGTAAAAACTAGTACCTTCATTTTCTAAAATGAATACCATTGAATTTTACCTTTTATTTAAAAAAGAGCTACAATCGTTTAAGGTTTACTCTCTGCGCTCAAGAGAATAGTTTTTATTTATTTTTTTATAAGTACCTGTACACGCCTCCAAAAAACACCCTGTCCGAATTCCTTGATCAGTATTCAAAAAGTAAGGATCATGTCGTGTTTTTACAAATTGGAGCCAACGATGGTTTTATCTATGATCCCTTGCAGAAATTCATTAAGCGCGATGATTGGGAGGGAGTTATGGTAGAACCACAGCCTTATGTTCACGACAATTTATTGACTAAAATTCATGCCAAGCGACCGGAGATACAAACGGTTAATGCAGCCTTGGCAGAAAATGATGGATGGGCAGAGCTCTATACGCTTGCTGTAAGTAAAGAGCGTTGGGCAAATGGTTTGTCTTCATTTAACAAGAAGGTTCTTATCGATCGGATAAAAGACGGTACCATTCAAAAAAAGGCAAAGAAAGAAGGGTTAAAGCTTCCTGATCCAACTGATTATGATGCCTGGATAGAACCGATCAAAATCAAAACCATCAGTCCGTCAAGTTTATTAGCAAAGTTCAAGGGAAAAAAAATCAACCTCTTGGCTATAGATACCGAAGGGTATGATTTTGAGATCATTAAATTATTGGAAATCAAAAACCTACTGCCAGAAGTGATTATTTACGAGGAAGTGAATTTCGATACAAACACGAAAAAAGAGTGTCGATCCTATTTGGAGAAGCTAGGCTATTCCATAATGGTTAGGGGAAAAGATGTTATTTCAGTATTGAAATAAGAAATAAAAAGGGAAGAAAAAAGTCGGGATGACAGGATTTGAACCTGCGACCCCACGCACCCCATGCGTGTGCGCTACCAGGCTGCGCCACATCCCGAATTAAGGTCGGTACTAGTATGTCGGGGTGGCAGGATTCGAACCTGCGACCTCCTGCTCCCAAAGCAGGCGCGATGACCGGGCTACGCTACACCCCGAAAAAAGTGTGCGCAAATATAACATTTAATAGAGTTATTGCAAACCTGAATCGGGCTTTCTTCAAACTTTATTTTGTTTTAAGTTGAATTCCGTTTTCATCGACTTCAAGATGAAGTTTTTCTTTGCCTTTATCGTCTTGATACTGAAGCTCTAATCTGGATTGATTCTCGCTACAATCCAGGCATTCCAATTCATTAGCGCGCATCTTCCAATAGTGCCCCGTTGTCCTGTAAGGACGCAAACCTTGGTCGTTATCAATCGATTTGGTGAGCATATTGCCTAAATTGGTGTTTAAATAAAAAATTTGATCCTCAGCAAGAAGTAGGGTCAGATCAATTTTATTTGATCCAAAAAATGTTCTTTTTTCTTCATCGAAATGATTACCTAAGTAGAGTACGTTTTCTTCTAGGTTCCAATCGTAGTTAATGGCCTCCACATTTTCTTGTGCTTTTTTCTGATCGTATCCTTTGGCTGAGGTATTTAATTTTAAATGGGATTTGGAGTCGTTACTTCCTTGAATGGATAGTTTTATAATGGAAACATTTTCATCAAATTCGCGGAATATCCTTCGAAACGGTTTTGTTTTTTTGAATTCCCATGCCGCTGATTTAAAATCAGTATCCCAAACACTAATAAATAAAGTGTCTTTTATAGAGATATCTAATGGCTGTATGATCGATTTTGTAGCCGTTATTCTTTGATTTCGTATGGTGTTTGAGGACATCCAAACAAATGAAATAATGGACATGATCCAAAGTCCCAGGAGAACAAAACGACCCACAGTTCCAAAAGTACTGGAATGCCCTCGTAAAATTCGTATCCCCAATGAAAATAAAAACAAAAAAGGAATAAGTAAAAATAAAAAGACAGCAATCATCCAAAATGCATTGGGGAATAGACCAAAATCAAAAAGGTGAAAGGGCCAGATCAGCGTACCGAAAAAGAGTAAAACCAGTCCGCCTATAAACAGCCCAATGATGGTAATTGTTGAGACGAGAACAAACAAAAAGCCAATAAGTTTAAAAATAATTTTAGGAATTGTTTTGAGAACCTCTTCTAAAAACCCGAAAAAATCTTTGGATTTTTTTTTTAAAGTTTTGGACGCTTTATCGTAGTCAATATCTTTTATTTTTGAGGAGACCTCTTCAAATTCTTGTTTAATTTTTTTTTCAATGGTGGAGATGTTTACAGGTTCTCCTTTCATTTTTAGTTTGTCGGCGGTAGTTTTTGCTATAGGAACGAGTATCCAGAATAAAAAGTAAATGAGTAGAAAAGTACCCCCAGAAAAAAGGATTAATAGTAACCATAAGACACGAATCCATGAGGTGTCTAAACCAAAGTAATATCCTAAGCCTGAGGCAACTCCTGCAATATACTTGTCCTCAGGATCACGGTAGAGTTTTTTATGTGAACTTTCTTTAGGGGGTGTTGTATCCTCATCGTCTGACATAAAATCTTCGGGTTCTCCTAAAATTGAAATGACCTTTTCAACATTAGATTCATTGATGACATAGTCAGAATTGGTTTTCATTTCTTGAAATAACTCTGCGATACGTGCTTCAATGTCTTTAAGAATCTCTTCTTTTCCCATGGTGTTTTTAAATCCTTTTTCAAGAGAATTTAAATAGGATTGTAATTTTTTATAGGCGTTTTCATCGATATGGAAGAAAGTGCTCGCAAGGTTAATATTGACTGTTTTATTCATTGGGATTATTTTTAGTGATATGGATTACTGCTTTGTTAAGTTCATTCCAAACTTGTTGGAGTTCGGATAAAAAGGATTTGCCTTTGGTCGTTATGGAATAATACTTTCTTGGTGGACCTGAAGTGGATTCTTCCCATCGGTATTGCAAAAGGTCAGCATTCTTTAATCGGGTAAGAAGAGGATATACCGTTCCCTCTACAACAACCATTTTTCCGTTTTTAAGAGATTCTAAAATTTCAGAGGTATATAAATCCCTTCCTGAAATAAGGGAGAGTATACAGAACTCTAAAATTCCTTTTCGCATTTGAGCGGTAGTGTTTTCTATTTTCATATGATGAACTTATAGGCATTGCAAATATATAAATAAAAGATAGAACTATGCATAACATAGTATTAAATTTTATTTTTAACATTTTCCCAACATTTTAAGCGGATTAATCTTTATAATTTCAAAAATCAAATAATTACAGCGATGTCAAAAAATTTTAAATACCACAGATCAATTCTAAAAAAAGTAAGTTTTGATGCGGAATTATTTAAAAAGGAATTGATAAAAGCCTATCGTTTTTTAAACCCTCATGAGCGTCTGGAGCTAGGGAAGTGGGTTCGCTCCTATATAGAGGACAAAACCCAATTGCAGTCCATTGAACTCAGCGATTTTGGGACAATTACCTTGGGGTAATTACTTTAATATTATCAAATTGAATGGCGCCGCGGAGCACACCTTCAATGGTTCCTGATAATGCTTCAATGATTGGAATTTTAAGTAAGTTTTTACTGTGAATCATGCTTATTTCTCTGGCAGGTTCCGGGCTGTTAAAGTACCGAAGATTCTCTTTATTCTTTTCGGAGAGGGCTAAAGTTTGTAGGTAGGGTAAAAGGGTCATGCCCATGCCTTCATTAGCTAAATGGATGAGTGTTTCAAAGCTTCCACTTTTTAGGTCAAAGGATTTCGATCCTCTGGAGGTTTGACACAGTTTTAGAACATGCTCGCGAAAACAATGTCCATCTTCCAATACCAGAACATCCATGGTTTCAAGGTCTTCTACCTCTAGATTTTTAATGGTGGATAAGGGGTGTGAAGAAGGAATATACCCCACAAAAGGTTCATAATAAAGTGGTCTTTCGATGAGTTGTGAATGATCCAAAGGGGTTGCCGCTATGCCTGCATCCAATTTACCAAGGCTAAGCTCCTCAATTATGGAAGCTGTATTGAGTTCTTCAATTTTGAGAACCACCTTAGGGTATTTCTTGAAAAAAGTTTTTAAGAACATGGGCAATAGGGTAGGCATCACTGTTGGGATGATTCCTAGTCTAAAATGACCCTCTACAACTCCTTTTTCAGTAGAAACTACATCCTCCATCCTTTTGGCTTCCTCTAAAATAATTTTTGCTTGAGAAATTATCTTTTCTCCAACAGGGGTAAGGGTGATTGGCTTTGCTTTTCTGTTAAAAAGTTGTATTCCTAATTCTTCTTCCAATTTTTGAACCTGCATGCTAAGAGTAGGTTGGGTTACGAAACACTTTTCAGCGGCTTGTGTAAAGTTTCCTTCTTCCGCAACCGCTAAGGTGTATTTCAATTGGGTAAGTGTCATAAGCTATTGTTTTTATAAAATTAATAAGAAAAAACTATATACAGTTACAATTGACACTATTTTAATCTTTTTTTGAACTAAAAAAACAACGGTCTATTGGTATAACCTATTCTAGAATGGAAACTTCCATGTGAATATTGGTTAAGGGAGCTTCTCTATCGTCTATTTGTTGTTGATTGATTTTATCAACAACATCCATTCCTTTTATCACTTTGCCAAAGGCGGTGTAGGATCCATCAAGGTGATAAGCTCCTGGACTTTGCTGAACTATAAAAAACTCATAAGGAGAGGCAAGTTTGTGAGGGTTTTCAATTTCACTACTGGGCATCGAAATTACCCCTCTGTGATGCTGGTTTCCTTTTCGGGTATCGGGAGGTAAGAGGTATTTCCCAATTTTTCTTCTTTTCTCCGCGGTTTCTGTCCGATCAGAATTTCCCCCTTGGATGATAAAACCGGGGACTACTCGATGAAATGTACTCCCATTAAAATAGCCTTGTTTGGTTAAAAAAACAAAATTGGCACGATGATAGGGTGTGTTTTGATAGAGTTCAAGGTCGATGTCTCCAAAGCGAGTAGAAATTCGCACTTTATTTTCTGAGTGATTTTTTTGATATTCAAAAAGGAAAGGAATTGCATTTTGATCATTTAACAAAAGAGGCTCTAATTCTTTTGATTCAGGTTGGTTGTTTTTTGAAGTTTCTATGCCCGTTACCAATTCGTCTTTCTTTGATTGAGGATTTTCTTGATTTGAATTTGAAGATTTTGTACTCCTATTTTTTTTGTTTTCTTCTTGACATTGATTCAAAAGAAATCCGAGACCAAGAAAGAGAATGATTATTTTTGTTTTAAGCATGAATTATCAAAAATTTACCGATTGTTTTTCAAATGTAAAAGATTTCAATTTATCAGGAAAATTGATAGCTGAAGAATTGGCTCCTAACAAAGAACGTCTGAAGTTTTTACAAAAAAAACCCTCCGACTTTCCCAATGCCCGTAAAGCAGGGGTATTAATTTTTTGCTATCCTAAAGATGGGGCCATGCACCTTTCGTTAATAAAAAGACCCAACTATGAAGGGGTACATGCCGGTCAGATTAGTTTGCCTGGGGGTAAGCAAGACCTTGAGGACGATTCGATTTGGCAAACGGCTTTAAGAGAGTGTAATGAAGAATTGGGAGTCGAATTGTCCACTTCCGAACCCCTCTTATCACTGACACCTACGTATATTCCACCAAGTAATTTTCTCGTAAGTCCATTTGTTGTGGCCCAGTCCCAGTATCCTTCTTTTAAATTGGATTCAAGAGAGGTTGCTCAACATTTGGAATTACCTATTGAACAATTGATTGAATTCAAGGTTGAACAGCAGCAGATACAAATGGGATTCTCCTCCAGCAGAAGCGTTCCATGTTATAAATTTGAGGAACACATTATTTGGGGAGCTACCGCGATGATCTTATTTGAATTTAAGATTTTTTTAGAAAGTCGCCTATAGAAAATATTCTATATTTGGCTGATTTATGGATTTCAATCTATGTTTAAAAAAAATCCCTTCGGGCATTATCTGATATTAAAGAAGTGGCTCATTCGTTATTTGGGGTTTATGACTCACCGAAGATATCGCGGTTTCAATCAATTACACATTGAAGGCTCGGAGATTATTAAAAACCTACCCGATCGGAATGTCCTCTTCATTTCAAATCACCAAACGTATTTTGCGGATGTAGTAGCTATGTTTCATGTGTTTAACGCCAGTTTAAGTGGAAGGATAGACAGCATAAAAAATGTAGGTTATCTCTGGAATCCAAAATTAAATCTGTATTACGTTGCTGCAAAAGAGACCATGAGCGCAGGACTTTTGCCAAGAATACTTGCTTATGCTGGATCCGTATCCATAGAACGTACATGGAGAGAAAATGGAGTAGAGGTAAATCGACAAGTTAAAATGAGTGACATTACAAACATCGGCGTAGCCCTAGAGGACGGTTGGGTGATCACATTTCCACAAGGCACAACCAAGCCGTTTAAGCCAGTTCGTAAAGGAACAGCTCATATTATAAAAAAATACAAACCTATTGTTATTCCTATCGTCATTGACGGTTTTAGACGATCGTTTGATAAAAAAGGGCTAATGATAAAAAAGAGAGGGATTCTCCAATCGATGATAATTAAAGAACCCCTAAAAATTGACTATGAAAAGGATAGTGTCGATTCTATACTTGAACAAATTCAATATGCAATTGAACAACATCCCTCTTTTCTTAAAGTGATTTCCAAAGAAGAACTTGAAGCCCAAGAAAAGCTAAATCTTTTACGGAAATGGGAGGTAAATCAATAAATGATTCCTGCACAGCTTATTCTTGCACCCGCATCCCCTGAGGGTTGAGAAATCAAGTCATCCGTTCCCTGATGAACAATTACAGCTTTCCCCATAATGTTTTTAATGGAATCCTCACAATCTAAGCACCAGAGATCCGTAGAAAATTCGACTCTACCTTCTCCAGCGGCATTTGCTGTAAAATTTCCAATATCTCCTCTATGAAATCCGTTTTCAGCGCCCCAGGCACCGTGATTTTCAAAAGTTGGATTCCAATGTCCTCCAGTAGATTTACCATCCTCAGAAGAACAATCTGCTTTTTCGTGAAGGTGGATTGCATGAGTTCCTTCGCTTAATCCATAGATGGTAGCCTCAAAAGTGACTTGTCCGTCTTCTTCTGTTAGCGTTACAGAACCTTCAGTTTCGCTTCCACTTTTAGGGTTAAGTTGGAACTGAATTTTTTTCACCATTTTCAATTCGATTTCTTTTTCAGGCGAATCATTTCCATTCTTATCTGTAAGTAAAGCTACTTTGTTCATTACTTCTTCATGTGTTCCCTCAAATACTTGAATTTCTTCTGAAACTTGGCCGTTCTTTATTTTCTTTGTAGTTACGGTAGCCTTTGAGGAATTTTCACTGCGTTCCACTTGTACTTCAAGGGTTATGGGTTCTTCTTTTGGTTTGTTTGGGGTATTCTGACAAGCTGAAATAAAGAGAAGACTTAGGCAGCTTATTATTAAGAATGTATTGTTCATGACTTTTTTTTGTAAATGTAATTATTCTTTTCTACAATAAAAACAGCTGTAAGTTCTCGGGAATAAGTCGCATCCGAATTTAAAACTACAATTCATACCTTTGTAAAAAAAAAATGAAGAAGAGTTTTGTTGTACTTGGAGGAATACTCTTTTTCCTTTCTTGCAAACCCATGTATAAAACTTCTGAATTCAAAATAGCAACAGCACCACCAAAACCCGATTACAGTCAAACGGATCAATGGGCAGTTTTACCGAATCAATTACCTACTGCGCTTCAAGAAATCATTGGACCTCAAGAGACCAAACCCGCAGATGTTTTTTTTATCTACCCTACGTTATTTACAGACAAAAAAAATCCCGCTTGGAATGCTGATTATCGACAGCAAAATATTCGAGCCAACGTTTTAGAAAAGTCAGCTGCCTTCCAAGCTTCCGCCTGGTGTAAAGCGGCCAATCTATACATGCCTTTTTACCGCCAAGCCCACTATCGAATTTTTGTTGATTCTTTCGCATTACAAGGGGTTGAGGCAGGGAAACTTGCTTATGAGGATATCAAAAGCGCCTTTGAATATTATTTGACTCATCACAATCAAGGGAAGCCCATCATCATTGCTGCACACAGTCAGGGTTCACTCCACGCCAAACGATTGGTTCAGGATTTTTTTGATGGAAAACCTCTCCAGAACCAACTTATTGCAGCGTATTTGATTGGAGTAAAAATTGAACCCTCAATGTTTAAAAATATTCCAGCTTTAAACACCCCAGAAAGTATAGGAGGCTTTGTAAGTTGGAACACTTACAAGAATAATAAACTTCCAAAAAAGTACAATCAATGGTATAAGGGAGGTATAGCGACCAATCCACTGACATGGAATAATGATATGTACTCGGACAATACCGCCCATTTAGGTGTATTAAATTCGGATAAAAAAATATACCCTCAAAGTCTTTCGATCCAGGTAATTGACGGAATGATATGGTCAAGCGTGCCTCGGATTCCCAAACGTTTTTTGTTATCATTTGTTAAAAATTATCATTTTGCAGACATCAATTTGTTTTGGGGAAATATTGAAGAAAACGCGGTTGTAAGAACCCAAGCTTGGTTGAACAAATACAAGTCGTAATGCTTAATTCCCTCCTGGACGATTCCAAAAAACAGCTGAGCAGTGCTTTAAAGCATAAAAAACATCCTTTTCGTTATTGCACATTGGCAACAACCTCATTAGACGGGACGCCTCATTTGAGGACCGTTGTGCTGAGAGCATTTGACGAAACGAAGTTTTTAATTACACTCTTTACCGATACGCGTTCTGATAAAATCAAAGAGTTGGCAAATGATCCAAGAGCAGAATTTTTATTTTACGACACCCATCAATTTCTTCAATTGAGAATTAAAGTTGAGCTCTATGAAACCTCAAACGCCATAGAACAATACACTCAACTTCCTGAGCCTTCAAAAAAGGATTACAGTTGTGTTTTTGCTCCAGGCGAGCCAATCCTTGCTCCAGAGTTGATAAGGCATGACTACGAAAAAGGGCATTTTACGAAATTAGTCTTCAAGGCATATGAATTGGAGTATTTAAAGTTAAAACGACCTAACCATCTTCGAGCCATATTTCTATCCAGTGAGGATTGGAAGGGTTCTTTTATTGCACCCTGATAGCAATCTTTTTGATTTGATTTTTTTTGTACATTTAGTTTTACTAAAAAAACAATTATGCCATTTAAAAAATCAAATTCGAAATCAATAAAACGAAGAACCTTTGTTAAAAATACGTTAGCAGCTTCCAGTATTTTTATCGTTCCTAGACACGTACTCGGAGGGATTGGATATACTGCACCTAGTGATCAATTAGTTCTTGCGGCAATAGGCGCTGGAGGGAAAGGAGCTAGTGACATTAGCAATGCTTCAGTGAACGGAAGAGAACGTGTAATTGCACTTTGTGATGTCGATACTTCGGGTAAAAATGGTATCTCCAGATCAACAGACAAATTTTCAGAGGCTAAATTCTATGAGAATTACAAAAGAATGCTCGATAAAGAAAAAGATATCGATGCGGTAACGATTTCCACACCAGATCACAATCATGCAGGGGCAGCAGTTTATGCCATGCAAAGAGGAGTGCATGTTTATGTTCAAAAGCCGTTGACACATAACATTTATGAAGCCCGATTGCTCACAGAGATGGCAAGAGAAAAAAAGATTGTCAGTCAAATGGGGAATCAAGGAGCATCAAATCCAGATCAATTACAAATTCAGAAATGGATTTCCGAGGGCCGTATTGGAACCATTACAAAAGTAGAAGTTTGGACGAATAGACCCGTATGGCCTCAAGGAGGGCAAATGCCCACACCAAATGCTGCTTCCAGACCCGATTCTTTAAATTGGGACCAATGGTTAGGACCTTCAAAAGAGACAGATTTTATACCTGAAATGCATCCTTTTAATTGGAGGGGTTGGTGGAATTTTGGAACGGGCGCATTAGGCGATATGGGATGTCATTTGATTGACATTCCTTTTAAAGCTTTGGGCCTTAAATATCCAACAGATGTGGAATGTAGTGTAGGTTCTGTCTATGAAAAAATGTGGACACCAAACTACTATCCTGAAGGTTGTCCGCCAGCTTCAAGTGTTTCTATGCATTTTGATGCGACAGAAAAAAATAATTCTCGAATTCAAATGACTTGGTATGATGGTGGAATAAAACCATTTCATCCAGAGCTCCTGCCTGACAATGTAGACATTGAACCTAACGGTGTATTTATGATCGGGGACAAAGGAGTAATAACATGTGATGCGTATGGTGAAAAACCTACCTTATATGTTAAAGGAGAGGCTGCAGTTACAGGAGAAAAAGTACGTATTGACGAACCGGAATTTGGACATCAACGTCAATGGGTGGATGCTTGTAAAGCCGGTTTTAATAGTGCCGAACACTTATCGTTGACCTCTTCATTCGATTATTCTGGTCCCTTGACAGAAACCGTACTTATGGGTAATATAGCCATTCGGAGTTATATGCTTAGAGAGGAAAACAGTCAAGGTCGTGTAGAATTTGTTGGAAGGAAAAAATTACTTTGGGATGGAGATTCAATGAAAATTAAAAACTTAGAAACAGCAAATCAATTTGTAGGCCGAACCTATAGAAAAGGCTGGGAATTGACATAAATAAGAATTCTTGAAAATACTTATAACCGGAGGATTGGGCTATATTGGCTCACATGTTACCTCACTTCTTTTGCAAAAAGGGATTGAGGTTATTGTCTTAGATAACCTTGATAATACACGACTTGAAGTCTTGGACGGGATTGAATCAATCACTGGGACACGCCCCATATTCAAACAAATGGATGTTTGCGATGAACACAATCTAAAAGCTGTGTTTGATGAATTTCATGACATCGGAGGGGTAATCCATTTTGCAGCACATAAATCGGTGAGTGAGAGTGTTGAAGCACCATTAAAATATTACGACAATAATTTAGGCGGCCTTCAAAAATTACTAAAGTATGCTGTTTTAAAATCAATTCCTTTTATTTTTAGTTCGTCATGTACGGTTTATGGTCAGTCAGAAACGCTTCCAATTAGTGAAAGTGAACCCTTAAAACCCCCTACTTCACCTTATGGAAATACTAAAAAAATTGGTGAACAAATCATTGAAGATTGCTGTCAAGCCTACGAGGGTTTTCATGCAATTTTGCTTCGGTATTTTAATCCAATAGGAGCGCATCCGTCTTCCAAAATCGGAGAATTTCCCAAAGGAGTTCCGCAGAATTTAGTCCCTTTTCTCACACAGACAGTGAGAGGAATTCGTCCTGTACTTCGAGTTTTTGGTTCTACATATGATACTCCGGACGGAACATGTTTGAGGGATTACATTCATGTTATGGATTTGGCTGAAGCTCATATTGCAAGCTTGGACTATCTTTTAAAGAATCAAAACTCGGATTCCTGTGAAGTCTATAATGTAGGAACAGGAAAGGGGGTAAGCGTATTAGAATTAATCAATGCATTTGAAAAGGCAACAGGAAAAAAAGTACCTTATGAGTTTGCTGATCCTCGTCCAGGGGATACGGTAGCGGCTTATGCAGATGCCTCAAAAATTAAAACAAAAATCGGATGGAAGGCCCAATACAGCTTGGAGGAAGCACTTAAAAGTGCATGGGAGTGGGAAAAGAGCCTTGAGCGAATTGAATAAATATTTTTAAATTGTAAAAAAAAGAACGAGTTTATGGATTCAAATAACAACATCAATCGACGTAAGGCAATTAAAACTATTGCGTTAGGATCTGGGGCTTTAGCCATGCCTAAAGTTGAATTAAACGATTCTACTAAAGAATTGGTTCCTTTGAAGGGCAACATTAAGCATTCTGTCTGTCAGTGGTGTTTTAGAGACCTCCCTCTTGAAACGCTAGCTCAAGAGGCTAAAAAGATGGGATTGACTGGAATTGATTTGGTTGGAGCGGAAGGTTGGGATACCTTAAAAAAATACGGACTTATTTCAACGATGTGTTACGGAGACCTTGAAGGAATTGCAACTCGAAATCTAACTCAAGGTTGGTGCGATCCTCAATATCACGCTGAATTAATTAAGCAATACAAACGCCATATTCCCATGGTTGCTGATGCAGGATGGACAAATCTTATTTGTTTTAGTGGGAACCGAAGAGGGATAGATGATAAAACAGGACTTCAGAATTGTGTAGAAGGGCTGAGTGAAATCATTCCATTAGCAGAAAAACATGGAGTAATCTTACAAATGGAGCTTTTAAATTCAAAAGTAGACCACAACGATTATATGTGTGATAATTCAGAATGGGGAGTTGCCTTATGCAAAGCACTAGGGTCACCTAATTTTAAATTATTATACGACATCTATCACATGCAAATTATGGAAGGGGATGTAATCCATACCATACGAGAGAATAAAGAATATTACGGACATTTTCATACTGCCGGTGTTCCAGGAAGAAATGAAATTAATGAATCACAGGAGTTGTATTATCCTGCAATTATGGAAGCAATTGTAGCGTCTGGTTTTGAAGGCTATGTAGCCCAAGAATTTATTCCTAAAGAAAGAGCCAACAACGGACTCGACTCTTTGGCAGACGCCATTCGCCGTTGTGATGTCTAATATTTAGCAGGTTTTCCTTTTGATGTTGTTGATTCGATGAAAGTTCGGATGTCATCATTTGCACTGATGAGGTCTTCGTTTCTCAAATACATCATATGTCCGCTTCGATAACCTTTAAAGAAAAATCGATCTTTCATTTTACCACTGGGATCGACTTGCCACATGGTGTATTTTGCATTGAAATAGGTTGTTGCACCATCGTAATAACCCGATTGAAAAAGCACTTTTAAATACGGGTTTTCAGCCATAGCGCGTCTTAAATCCTCACGGGTATTATCGTTGTCGTTATTCCATGGTCTCACCGGTCCAAACATATTGTATTTTGTATCGGTCTTAAAATTCAGTTCTTTTTGAATATAATGATTGATCGCAGGAGTAAAGGAATGTAACCATGAGGTAAGTTCCGCATTGTAATCTGGACCCACTCCAGCATCTTTTCTATCGATTCCTAAATATCTTGAGTCCAATCTACCAATGGTTTTGCCTTGGTCTCTTAATAGGTCTTTCCAAAAGAATTGCGTTGGGATATCCAGGTTGTTTTGCAAAACAGATTGAACAGAAAGTCCAGAATATTTCGCCATTTTTTGTGCAATAGTATTTTTTTCTTCAGCAGAAATAAATCCTCCTTTTGCGAGTGCAGGAATCAAGCTTTGGATTGCAAAATCTTCAACCTCTGGAAGCATATCGGTAAGATCTTTTTGTTGCAACTCTGGAACTAGTTTTTTGTGAAACCAGGCAGCAGCAGCATAATAGGGTAGGTTAAGTGCAGAGGATACCGGTCCACCCACACGTATTACTTTATAATCGGCAGGAGAAACCATAATGATTCCATTTAGATACATCCATTGATTTTCTTGTAAAGCAGCAGACAATCCCATTACTCGTGTTCCGCCATAACTTTCCCCGATTAAATATTTTGGTGATTCCCAGCGTTGTTTCCTACTCACAAAAGTGGTTAGCCATTCCGCTAAATAGGCAATGTCTTCATTGATACCAAAAAATTGTTTTTTGTCTGGCATTTCTCCATCAACTTCAAGCATTCTTGAATAGCCTGTATTCACGGGATTAATAAAAACTATATCAGCAACATCAAGAATTGAGTTGGGATTGCTTTTAAACCCATAAGGTTGAATCGGGTATCCTTCATCATCGATATTCAAAATTTTAGGTCCCGTATAAGCTATATGCATCCAAACTGAAGCTGACCCTGGACCTCCATTGAATGAGAATATCAACGGTCGTTCGGATCCATTTTTCACATCCGTTCTATGGTAATAGGTATAAAATAGAGTTGCAATTGGTTTTCCTGCCTCATTCCAAACGGGTTGTGTACCTGTTTGGGCCTGATAAGCAACTGTCTGTCCCTTAATTTTTGTCGTATGATTTGTCGTTACTAGAGTATCTAATGGGATACTTCTGTTTTGCGCTGAAAGGTTGCTTACAATAAGGATAACCGAGAATATAAAAAGTCTTTTCATTTGAATATTATTGATTAAAACGAATATAAAAAAAAACCTCCCAAAAAAAGGGAGGTTTGTGTTTTGTTAAACTAAGAATTAGTTAATTGTTAGTTTAGCACTTCTATTGATTTCTGCTCTACGATTAGATATTCTTCCTTTCATAGTGCCATTGTCTTCAATCGGTTTAGATTCTCCATAACCAACAGTTTTCACTCGGTTTGAATCGACCCCAAGAGATACCAAATAACTTTTTAAAGATTGGGCTCTTTGCTCAGAGAGTTTCTGATTGTATGCTGTACTTCCATCACTAGAGGCGTGACCTTCTACAGTGATTGTAGTGTTGGGGTATTTGTCTAATAATGCTTTGAGTCCTCCAAGTATTCTAATATTGTCAGCGCTTAGTTTACTGCTGTTCACTGAAAAAAGAAAACGATTTTCATTACTATTTATAAAATTGATCAAATCATTTGGTTGGTCTGGACATCCATTATTTGCCGCTGTACCTTTATCATCTGGGCATTGATCGTCTTTGTCTGCAACACCGTCATTATCTCGGTCTGACCATGGACATCCGGCGTTTGCTGGATCACCTGCTGTTTGAGGGCAACGATCTACATTGTCCGCAACACCGTCACCATCACTATCAGGGCAACCGTTCATTGCTGCAGATCCAGCAACTTCTGGACAAGCATCATCAATGTCAGCGACACCATCCCCATCACTATCTGGACAGCCTTGAAGCGCTTCAGTACCCGCTTCTTCTGGGCATCGATCTTTGTTGTCTGGAATACCATCCCCATCGGAGTCAGGACATCCGTCAAATTCTTTTAATCCAGGAACATCTGGACAACTGTCTTTCTGATCAGGCACACCGTCTTTGTCAGCATCTCCTGCACCAAAGCTGTAGCTCAAACCTACTATGTGTTGTAGGTGATTGTTGATATCATTTTCAGTAACACCTCTGTAGGAGGTGCTTAAATTGATTGCAAAGTTATCATCTAGACCAATGTTTACTCCAACCCCTCCAAGTATAGTACGTCCTGAATCAGTTGAAGGGAAAAAACCATTTTTGGATGTTTTTTCATCGGATAATCTACTCATACCATAACCCGCAAAGAGGTAAGGAAGTACATTCCCTTCAGAGAGATTGTATTTTATCACACCATCTAAAGAGGTATAGTCAAGATCAACTCCATTGTTTTTTGTGTTTCCCAAAGCGTATTGTGCACCAACGGAAAAGCCTGCGCCAATGTATCTTGAAAGGCTTAATGCTGGAATTCCAAAGCCAAGGCCTGATTCCACATTTTTACCCTGAAGATTAATTAAGTCTGCACCAACGGCAATTGCCCATGGATTTTCTGATGTTTGAGCATTTGAGGTTAAAGAGATTGTTGCTAGGAAGGCAACAAACAAGAAAGATTTGAATAGTTTCATTTTGTTAAAATTTATAAACAAATATATTGATTTTTTACATAAAAAATTAATTAAAAAAAAATAATGCTCTTTTTTTCATTTTTTTTCCGTAATAGCTGATTTTTCTGGGTTGAGGATTCATTTTTTTAAAGACTCTTTTTTGTGGTTTAAATGTAAATTTAAATTTTTCTCCCTATCTTTTACTCGTTTTTTTTAGGGATATTCCTAGGACTATAATTTAAGGTGGAATCGTCTTTTTCTAAACAAAAAATATTTAACTCGATAAACTACAATGATCATGAAAAAAAGAGAATTTATAAAAACTACTGCAGCTTTGGCAAGCACAGCTTTGATGCCCTCCTCAATTTTTGCACTCTCAAAATCACAGAATCGTTTGAGAACTGCTCATATTGGGGTGGGTGGTATGGGAGCGGCCGATTTGGAATCCATTGCTTCTCATGCCTCTGTTGACGTAGTGGCCCTTTGTGATGTTGATCAAAAAAATCTTGAAGCCGCACACAAGCTTTATCCAACTGCAAAAACTTACACGGATTATCGGGTATTGCTAAAAGAAATGCAGTCAGAAATCGATGCGGTAGTAGTCTCAACACCAGATCATACCCATGCGCCTGCTTCGCTCATGGCAATGGAATTAGACAAGCCAGTATATTGTCAAAAGCCATTAACTCATTATGTTTCTGAGGCGCGTGAGATGCGTAAACTGGCCGAGAAAAAGAATTTGATCACTCAAATGGGAATACAAGTTCATTCGTTTTATGATTATAAATTAGCTACCCTCTTAATACAGTCAGGAATAATTGGAAAAGTTCACAAAGTTCACGCATGGTCTCCAAAGAACTGGGGTTATGACGGCCCACTTCCCAAAGGGGACGATCCGATACCCGATCATTTGGACTGGAACCTATGGCTGGGAACTTCTCCGGAGCGTCCGTTTAAGGACAAGGTTTATCATCCAGGTAACTGGAGAAAATTAGTGGATTACGGATGTGGTACTTTAGGGGATATGGGTGTCCATATTTTTGATACCCCATACAATGCCCTAGCACTTGACGTTCCAATGACCATAAAAAACAAATGTAGAAAACCCAACGGTTTTGGATTTCCTGAAAATAATAGTGTTACCTATACTTTTCCAGGAACGCCCTATACTGCAGAAACTTTAACTTGGGTATGGTCTGATGGTCCTGGAGCCCCTGCTGCAAATAAAGAATTGAAGTTGCCAAACAGGGATGAACTTCCTTTACAGGGAGCCATGTTTATTGGGGAAAAAGGACGTTTATTACTTCCTCATTTTATGGAATTACCCCGACACATTGTCGATGGGGAATACCAAGAAATCGATGTTACAAAATACGATCCCAACGGATCTTTAGGAACCACAAAAAACGATTACAACCGTGATGCACCGAAACATTATCATCAGTTTGTGGATGCCTGCCTCGGAAATGACAAGGTTTCGGCTCCTTTTTCGTATTCTGCAAGGCTCACAGAAACGATACTTCTGGGAGTTATCGCGGGAAGATTTCCAAATAAAACCCTTCATTGGGATAGTGAAAAAGCACTTTTTATGGAAGAAGAGGCAAATGTTTATCTAACTGGGGATTACAGAGATTTTTGAGAGAAACGAAGGAATTTAGAAGTATAGCAGAATAGTTTTTTATGAAAAGAAGAACTGCAATTCGAAATGTAGGATTAGTTGCAGGAGGTGTTTTTTTTCTTCCTTATGCTTGTGTACTACCCACTCCAAAAGTATATTCCAACTTTCCCTTAGTTCTATCAGAGAAACAAAATTTGGTGAGTCAGATTTGCAATGTAATCCTTGAAGAAAATTCACTTGAATTCCTCACACCTGAAAGCCGAGTGGAATTTGTCCTTACCATGATTAATGATTGCGGAACATCCAAAGAGTTAGCCATTTTTATTGGAGGATTGGAGGCTTTTGAAACAGCCCTTTCACCAACACATGAATTAGGTTTTGAGACCCTATCCCAAGAGGAGCAGATCAAATTCATAGGGAATCAATTTGAGGAAAATACCTTAGTGACAGATTTCCTAAAACTACTTAAAAAGTATAGTCTGCTTCATTTTGAAACTTCAGAAGAGTACCTCACCGAATACCTTAATTTTGAATTTATGCCTGGCCGTTATTTCGGACGAGTTCCCATTAAAACAAATTCATGAAAACAAACACCAATACCTATGACACCATAGTAGTTGGAGCTGGAATGTCCGGAGGATGGGCAGCAAAGGAATTTAGTGAACAAGGATTTAAAACCCTATTGCTAGAGCGCGGTCCTAATGTAGAACACCTCAAGGACTATCCCACAACTCATATGCAACCCTGGGAATTCAAGCATCGAGGAAGACTGACCTCCGAGGAGATCAAGGAAAATCCAATTGCGAGCAGCTGCTATGCTTTTAGAGAAGACGCGAAACACTTTTTTGTCAAAGACAAAGAACATCCTTATGGTCAAGTAAAACCCTTCGATTGGATTCGAGGATATCAGGTAGGAGGAAAGTCCATTATGTGGGCAAGACAAGTTCAACGTTGGAGTCCATTTGATTTTGAAGGGCCTGCACGAGACGGATATGCTGTAGATTGGCCCATTCGATATGAGGATTTAGCGGATTGGTACACCTATGTGGAGCGTTTTGTTGGGGTAAGTGGGAATAAAGACGGTTTAGACACCTTACCTGACGGAGATTTTTTAAAGCCATGGGAATCCAATGTAGTAGAGAACTATTTTAGTGAGCAGGTAAAAAAATATTATACAGACCGTCATGTTATATACGGGCGTTGTGCTCATTTGACCGAAAGCAAACCCATATTTGTTGAACAAGGCAGGGGATTGTGTATGAGTCGTAGAATTTGTCAAAGGGGTTGTCCCCTTGGAGGCTATTTTAATGTGAACTCTACCCTAATTCCATGGGCTCTAAAAACAGGAAACTTGACACTAAGACCGAATGCGGTAGTCCATTCTATTCTCTATGATGAATCTTTAACCAAAGCGGTTGGTGTACGTGTTATTGATGCGCAGACAAAAACCTCAGAAGACTTTTATGCGAAAGTAATTTTTGTTACTGCTGCAACTTTAAACACCAATTTGATTTTATTGAACTCCAAATCAAATAGATTTCCTAATGGTTTGGGGAATGACAATGGGCTTCTTGGAAAATATATAGCCTTTCACAATTACCGAGCAACCATAAATGCAGATTATGACGGTTTTCCTGAGTTTACAACAGAAGGTGCAAAACCGACTTCACATTATGTACCTCGATTTAGAAATGTGTACAAACAAGAAACGGATTTTCTTCGTGGCTATGCTGCTGGATTTGGAGCAAGTCCAGCAAGAGAGACCAACAGAGAAGGGTTTGGAGATCAATTAAAATCGAATTTATTACAAACCGAAGAAAATGGACTTTGGAGAGTAAATTCCCATATGATGGGAGAAACCATTCCAAAAGAAACCAATCGGGTTACACTGGATCCGGAAAAGACCGATCAGTGGGGGATTCCTCAACTGAATATTGATGTGGATTATGATGAGAATGATGAGAAAATGATTCAGGACTTTTTTGAGCAATTCACTGAAATGTATTCTAAAGCAGGATTTACCAACATCAGGACAAACGATAATAACCGAAGACCAGGAAATGATATTCATGAAATGGGGGGTGTCCGCATGGGTAAAGATCCCAAAACATCCTTGTTGAATAAATGGAATCAACTCCATGAATGTCCCAATGTTTTCGTGACAGATGGTGCTTGTATGACTTCAACTTCTACACAAAATCCTTCACTGACATTTATGGCTCTTACCGCCCGAGCAGCAAATTATGCGATCAAACAAATGAAAAAGGGTGAAATCTAGTTTCAAACCCTCTTGATTTAGAATTTTAAAAAAAACTATTTTGTAAATAACAATTAACAACAACGTGTTGAATTATCGTATTTACTTGCATAATTTAGTTGAAAATATTCGTTTTGTATAAAATTTTCACAGCAAGTGATTTTGTTTACGACCTAAAAAAAAACATTTTTAAATGTAAACACTCCCTTCAATTATTCTTAACTGAATTTGATTTTTTGGCAATTTCAAAAGAAGTTTTGGAACTCCTTTCCAACGATATTTCTATAGATATTGTTATTTCATCGATTAACCAGAGAAAATCATTGAGAATGGTTAATCTATTTAACAGAATTGTTCAATCAGGAGGTTCTGTTTACTGGAATGAGGATGCTGATCTTTATCAAAACGAGGTCCATTTTATGATCTTAGACAAGACATTTGTAATTAATAAATCAGATTATTACGCAGGAGAATCACCCGAAGAAAAAATCAAATATTTAACAAATTTATTTGATGGATTTCGATTAAATGCTGAGGAAATTAAACTTAAAACTGGTGAAATTTCCATAAAACTGGAAGCAGACCAAACCTTTGTTACAAAAAACAACTACGTCAATATCATTTGGAAAGTTGAAAACGCACACAAAGTGACAATAAATAAGATCGGGGATGACGATCTCGAGCATCAGGGAGAGATGGAATTATTGATTAAAGAGGATACCATCCTTAGGCTTGAAGCTGAGAATAGAGAAAACAAACTTTCAAAACAATTGATAATAAAAGTATTGAAAAGTTCCTCTGTAGAAATTTCTGTGGAAGCATTAGATGATGAGATTGGAGAATATTTAATGCTAAAGGGGAGTGGATCTGAAAAAGATAATTACTACGCATTCAATATGCAGAAAATTAGAATTTCATGGTGCATTGAAACTATGGGTAATTTTTCTGAGAGCATATTAGGGCAACTTCCCCTGGAGGGGGAACATGAATTTTTCTTAACTCATAAAACTAATTTTCGCTTCAACTATGAATCCATATACGGAACTCAAAAAAACAGTATTGTTATTATTCCAGTAACAGAAAAAAAGGAAGAATTGGAAGATCAGCAGAAAGAAAGCCCCTCGAAGTTTAGTTTGGTTAAAGTTTTTAGTAGATTTAGGAAAAAATTAAGAGGATAGTTAAAAAATGATTTATTTAATATAATTATTAAAACATTATATTGTATCCAATGCTTATTAACTAATGGAAACTAAAGAGGTCGGTTTTTTAGAAAATTTCTTTTTAAAGTGTTCTGGGGCAAGTATCCAAATAATTAACAGGTGCCCAGAATTTGAAAAGATTAAGTACGCCAGCATAGGCGCAACGATTTTTTTCACCTCTCTCTTAGCCTTTATTTCTTCCTTCTACGGTTTGTCTCAAATCTTTGATTCTTATTTTCTGATTTTCCCACTTGCCCTCTTTTGGGGTTTAATCATTTTTAATTTAGATCGATATATAGTCCAGAGTTTGAGATCGGGAGATTCGAAGTATCAAAATATGATTATTTCACTTCCTCGTCTTTTCTTGGCAATTTTGGTTGCGATTATTATCTCAAAACCTCTTGAGGTTAAGCTTTTTGAAGATGAAATAACGGCCTATCTCACGCAACAAAAAATCGAAAATATTTTTACAATTGAAGAGAAATACAAAAATGATTTAGTTACTCTGAATGAACAAAAAGTAAATTACGAAGCTGCTTTTGAAGAAAAACTAAAACTTCGAGAAAAATATTATGAAGATTACCGCTGCGAGTGCTCAGGAACTTGCGGTACAGGAGTTAGGGGAAGAGGAAGGGAATGTGAAGAGCGCAAGTTAAAATACGATCGATATTCTTTGGAAATAGAAAAAGAAAGAGAAAAAAAAGAAGTTTTGATCGAAAGGATTTATAAAAGTGAAAGTGAATTGTGGGAAAAAGTAAATTCAGAAAAAGAGATTGTTCAAGCCAGTTTAAACAATGGTTTTTTTGATAAAGTTCGAGCTTTGAATGAGGTGGGGAATATCGCATCAATTTTTATCATGATGATTTTTATCTTGATTGAAACTGCTCCACTGCTTACTAAACTTCTCTCGAAAAAAGGTCCTTATGACAATTTAGTTATGCAGAGTGAGTTTGAGTTCGAAACCAATTTTTTAAAGATCAAAGATTTTAATATCAATCAAAGAGAAAAAAACAACCAACTCAATAAAATATCAACCGAGTTAGAAAAAAAGTCTAAGGAATCTGAAATTAAAAATACCATGCGGGAAAAAGCGATACAGCGCTATGAAGAAATCCGTAGAGAAAATGATTCTGTGTTGAAGAATTAGGAAGATTATGCAAAAAACGATAGTGCTATTATGGGTTTGTATTGTATTCACTTCTTGTGGAGTCTCGCTTAAAGGGGTAGATTTCGCATTAGATAAAGACGTAGTAAAGATAGATCCATTGGCAAAGGGCACTGCTGAGTTTGCAATTTCTAGAATGGAAAGATTGGATTCAATTCAAATTTCAAAAGGAGAATATGCTCCAATGAAGACATTTTCTCAAGCCCAATATGATAGTTTGTACAGAGAATTACTCGATAAAAAAGAGATTATGCTGGACATTACCTTCAAGCGATTTTACGATTTGTTACTTGCAACAAATCTGAATGACACGACCTACCTCACAAACATCTACCTGAAAACCCCAAACGATGGTGCCCCTGTGAGTTATGAATATGATGTCAAAAGAAACGATTTAGTTTTTTATTCGATTGAAAATATGGGAAGGAATCGGATAGAAGAGGTTTCTATATTGGAAGGAGGGAGTTACCGATTTATTGAGCAAAAGTTTAAAGGAAAGGATTCGAAGCAAGGATCGATTAAAATCATGGATGACAACACCATGACTTTAAATGTAAGTAACGATGAGTTTATTAAAAACAAAGGTTTTTTTGGATCTAAGCTAAAAATTAGCTTAAAAAAAGTCTCCCCAATTAAAATTAAATACGAAGAGGTTTTAGACAGCGTACTGATTACAACCAAATCCATTGAAATCATTAAGGACACTTTATTCACTTCAAGTTATGATGAAGAACTTTTCTTGAAACCCATTCTTGATATTACCAAGACAAACAAAATCAGCATCCCTGTAAATATCGAAATTGAAGACAAGCAGTTAGTAGGCTGGGGGTACTGGATCGGACTTAACAAAAGCAATCAACTTCTTTGGATGGATGACCAGGATAATGAATTAAACCGATTTGCTTATCAAGAATTTTTTAACAAAGACGAGGCTATAGTTCTTGAAACCTCAGAGAATGAAAACATTAAACTGAAAATCAACAACATCAGTTTAGACACGCGTACGTTAAATTACGCCAACAACTATGCCTTTTACAGAACAGATGAAAAGATTCAGAAGACCAACAGGAAAGCTGAAATCGTCATTGAAAATTTATCAAGTGTATACACCTACACCATACAGTTGGGATTGGTATCCGTATTTTTTAAGGAACGAGAAGTGGAACTAGATAGAGAAAAATACCTAGTGAGGAAATATTTTAAATTATCGATAGTTGAGGATGAATAGAATTTCTAAAATAGTCGTTGCAGTACTGGTCTTAATTTCATTTTCGACTTTGGAGTCTTGTACGTATGTCAAAAAACTGGATTCAGGGATTCGAAAAACGTTCGGTTCTGTGAATCGATTTAAACGACAACAAACCTTGTATTCCAAAAGATTGGGATTAGAAAACACAGACAATTCAGATAGCCAAGAAGAGGAAGATGGCAGAATGAAAAGAAATCCAATTCAGCAAAAAAACATGATCAATGATTATGGCTATCTGTTTGAGGGGATAAATGGTTTTAGTCCCGGAGTCATCGTCAATTACAGTAACAAGGACAGCAGTTCTGATGTTTTTGAATATCAAGATGAAAAGTTCAAAACGATCGTCCCATCACGGGAAGTTTTTGGATGGCATCCCTATTGGATGGGAAAAAGCTGGGAGCAATATCCCTTTGAGCTTTTGTCTACAATATCATATTTCTCATACAATGTCAATTCGAAAACCGGGTTCAGTTCGAATCCTGAACAAATTGAAGATTGGAAAAAAACAGCACTCATCGATTCGGCAAAAGTTAAAAATACCCGAGTTCTTCTTACCGTCTCATTACAAGGGAGGTCCAACAACGATTATTTTTTAAGTAATGCATTGCTTTGGAATAATTTATATGGAGAGGTGTCTAAATTGCTTTTGGAGCGAGATGCAGACGGTATTGACATCAACTTTGAGGACATTCCTTTTTCAAAGAAAAATGAATTTGTCGATTTTGTAACGGGTTTTGAAAAGTTCTTAACAATACAATTTCAAAACAATAACAAAAAGGATCCTTACCTCTCCTTAACCTTACCAGCCCACAAAGACCGAGATAATTTTGATATTAAGGGATTAGATCCTTTTATTGATTTATTTATAATAATGGGCTATGATTACAATAGCACTACCTCCCCAGATGCTGTGTCACCTCTTCAATCGGAGGGTATTTTCAGCTTGAAAAATACAGTTGATTATTTCAAGGAAATTAAAATTGACCTGAGTAAAACCATTCTAGCCCTCCCGTATTATGGAATACTTTGGAATATAAATCCTGCTGGAGAGGATAATTTTGAGGCTAATATAGAACGGAAACTGACCTACAGCGAAATAAAAAACAACTTCCTTAACAATAAAGATATTGGTGGAGAGGTAGAATTGGATCCCATTTCGATGAGTAAAGTTTACCGAGCTGCCTTTGAAGATAATTCCATTAAGGAAATACACTTTGACGATGCCTTCACTTTATCCAAAAAATACGATTTCGCGATGAATAATGGACTGAAAGGTGTCGGAATTTGGGCTTTGGGGTATGATAAAGGTAGTAACGAATTATGGGGATTGGTTGAAAATTACTTCTCTACAGATCGTGCAACTTTTAACGACCCCATAACGGAAGCAAATGGATTCCCTATCCGTTTTGCTAAAAGTCTAGTTCAACAAAAGCATGTTTTCATTGCAATCATCATCTATTTTGTATTGGCCTTAGTTACTGCTTTTGTTCTTATCCTTTCCGATTGGAGAATACGCGATACCATAATAAAAAATAGCATTAATCAACTTATCGTCATTTTCATTGGTTTTGTCTTGTTGACTCCCTTGGTTGTTTTTGTGAAAGAACTTCTTGATCAAGGAGGCTTTTCTATCAAGTCCAGTTGGGAAATATACATCGGATTCTTTATCGGATTACTGGTGTTTTACCTTTCCACGAGATTAAAATGGAATAACGTCATTAAAAAACCATAAAAACCGAATCTAATGAGAGCAATTTTTTTAAGAGAGTTATTTTGGTTTGTACTAAGCTTTGTATTGTCTTTGGTTTTAGCTTTTTTCTTTCTAGAGGTATTAAACTTAACAGCATCAGGCAGATCACTAAAAAGAGTGGAGCAGGTATTTTCCGTTCAATTGTATTTGATTGGATGTGTGGTTTCATTTATAGCGATATATATTGTCAGGATTATTGTAATTGCATTAAAACGATTGGTCGAAATATAAATTATGATTCACAATATCATCACAGCGATAGCGGCGAAAGCAAATCAATACATTAAGAATAAACTATCTATCGATGATGATGTGGTCATTGTTAGAAGTCTTGTGGATATAAAAGGAAATATTAGCCAAGGAATCGAGAATAAGATTATAGTTTTTTTACTCAGTTTAGAGGAAGAGAAATTAGCTAAAAATGGAAATGGACTTAAATTGACAAATAACCCCCCCATAAATCTAAACATCAACATCATGTTTGCCTCGTATTTTACCGAAACGAATTATGTTGAATCTTTGCGATTTGTCTCTTTGATCATAGATTTTTTTCAAAGAAACCCAATCTTTAATTTTTCGAATACTCCTGGACTACCCCTAAACGTACCACGAGTACATGTGGAAATTTACAATTTAAATATGCCCGATACAATGCGCCTTTGGGGTGCAATTGGCACAAAATATGTGCCTTCCTGTGCATACCGAATTAAACAAATCATCTTTGATAATGAAACGGTAATAGAAGATACTCCGCCATTATTGGGAGGTAATAATTAGGTGTTAGTTCGAATGGGATGGATTCTTAGTAGCATTTATACATTAAAAGGATGAAAGAAAACACATTGCAAAATCAGATTAATTTTGTTTCAAACTACAAGAAAATTCTTGAGGTTACCGTAAATCATGAGTACTTTAAGGATAAAAAATGCAACTCTTTTAACTTTCGTCCCAACGTTGATACGCTTAACTTATTTAAAAATTACGGGATACTTTTTAGGACCACTCCTACTGGATTTGTTTTAATTTCAAGTGGAGATATCCGCTTTACAAGCCCATCTTTTAATGGTCCTATTGAAGCGATTATTCAAATAACCAATACGGACCCCGTTTTTTCTAACTATACCGATCTTGCTCTAGAGAATGGAAATGAATTTATTTTTAAAAATGATTTTAAAGACGTGTATCTACATCAAAACGAATTCGCAGATGCTTCAGTTTTGAGTGCTCTGTCCTCAGATCAATTACTGACCGGGAAAATCGTTTTAAACTTGAATCAAAACAATGAATTTTTTGGGGAAGGCTCAGAAAAATCAACAGGAGTAGAAAAGTTTTATAAGATTAATTTTAAATCCAGAGAAGTTACCTTAAGATATAATTTTTACAGCAGTAAAGAAGATTTTGAATTTTCTAATTTTTATATAACTGATGCTGAAGGCACCAGTCTAATAAGTGAAACAACAAAACGAATTCTTGCTGGTGGAAGGGAAGTGTTTTGCATGGAACAACCGACATCAATAAAATTAGCCCAATTTACAGAATCCAACTATTTTCTTAAAAAAGAGGATGGTTTTTTGAATACATTTTCGATCCAATTGCCCCATCCAGACATCAAAAACGTATCATTTAATAATATTTATAGTAAATATTATTGCGATGTATTTGTTTCATTGGATTAAATTATTACTTTTAGTACTTAAACTATATCTAACTATAAATTTTAATTATGGCTTCTAATTTAGCAACCCCCGGGGTATATGTTGAAGAGAAAAGTTCATTCGGAACATCAGTTGTTCCCGTATCAACTGCAGTACCTGCTTTTGTAGGATATACACAGAAGGCTGCTAGAGGAACTAAATCTTTGACAAATAAACCGACTAGAATTTCAAACTTTGGAGAGTATGTAGAGCTGTTTGGTGGTGCACCAAATACACTTTTCACGATTACCCCTCCAGCAAAGAAAACAAAACCTAAAGCAGAGGGAGATGGACCAGCGGCTAATGCACCTAGTGCAGATACAGGCTCTGACAACTATACCCTTGAAATGGATTCCGCTACACGTTACTTAATGTACGACTCAATTAGGTTGTATTTCGTAAATGGTGGTTCAGACTGTTACATCGTTTCTGTTGGAAACTTTGAAAGTAAAGTATCTGCGAAAGATCTAAATGACATCGCAGTAGGAGGCGGTATTGCCTCACTTGAAAAATACACAGAGCCTACTATTTTGGTAGTCCCTGAAGCTACCTTGTTAAGTGAATCCGATTGCTATTCTATCCAAGCGACTATGTTGCAACATTGTGGGTATAAAATGAAAAATCGTTTTGCTATCCTCGATGTATATGGGGGAGACGCTGAGCGGACTTTTGATAACGAGGATGTGGTAACTAAATTTAGAGAAGGAGTAGGTGCAAATTACCTTTCTTGGGGAGCAGCCTACTATCCTTCATTAAATACAACCATCGTGGGTTCTTCTGAAATTGATTTCACTCGGATTAAAAATGCTAAAGGGCTTATAGATGTGCTAAATGCAGAAGTAGATGATAATCTTGCAGCTGACAATATTTCTGCAGCAAGAGCACAAGGAATTAAAGCTGAAATAGCTAAAATCGCTACAACTACCGATTCAGATTTAGTGAAGTCACTTCAATCAACACTTAGTGTAATTAGTCCAAAACTGAATTCCATTTTGATTGATATTGCCGATGAGCTGAACACACTTCCTCCAAGTCCAGCGATGGCAGGTTTGTATTGTATGGTGGACAGTTCAGTGAATGTTGCCAAATCGCCAGCTAATTTGAGCTTAGGATCAGTAATATCACCAGCGGTTAACATTAACAATGAAAACCAAGAAGACTTGAATCTACCTTTAAATGGTAAGGCAGTAAATGCTATTCGAAGTTTTGCTGGAAAAGGCACGTTAGTTTGGGGAGCAAGAACTTTAGAAGGAAACTCGAAAGATTATCGTTATATCAGTGTTCGAAGAACCATGACCTTTATTGAGCAAAGCATTAAGTTTGCAGCAGAATCCTATGTGTTTTCTCCAAATAATGCCACTACTTGGTCAAGCCTTCGTGCTACAGTTTACAATTTCTTAAACAACCAATGGTCGTCTGGGATTCTTGTAGGTTCAACACCTCAAGACGCTTTCGATATACAAATTGGACTAGGGTCAACAATGACTTCTACAGACATCCTCGATGGAGTACTTAAAATGACTATTAAAGTAGCCATAGTAAGACCAGCTGAATTCATCGTAATTACGTTCGAACAACAGCAACAAAAATCATAAACGCAAAGTAATTTAAAATAAACATATTATGGCAACACCAACCGCAGGTACGGGAGCAGAACAAGATCAATATTGGCCTTTACCAAAGTTCTATTTCTCAGTTGACATAGGTGAATATACTGATTTACCTTTTCAAGAAGTAAGTGGACTTGATATCGAAACAGAAGCAATTGAATACAGACATGGAAATAGCCCAGCAATGAGTGCAATCAAAATGCCTGGAATGTTCAAATTCTCTGATGTTACACTCAAAAAAGGAGTATTCTCTACTGATAATGATTTTTACGATTGGATTTCTACCATCTCTCTAAATACATTTGAAAGAGTTACTGTCGTTATCAAACTATTAGATGAGAATGGTACTCCAGCAGTAACATGGACTCTTCTGAATGCTTTTCCTCTAAAAGTTACGCCCACAGACATGAACTCTCAATCCTCTGAAGCGGGAATTGAAACTATCGTTTTCGCCCACGAAGGATTGACAGCTACAGTGGACTAGACTTTTCTAGATAATAGTTAATACGCTCAAGAATTTTATTCGTTTGAAATTCTCTGAGCGTATTTTTTTGCATTAAAATTCCATTCCATTTCTTTACTTCAGAAATCATATTTAGCAACTTATCATTGGTAACATGCAGCAAGGCTTTTTCTGAAAACTTAAGAAGATAATAAGGGTCGCTGTATTCCTTAAAATTCAGCAACAATCCCTTTTCATTAACTTGATTCAATTGGATTTCCAGTTCGCTTGTGTTGGATTCCCTTTGATTGTTACTCGGCTTTATAATAAAAATGATTTTTTGCTTGTTTTGACTCAATATTTGTTTTAAAAGGAATAGAATAGCTTCAATTTCTTTAGCATCATTTGTTTCACTAAAATAGAAAAAGAGGTATTTCAGATGGCTTAGAGGTCTCTGATTTTCACTTTGTAAAATCCAATCAATAAGTTCAGCTGTAGTTTTGAGATTTTCTTCCTGAATATTTAATACTGGCAGGTTAATTCTCCCCTCACTAGGGGAGTTTTTAATTTTATCTAGTAACCTTTCAAATGTGATGGTTTCGTAATCATAGGAGTTGAGTTCCTTAATTTTTTTTGATTCAAACCACTGGATAGATTTTTTTCGAATTCCCTTTGCTAAAAGGAAGTGGAAAACAGCGGACGGGCTATTGGATAAATTTAGAATGAGATCATAAACAATTTCTCTCCGTTTCCAGCTTGTTTTTGGGCTTGGCTGTATTAAAACTTCATTAAACCACTCCTTTTTAAATAAGAGGGTATCAGATTTAATTTCCTTTAGAAGGATTAAGTCAAACCGTACGTTTTCCTTTTCATTCTCCTTTGCAAGATGATGATATATCAAATTCAAAAGTACTTGCCCATCATATTGAGCTGAAGTTTTATGTATGAATAGAATTTTCAAGAATTGATAGAATTATAAAGGGTAAAACCAAAAGATCAGCTTCTATTTTTTTTCTTCGAAGAGCCTTTTAATTTCTTTAAATGTATTTGATAAGTCTAAATCCCAATAGACCAGGTTACCTACATGATCAGCCGTAATAAAATAATTGACCTTGTTGTATGAAAACGATTCTATGGCATTTCCATAGTTTTGATTTCCAAGACTAATTCGTACCGGGGTTTTGGCTTTGGTATTATTTATAGCATTAATAAAGCTTGATTCTTCAATTATAGTAATACTCCCATCGTTCGAGAGTGCATAGATGTTTTCTCCGTTGTATAACAAATCATGAATTCTGCTGTTATTTGCTCTTTTTGAACCGATAAACTCAAGTTTGTTTTTCTCATAGCGGTATAAATAGACACTTCCTTCTGAAGTCCCAATCAATACTTTATCGGCATAAAACTCAATTTCAATAGCGGTTTCATTTTGCATTTTCAAGTACTCATTACTCAGTTTTGTTACAAGGTTATAATTGAGTAACCGAACGATTACATTACCCTGATTCGTTGCCATTAATACGGAATTCGCTAAGTCCGAGAAAGCCATACTGGTGATAAATTCCTCGTCTTCCAATTTGTCGATTGTAATTGTATTGATAAATTCCTTTTCACCATTATTGATTTTGGCTACATCTATTTCAATTAGAGATTTTTCAATTGTCGCATAGAGTTTATTGGTTTTTGAATTGTATTCTAAAAAACCAATTCCTTTAAAAAACTCTTTGTTGAATTCAGTTTTCAAAGCCCCGAATTTGTTTATGCTTTTTTTGAGAAGCTTTCCTGGTTTCCAGTCGTTGATCTGGAATATTCTCTGTTTCTCTTTATTTTTCAAGTTGACCAACCAAATTTCACTATTGTCTAGACCAACGGTTATGAAATTTTCAGTAAGGTATTCCAAGGCATTTATGGTGGCTGGGAATTCCGTGATGCGCTCAAGGGGTTGAATTCCTAGACTTATCGATTTGTCGCTAGAGTAGAGGATTCTGGATACTCCACCACTTGCGATTTTTCCATTCGCTGAGATATTGATTGCATTTAGGGGGAGTGTATTTTCCTTAATTAAATCGTATTTACCAATATTAGAATATTGATTTTCTCCATTTAGTTTTGCAACTAAATTTACGGAGATTTGTCTCAAATTATCATCGTCATAGTCTCTACCCAGATTTTCACCAAGAGCTTTTAATTCTTCATAGTAATCTATGGATTGCTTAGTTATTTTATTAAATATGATTTTATCATAGGTATTTAAGGTAGTATTGTTAAGGGTATAAAGCAAAAGGGATAAGGAGTCTTTGAGATCGATGAACCTTTGGGAGGCTTTCGCTTTTTGCGATTCAAATAAAGCTAAATTCATTAACCCATCGGCAGCGATACTGTCGTTAAATATTTTTTCTCTTTTGGCTTCAATGAGTTCGTTTTGTTTCTCATTTTGATTTTTTAGTTGAATCAATTTTTGTTGGGACATCAATTGACTTTGAGCTAATTCCAAACGCAATCGTTGTTCTTTTATACGTTCAGCATTACTTACACTGTCCTTTAGAATTAAAGCATTTAAATCATTATATAAAGAATCCACCTTCTCTTTTTCTTGACTGACAAGTGCTTTTTCTGCTTGAAGTTTTAAAGCTTGTTTATGTCTAACGGAATACAATATGCCAAGAAATACAAAAGCGAAACTGACCAGAGTATAGAGAATAGCTCGATTCCTCTTTTTGGATTTAATCAGATTTGTTTTGATTTCCTCCTCTTTTTTTAATTGTAAGGCATTGGCTTTTTTGCTTTTAGTTATGTATTCTGATGTTTTGTGGAAATCAAAAGAATATTTTTTTGACCATTCTTCACTTATTAAATCATCTTTAAGCCAGCTGACCGCAGTTTTTAATGACGTTGCTGTGAGTAAACTTTCCGCCGGATATTTACGAGCTTTGGTAAAATTTTCCTCATAAATCTCGTAATTTTTATCCTCGTTACTTTTCCATTTTAAAAGCCGATCCCATTTCAATATGGATTGATATTTTAAACATAGGAGGTCATTTGAACTCAATTTCTTTTGTTGTTCAATGGGCAAACCTCTTATGATGCTTTTAAAAACATCTAAGGTGTCTCCGAAGGCTTCTTTAATTTTCTTTACTAATGCAGTAATTTCTTCAAGATCAATTTTTAATAAATTAATATTATAGTTAATAGTTTGATAAAATAAAGTGGCATGATCAGGTTTACCTGAGAAAAGACTTCGCATGAGCAGCTCAAAATTTCTTTTGTCAGTTTCGTCTAAATCTTCATAAAAAGATTCAGCATAATTCTCAAAAGTGATTTCAAAGCCACCAAATTCTTTGATTTTTTCGGCATCTAAATAAACAATTTCATTCGTCATAGTGCCACTATACGCTTCATATACCCTTTTGAGAAAGAATTGAATAGTCGTTAATACAGAGGGATTATCCTTCAATGCATCCGCCATTTGATCCAGAACTTCATCGGAAAATTGAATATTCTTTTTGTGTAGGGTGTTTTTACAAATTGCCTCAAGACCAGCACCTCCTAGGTGGGGCAAATTAAATTGGGTGTGATTTAAAATTTCTGTAAATCGATCATAGGAATTCAACTTACCAATAAATTCCGTGTCTATAGCGAGAATAAAATATATAGAAGCCTGCTTGTATCGCGAACTTCTATAAACGAGATCAAATAAGAGATCATCGTTATTGGAATCTTCAGAGCTGAATAAATCTGGGTATTTAAATAAGTCTTCTAATTGATCAATTACGATTAAAAGATTCTTTTTTTCATAAATTTCTGATGCACCAAAAAGATCTATCAATCCGAGATCTCCCTTGTTTTCGAGTACAGATTTGTAATTTTGATGATCTGTATTTTTAGCTTTACTGTTGAGGTATAAAGATCCTGATTCAGAAAGGGCATAGCTTAAATTTTCAATTGGGGAGATTCCAGGTCTAAAATCACAGATCACCCAATCTTTTCCTGACTGTCCCATAAATCCCTTTCGAAGCTTTGGGAGTATGCCTGCATGAATGAGAGAACTCTTTCCTGTTCCGCTTTCACCGCATATCGTAACAAGTTTATAGCGCTTAAGAATACTCAAAGCATCTTCAACTTCTCGTTCTCTGGAGAAGAAAATATCTGATTCCGATTCCTTATAAGGTCTTAAACCAGGAAAAGGAATTGTTTTGTTGCCCTCTTTAGTCATTCTATAAAAATAAAGGATATTTATGGATTATCAAACAGAGATTTTTAAGATTTATCCCTAATGCCCCCTTTTTTTTATTTTGTTTATTTGGATTAAAAAAACCCAAGTACATTTTGATACAAATTAAAAATATGTGATCTTGTAGTACTATATTTTTTTGATGGCAATTTCAAATTCTTTTAATCAATTCGGGAATTCCGGTTACCCAGCTTTAGGGTATCGATTTAATGTTACCTTTAGTGGTATAGGCATTGCTGAAAGTTGTCCATTCCAAACGGTGTCCATGATATCGGTAAGCAATAAAAGTGTCTTAATCGCAGATGGTGGAGATAATACCAGGGAATACAAACTCCCAACAACCAATAAGTACAAGGATGTAAAACTTGTCCGTGGCCTTTTAAGTAATAATTTGGATCTTCTAAAATGGCTAGAAAACCTAGGAGTTGACGCTTCAGGTCGATTAAAACCTGCGATTGTAGTTATTGAATTACTTAATGCAAACAGTTCAAACGAATTAGTGACCGTTGATAAATGGTCGCTGTACGACTGTTTTCCTACCTCTTTTCTCCTGGGCGAAATGAATTCTCAAAAAAGTGCCGTCGTTCTAGAAACCATAACACTTGCTTATAGCAAATATGAAAGAGAGTCTGTAGGAGGACTTTTAAATTACCATTAGTTATGATTGAGATCCAGCAATTAATAGTCAAAGCCAAAATCAATAGTGGAGATTCTGAAGATCAAAATATCTTAGAAACCGTTGAATCTATTGTCAATAAACACGTTAAGTCCATGGGTGTTTTAAAAGAAAATGAAAAAAAAGAAATTATAGAAGAATGTACAAGAGCAGTGATGAATAAGATTGAATTCAATTCGAGAGCATGAGTGAAGTTTCAAAATTAAAAATTGTCGCATATAAAGACACGACTTCTACGGAACGTTTAGGGGAATATATTATGCAATTAAATCCCATAGACATTTCTGTTGTCAGAACTGTAGAAGCGCCTGCGGAGTCTTCAAGTTCAGACGGAAGTTCTGCTACCGCTCAGACAGAAACTTTTAGACCCGCTAAGTACACATTTAAATTTACCCTTGACGATACAGGAGCCATAAGTCTTAATTTACCGAATTCTTCTGGGGTAGCAGACTCCATAAGTATGTTAGAGCAACTTACTGTAGTACCTAACGATGAAACTCACCAAAATCCCTACGTATACCTTTACTGGGGAAATACCTTTCAGGATTCCTATTTCGGTCAGGTTACAGCCTTAAAATACGATTACAACTTTTTCAATATTTCCGGAAATCCCTTGCGAGCTATAGTTACTCTGACGATTACAGAAGTGAATGCAATAATCGATAGAACTTTTCAAAGTCCAGACATCACTAAAATGCCTGTTATCAAGGACAAGGATAACATAGTGAAACTAAGCATTGATAGTTATGATGATAAAAAATACTACATACGTATTGCTGAAATTAATAATCTATCCTCAATACGAGATTTGAAAAAGGGGAGTTCCGTTTTATTACCTCCGATTAAAAAATAAAGATGGCAATTACAACAAGTAAAAAATCCTTAGACAGTCTTTATAAAGCAGTTTCCGCTCAAGTAAAAATCAATGGAACTGTTTTAAGCAAAGACTTTGAAATTTTTAGGATTTCCACTTTTAAAGAAATTAATAAACTCAGTAGAGCAAAAATTCAAATTTTAGGGGGGGATCATACCAAAAATATTTTTACTGAAAGTGAAAATGCTGTTTTTGATTCGGGAAATGAAATTGAGATCAAATTTGCTTACGAGCAAAAACCTGTTTTAGTTTTTGAAGGGATTATTTTAAAACACTCAATATCAGTGAACGAAGGCTATATGCGTAAAAAAACCAAAAGCCAGATCGTTATTGAATGTGTAGATAAGGCCATTTTTTTAAAGAATAGTCTCACTACTAAAGTGTTCAAGGACAAATCGGATCAACAAATCATTACAAATTTGATAAATAATGTTGAAGGGTTGACTTCTAGTATTGATCAGACAAGTTATGTTCATCCTGTTTTTCCCAAGTACAACATTGATGATTGGAGCTTTATACTCAAGAGAGCCAAATACAATGGGCTACTCGTTTTAAATTCAAATAATAAACTGACGATAAAAGACCCAACAGTAGAAACAATAACTCCTGAAGTAATGCTCACCAATGGAGGAGGAACTTTGAGCTTTGAGGCTCACTTAGATTCAGAAAATCAGTTTAATAAAATTCAATTGGAGAGCAGAGATTCCTTTAATGAGGAAGTTTTTACCAAAAGTGGAACAGAGCCCAATCAATTGGTTACCAACCTGAAGGATCAATCCAAGATTATTTCCAAGAATTCCAGTCCAGAAAAAGTGAATATAAACTTTGCGCAAGATGTCGATGCAAATGAATTAAAAGTTCTAGCGGATTCCATTACCAAAATCTCAAGACTTCAACGAATTTCAGGAAAAGCAAAGTTTAAGGGGGTTTTAGAAATCGACTTAGACAGTGTAGTAGCACTAAGCGGCTTTGGGAATCGATTTGACGGGAATGTATATGTTTCGGGGGTGTCACACGAGATAGACGAAGGGAGAATTTTTACTGAGATAAAATTTGGTTTAAGCCAAGATTTTTTTAATCCTCAAAATATTTTTGACAACGACGAACACGTCAATTCAATAAATGGTTTACAAGTTGGTAAGGTAGTTCAAATACATAATGACCCTCAAAATCAGTATCGAATTAAGGTTGAAATCCCAACTTTAAACGATCTAGGAGGAGGGATCTGGGCGAAATTGATGCATCCTTATACAGGGGATGGTGACGGGGGTTCGTTTTTTATACCTGAGGTAGGTTCTCAGGTAGTGATCTCCTTTGTTGGAAACGATTCAAGGCATCCTGTGGTGTTGGGAAGCCTTTATACAGATGCGTTCAGACCAGCCAAATCCATTAGCGAATCGAACAATTTAAAGAGCATCAAAACCAAAAGTAATTTGAGAATTCAATTTGATGATATTCAAAAAGAAATAAAAATAAGCACTCCGGCAGGAAATGAAATTAATTTAAATGAATCCATGAGTGATATCACCATTAAAGACATGAATTCGAATATGATTAAAACCTCTCCTCAAGGAATAGAATTGAAAAGTTTAGGGAGTGTAAAAATAGATGCTTTAGGTAGCATTAGTCTTAATGGAGTGATGGGGATCAGTGCAAGTTCAGTTGCGAATATTTCCTTATCAGGATTTAATATTTCAAACTCAGCAAAAGCAAACTTTTCAGCTAAAGCAACCTCGGGTTTAGATTTAAATTCAGCGGGAATAGCTGCATTAAAAGGTTCAATTGTTCAAATAAATTAATATGCCAGCAGCTGCTAGACAAACAGATTTTCATAGTTGCATCATGGTGAGCACTACGGTTCCTCCAACACCACATGTGGGTGGACCCATAACGCAAGGAATTCCTACAGTTTTAATTGGAGGCTTACCCGCGGCTACTGTAGGTTCGATGTGTATGTGTATTGGACCACCAGACACCATTTCCAAAGGTTCTAGCACCGTATTTATCGGAGGAATGCCAGCTGCTAGAATGGGAGATACAACAGCTCATGGGGGTTCTATCTCTGCAGGCTTGCCAACAGTTCAAATAGGAGGATAAGATGGATCAATCACAAGAAAAGTCATTTTTAGGTATAGGATGGGGGTTTCCTCCAACCTTTAATAAAGAACGTGCTGAAGTTGAGATGACCACAAAAGAAGAGGATATCAAACAGAGTCTTCAAATTTATTTTCATACAAAATTGGGAGAGCGAATTATGCGCCAAGATTTTGGTTGCATCATTCATGAACATTTATTCGATCGTTTGGATAAGTCTATTCTGGATGTGTTAACCTTTGAGTTAAAACAGAATATTGGGAACATTGAGCCAAGAATTTTTGTCGATGAATTGAATATTCGACCAATTGACCCTGAAGACGGGAGAATAGAAATCAATATTGTATATAAAATCATCTCGACAAATGTTCGAGATAATATTGTTTTCCCGTATTTTTTAAATGAGGGTACTAACATAAAAAGAGACTAGACTTTGAAAAAGGAGTATTCAGACATTTTAGACCCCAACAACATTCTGATCGATGATCGGTCAATGTCTGATAGGATATTGTTGTTAAAAAAACTTGCATCTAGGTACACGTATTACAACAGAAAAAATCGTCCTGAAGGAGATTTTTCAAGCCTTTTAGAAACCGATGAAAGTTTTTTAATTGCTGAAATTTCAAAATTTGAAACCGCAGAAAAAGATCAAAAAAGACTCAATTTAATTTCCAATTTTGATCAAAGTTCTTCAAGTGAAACGAAAGAGGCAATTTTTATAGAATTTGTGGGAATTACAGCCCAGATGTTTAATTTCATCAACCATTGGTATACTGCTTCCAAAAAAAACAATTTATCTGAAAAAAGCAGTAAAATTGAATTGGAGCTAGAACGTGTCATTGAAAATAAGTTAGCCAACGGTTTTCTTCACTTTCGAAATTATTTGGATTTTTTCGAATCCAAAGGGCTAATTGAGAAAAACAGTGTTCTCAATTTGGAGGAATATCAATCCGTAATTTGGAAAACGCAATCCTCTAAAATAGACGATCCAATATTCGATTATGAAGACCGAGATGAATTGATAAGTAATTCATTTAAAAAAATAATTTTAATCTCCTCAGAGATTTTTGATTCTATTTATAACCTTGCCAACAGATCCCAAAGGATATTGGATGAATCCCTCTATAAAAACAACAATCACAAAGCACATATCGGATTGCTTTTCGCTTTTATTGAATTGATGCAACACGTTCAAAATGACATCAATACTTTTTCAAAAAAGCATTTGGATCTTTTTTATAAGACCATTTTAAAGCAAAATTTAATAGAAACCCAGGCAGTAAAAACATTTGTTACGATTGAAATTGACGAGAATAGCAATGAAATTGTTTTAAGTAATGACAATTTGCTGATCGCGGGTCAATACGATGACGGATCGGTAGTTCAATTAGAAATGCAGGATGAAATCAAACTCAACAATGTTAAAATTGCTGAGTTAATGACAATTTTTATCAGTCGAAATGCGGATTATGATTTCAACTCTAAATACCAACTGATTGCTTCCATTTACGAACGTAAAATTGCCAATTCGATAGCTGAAGTCAATTCTTTTAATTCCGATCAAAGCACCTTCTCAACTTTAGGAAGAGATCAAGATTCGTTGACACAAACAGAAATGACTATGCAAACTGCAGATGTAGGTTTTTTAATTTCATCCTCCATCTTAAAGCTAGAGCGAAGTGATCGTAAAATTAAGGTGGAATTTAATTTTTCGGTATCCTCCATCAATTACTTGTCAGACCTGATCATTGATATTTCAAACAATACAGAGCTGAATGAAGAAGAAGTCTTTTACAGAGTGTTTTCAAATGCGTTTACCATTCAATACACTACAGGTCAGGGGTGGAATACGATTGAAAGCTATGAGGTGATTTCACCTGAGGATTGGACATCAGCTACCATCTCTTTGATTTTAACTTTAAACAAACTGGATCCTGCTTTTGTCAATTTTGACAAAAGCATACATGGGTTAGAGATTACTGCGGTTCACCCTGTTTTACGAATAAGCCTCAATCAGTCGAATTTTTACAATTCCTATTCTTTTTTAAACACCTTAGAACTGATGAAAATTGACCTTGATGTAGAGGTTGAGAATTTGAAAAATCTAAAAATATATCGCGATGGACAACTTGTTGATATTAATTCAGAATTTGATTTACTCGGTCCATTAGCAAAATACGGTTCCAAAACCTACATCGGTTGTGAGGAGTTGTTTAATAAAAAAGTTAGTGAGTTTAGCTTGAGCTGGAATTATACCAACATTCCTCCAAAATGTAAAAACATCTCAGCGTATTATTCGGCATACAAACAGAGATACTCCAATAAGAGTTTCAAGTTAAAGTTAAATGCCCTTTCTGATTTCAACTATCACGAATCAGAATCTAGTCAATATACCTTCAACCTATTCGAATCCGATAAGGACAATACTCTTTTGAACACTCGAAGTGTTTCTTTTGATAACTTAGAGGATTTAAGAATCACTCCCAACTTTGATATTGATTCCAATTATTTAAAGGAGTTTTCTAATGATATTGAGACGGGTTTACTCAAACTCGAGTTGATTTCCCCATTGGATGGTTTTGGATTTGATATTTACCCAAAAATCTACGCAGATTCCTTGGCGGCAAAATATTCCAATAAAAAGGTTAAAAAAGGAGAGGGGGAAATTAATGAGCCGTTCTCACCCCAAATAAACAATCTACAGATTCGTTATAAAGCGAATACTTCTTTGGTTTTCAACGATGCTGATCGAGCTGAAAATGACCCATTAGAAAAGAACGAATTTTTCCAAATTTCCCCTTTTGGCATAGAGAAAACATTTTCAAAAAATTTGATTTCGAGCAAGCGTCTCTTTTATGATTTTATAAATGAAGGGGAATTGATTATCGGCTTGAGTAGTCAAAAAGTTTTTACTGGACTCAATTTACTTTTTGAAATCATTAAAAGCGAAAACAGTAATTACGAGTTTAGCAGAAAAATTAATTGGTATTATTCTTCTTTTGAAGGATGGAAAAAAATTGAAAAGGATCAGATTCTTTACGATGAAACTTTCAATTTAATGAAAACAGGAATTATTTCGTTTCGATTTCCCAATGATTTTTCAAAGAGTAGTAAAATTTTAGATCAAGATAAATTTTACTTGAAAGCGTGTTCTGAGGACAAAGCAGATCAGTTCAGTCTGATTAAATCTATCGTGACCAATGCCATGGTTTGCAAAGAAGTAATCACTCCAAATTCGAGCAATCGAGTCGAGAAATTAAAGGCGAAATCTGTTGAAGGTTTTGAAAAGAAAATACCAGGGGTATTGACTGTTTACCAGCCCTTTGATTCGGCTACCTTTAAAGTTAAAGAGAGTGAAAATGATTTTTATTTACGAGTGAGTCAGTTGTTGAGACACAAAAATCGTCCCGTGACGAAATGGGATATTGAAAAGTTTATTCTAAATAAGTTTGATTGGCTTTCACACGTAAATTGTGTTCACGAGAGTAAATCCAATGAGAAAACAAAACTCAAAATCCTCTGTCTTAAAAAAATCGAGAGCTTCCAAAATATAGATGAAATCAAACTCAGTATGGCAGAGATGAATCAGATTAAAGAAACTCTTAATGAATTCATTTCTCCTTTTTCCGAAATAGAATTAGTCAATCCTATTTTTGAAGACATCTGGATAAAATGCAAGTTGCGTTTTAGAGATATTTCCACAGGAAAAGGATATGATCAGCTCAACAAGGACCTCCTCAATTTTATTTGTAATTGGAGAGTTGAGATTGGCGGAAGATACCCTGAATTAAATACGAAAATCAAAAAATTCGATGTCATTAAGTTCATCAAAGAAAGAAAATACATTGCTTTTGTTACGGGAATTTCAATTGTACACTTTAAGCAACACTTAGATGGGTCAATTTATGCTTATGATACCGCCACTAGCAACGATACTTCTGAATTTATTGAATGCGGAACGAAGAGATCCATTTTTGTTCCGAGAAACAGTCATAAAATAGAATTACTTTCTAAAGACGAATACCATGCACCAGAGCCCACAAACTTCAGTGAGTTGGGAATAAACAAATCCTTTGTTATTGTTAAGCGACATGAGGAAAAGTTGATTGAGAGCAGTTTTGTAGACAATAAACTGGTCGACAATACTAACAATTTACAATTTGAGTTAAAAATTTAAATTATGGGAATCAAGAATAGAGAAACCTTAAAAAATTATTTTAAAAAAGGGGGGTTAGCAACAGAAAAGCAATTCATTGATTTAATCGAATCCTCAATGAATATTATTGATGACGGATTATCAATGAAGCCTTCTACAGGACTGAAGATCAACCCCTTGGGGGAATCTACAAAACTCATCTCCTTTTTTAGGAAGAATTCTCAAAAAGAACCAGAATTTTCAATTGACATCAACAGTCAAACGGAAGGGCTTTCCATACATGGTGAACGAGACAATTCCATTGTAAAAATAAAGAAAGATGGAAAAGTAGGAATTAACACTTTAGATCCTCATTACGATTTAGAAGTTGGTGGCACTCTAGGAATAAAGACTCGTGTGGGGACTTATAAAAAGGGATCTGTTCCTGCAGATGGAAAATGGCATGCGATACTTTCAGACTTAGACGGGATTTCAGCTTATGAAATTACTGCAGTTTCCAAAGGAAAAAAAAATACAGGGCATTATTGTGTCTCCCATGCCATAGCGCTTTCCACTTTTGGCGGGAGAGGGTCTAAATCCAAAATAAACAATACCACGGCACATTACGGTAGTTTTAGAGATAAGATTGTCTATAAATGGACGGGATCCCTACACAATTACAGTTTGATGATAAAAACAAGAAGAGATTATGGAGAAAATCCAGATTCGAATTCCCCTTTCTCTATCAATTTTAACATAACCAGTTTATTAGATCAATAGGAGTGTCAAAGCCAAAATTCATAGCACCTGAAAATTACCAAACCAAAAGTCAACGGTATGACGAACTTTTGGCTGAAGGAATAGAGCTCATTCAAAAATTTTCAGGAAATCAATGGACGGACTATAACTTCCATGATCCAGGAATCACGTTTTTGGAACAGATATGCTTTGCTATTACAGACTTGGGCTACAAATCCAACTTTCCTGTAGAAGATATACTTTTTATAGGTCAAGATAAATTCGATCTAGAAAAACACAATTTACTTTTTCCACCTCATACAATTCTTCCTAGTAATCCAATTACTTCTAACGATTTGAGGAAGCTTATCATCGATAAAATAGATGCCGTACAGAATGCTTGGGTTTATCCAGATAAGGATAATTTGCAAAATATTTCTGGACTCCTAAAGGTTAAAGTTCAATTAAACGACACCTTAGACGAAAAAACGCTTGCTAAGACCCTTCAAGAAGTGGATGGTCTATTAATGCAACATCGGTCATTAGGAACAGATTTTAATAAAGCAGAGCCCTTAAAAAAAGACGAAATTAGGTTTGAATGTGATATTAGCCTAGACTCTTTTGCTGTTGGGGAACAAGTGCTTGCTCATATGTATAAAAATATTGAAGAAAGCATTAGTAATAAACCCATTTTTCACGATTTCAAAGAAATGGAGGAGGAGGGCTATAAAGTGGAGGATCTGTTCTCAGGGACGTATACTGAAAAGGGGTTTTTAAAGGACTTCAATTTCAATGAAAAGACCAATGAAATATATATTTCAGAAATAAAGGAAAGTATTTATGGAGTAGAAGGAGTTCTTGGAATTGAGAATTTAGTCTTTTTTAAGAATGGCATTAAAATCTTTGATGATTACATATCCTTTGATAAGGATTCCTATCCGAGCCTAATTAAGTTAGGAGACGATTTTTATGAAGACGATAACGAAGGAATCCGTTTTAGTAGAAACGAGTCTTACTATAAGATAGATAAGATAATTTTTAGACAGATTTACGATTCCCTAGTGGTTGAAAGCAAGCAGTTTTATCGTCAAAAATTGAAAAACAACTTAAATGCATTCAAAGGGCGTTTTAGCAAGGAACAATTTGAAAAGTATTATTCATTGATGAGGGAATTACCCTCACTTTATGGACTCAAAGAGGATGAACTTCCCTCGAAATCAACAAATTTAAGAAAGGCTCAAGTCAATCAGTTGAGAGCTTATTTATTGCTCTTTGATCAAATGATGGCGAATCATGTCAGTCAGCTTGCCCACGTGAGAGATTTGTTTTCAGTAGCCAAAGAAACAAACAGAACACTTTATGAAAAAATCCCAACGGATGTTCCAAATTTAGATACCATTGTTGGCAATGATATTTCAGTTTATGAAGACCATCTAAAAACCTCCTTAGAGACGAAGGTTGAGTTTTATGAAAGAAAAAACAAAATAGTAAATCACTTACTGGCTCGTTTTGGAGAAACTTTTGACACAACTTTACTGGGAAAAATATACAAGCTACAAAACGAAAATTGTACGGAAGAGGAGATGAATTCCTATAAGTTAAACGCAAAAATCAGATATGCGAATAACATCGTGGAATTAGGGTATGAAAGAAGTCAAAGTTCTGATTATACCAAAACGAGAACTACAGATTTGAATCTATCTGGAATAGAAAAGCGACTTAAATTAAAATTAGGGTTGCCTAGCTCGATTCCTGATTCAATACTGAAGCCTTTTTTAAGTGAGTCTCGCCTGAGTGAATCTGAGCTTACATGGCGGAAAAAGACCATTCAAATTGAAAACGGACCTGCACTTGAAGTATTATCCCTTCCTCAAAAGGCCTATGCAGACTTAAAACTGCATTTTTACTTAAACAACATTAGTTCCTTTAAGTATTTGTTTGTAAATGGATTAAAAAGGAAAAACTACAAAATTGTAAAAACCAAAGAAAATTATCTATTGCTCTATAACGGGATAGATGGATTTCAGCCTGCGGTACTCTTTCAATCCAAAGAAAGAGCGAATTGCGAAAATAACATTGATTTAGCTCTTGCTAAAATCAAAGATTTTAATGAAAAATGTGAGGGTTTTTACCTCGTTGAAAACATTCTTTTACGCCCAGTGTCAAGTAAAGATTATACCCTTTTCTTTTACGACGAAAAGGAGAAAAAATACATGGAGAGTTATTTTCAATCTGACATTGAAAATCTCAGGGATTTAAAAAGAGATTTTTCAATTCTTGCAACAGACAAAAAGAATTACAACGTAGAGAAAAAAATAAATTCTAAAAATTACCAAATCATTATTTATGACATTTTAAACAAACCCTTGTTTAAAAGCTGTAATTCATTTAAATCTGAAACTGATGCTAAGATTGAGATCCCTCAAATGATTCAATTCTACAAGAAAGTCAATTTGGAAGGAACTCTTGAAGAGTACAGCAAAATAGTAGTTGTCAATGATCTTTCAAATAAATTTCCAGACGACTTCAATTTCTCAAACCACATTAATTTTATTTTTCCAGATTGGCCTTTTCGTTTTCAAAACAAAGAATTCAGAACATTCATCAAAGAAATCATTGAGGAATATATATCCGCTCATTTGACTTATGACCTCTTCTTTTTAAATATTGATCAAATGAATCAATTTGAACAATCATTTTTAAAATGGGAAAAATTAAAAAATACGAAAAGAGAGGATCAAATAGATTCAAAATCCTTACAACTTATCCAGTTGCTTATGCAATATAAAAAGGATGGGAAATAGGGATATCTTGATTCGCCAGGTCGTCTTTGATTTGGAAATAGATTCACAAGAAAAGTTTCAATCCTACTCGGAGGCCGTTTCTCTTTTTGTTCGAGAACGACTGACCAAACTGCTGAATACACTATCGATTCAATTAGAAATAGAGGAAAATATGACTTTAGATACGATTGAAATTAGCATTGAAAATATCGATATTAATAATTTGGAATTGATCGAAGAGGAGTTGATCGAGCAAATTTCCCTTCATATAGCTAAAAACAAAACGAACAATAAACCAAGAGGCGTGATTGGAAATGATCCCCTAACCCTCTTAGAACTTTTCCAGTTTATTGCCGACTACGGTTTTTTACCGTGGAGTTTTAAAACTAAAGAAAAAGTGAACGTTTTTTTTGAGAGCGAACTCACTTCATTGCAAAAGAAAACGAGTTATTTAAATACCCTTATTAAAAAGCCGACAGGCTATACTCGTATAATGAATATTTTGGAGGTCGAGAATCAGAAAAAGCTTCTTAAAGTAGTTTTACATCCTAACTATAAAACGTTTGAAAGTGTAATAAACACCATTGATCGCATTTACAATGCAAGGGGACTCAATACGGATCACACCAGTTTCAATAAGATTGTATTTAATGTACTGGGACAGTTTATAGACAAGGCCAAACTTGAGACTGTAATAAGTGAGAGTATTGCTGCAATTAGAAAAGAATTTCCAATAGGAAGGAATGAATTTAAGGCCTTTTTGAAGTTAAATAAAACCCTTGATTCAAAACAAAAATCTCTGGCTAACAACCTACAAGGAGAGATAATTTTCAATAAAAAGGATCTTCAGCAACTGCAGTCCATTTTTTTAACATTGGAAAAGCAGAAGGGTTTAAAAGAAACCCTTGAGAAAACAGATTTTGATCCTTCATTCACTTCTTCAAATCGGATTCAAAAAAATGAGCTCCTAAAATCTGTTTCTCAAATCAGTCTCTTTTATCAAAAAGCACATAACATCAGCGAATTGGTAATTGTACAGAAACTGATAGACTATTTATCCCAAACTGGGAAGCGAACCCGATTTGAAACTCTACTCCTCTTGATTTTAGGAGAGTCCGTTTTTACCTCTGAAAAGTATAAACGGATCAGGAATGAGCAATTATTTCGTAAAATTATCAGAAAAGTTTACCCGTCTTCCTACCAAAAATATAGGGAAGTTGTGGAAAAAATACTTCTACTTTTCCCACTTCAACAGCAATTAAAAAAAGAAAATACTGTTCGAGGTTTCTTACTTGGTGCTTTGATTAGCCAAAAACCAACTTCAGAGCCCTCAATACTATTTTTAGAGATTCTCAAAGCCCTGAATCAATCGGACCCGACACTAGTACCTATTCAGAAAGACAAATTGAATAACGCGACGATTGTGAAATTGTATGAGCGTATTGAGATAAAAAAAAGAAAGTCGAAAAAGTGGGAGGAGACTCATCCCAATTATTTTGATTTTGTCTTAAATCTCAATAATGAGTTAATACAAGAAGAATCTCCATTGGAATTCAAAAAACCTACCTTATTTGTCAGTAGTAAAGATATTTTAAAAAGCACTAGATCATTAATTGAATTTCTCAATGTGTATAAAGCTCATGAAGAGGTCTTAAGTAGTTTTTCAAAAATAAGTTTACAATCCGCAACGGAAAAGGCGTTTAAATCCCTATTAAAAACAAGCTTTCATCATTGGGTCGAGGTTGAGGAAGCTTTAATCGCTGTGCAAAATCAGATTCATTTTTCTGAATTGGATTCTAAACAATTCCAATCGGTTTTGCGATATCACTTCATTCAATCACTTATTGGAGAAACCAGTTCTTCCGCACTTTTCCTGGGTGAATTCACTTATAATTTTTTGATCTTTATAGATAGAGATTCCAATTTATATTTCAATAAACTCAAAGAATATTACCCAGCAAACTCACAAGAGTATACCAAAGACATTCTCCTTGGGTTTAGAGCATTTGTAGATACCAATCCCTTGGAGGAACTTCCGCAAAAAAGAAAAACAAGCATTACTTATCAAGATGTTTATTTCTATTTTTTAAAAAACAATAAACTTCCAGATTGGGCTTCATATAATCAAATAGACGATTTTGAGATTGTCAACTTTATTGACCTATTGGTAAGTAAAAAGGATTACGTCTTTCTAGAAAAGCTTTTTAAAGATCAATCCATAAAAAAAAACCTACTCCACTTTCTCAAAGATCAGAACAAAGCTTATTTCCATCGTCTGCTTCAAGTTTTGACAAAATCAGACGATTCAAATCCCTTAAGCTTTTTGTATAAAGCATTGACCCAAACAACAAACGTATTAAAAATTGCTCCCTTTTTGCTATTTGAAAAAATTATCCAAAACCAGCTTTGGGAAATAAAAAGCAAATTTGTTTTGGAGTTGCAATTGAAAGTACTAGTTAATGAACTCAATCCAACATTGCTAAACCTTTTGAAAGAAAAAGGGGAAGATATTCTGAAAGGGGAGCGAATTGAAAAAAAGCTTGGTAGGAGCAGCGACCCTCAAAGTTTTTTGTCATGGGTCAACGTCATTATCGATTTAGAAGCGAATGGTAACCTCAAGCAAATTGAAGATAAAATTGATTTAGACTATTTGAAACCCTACCGGAAAGAAACTTCTGGATTTGCATTGAAGGACTTTCAAAATCTACTCAATAGAAATATTGACTTCGAGAATCTGCGCCTTTTTTTAAATGAGAACCCTGAATCGACCCTACAATTCCTGCTTACCCGCAGTTCGGATATTTTTAAATCCAGTTTTTTAAAGCAACTTTTCAGCCAAGAATTGATTCTTAATTCTCTGTATTCTAGTTTCTCAGAGGATACAGCTCTAGTTAAAGATTTAACACTCTTTTTTGATGAAATTGCAAAGTTCTCAACTAAAGACAAGCTGTTTTATGCCAGTGTAGAGTTTCTTTTAGTCCATTTTATTCAAGAAAAGAAAAGTAAAAGTTTGGTAATTCCAAGTTTACTGGACTTGGTAAAAACAATTGAGCCGAAAAAAAGGTCGGTACTCATTGAAAAATTGAAAATAAAAAAAGAGGAATCTCAAAGGAAAACATTTGAAGAATCTATGTTGGTTTTCGACTTAACAAAATCAGAGACTAGTTTTAGTATTTTAAAATATTATATAGAGTTAGGGACCAATACAGTTGACTTCTATGATTTAACAAAGGCAGAATATTTGGATTTTATAAAACAACAAAATCCATTGCTTGTTAAAAAATACCTGTATCGATGGGCGCAATCCGAAAGTTCAAAGAGACGAGTTGTTGAACTCTTTGAAAAAGAGGAGGCCACCAAGTTATTGGTGAATTTTGTTCACCCAAGATTATGGAAATTACTTCAAGAGCTTCCAGACCTTTTCAATTTAATTTTTTCTGGGAGAAGCCTTCCCTATAAGTTTAGTTTAAACGATAAAGAATTCAAAAATGCCCTTTTGACTTTTTGGAGTAAGAATAAATTTAAGCCGGATCCCCACGAATTGATTACCTCTTTTATTCGCCAATACTTAACCCAAACGAATACTTCAATCGATGTTTTTCTAACTCAACTCAACACGATTGTTTGGGATGCTAAGAAAGAAATTTCCATTGTAGAAATACGCAGCTTCCTTGATCAAGCCACAAAAAGGAAAAAGCCAAGTCCCATAGAACTACTCGATGAGAATAAATTAATGAAAGAAGAACTTACCTCTGGGGTCAGTATTCAAAATGCAGGCTTAGTGATTGCTTGGCCATTTCTGAATATATTGTTTTCGAAACTTGGATTGTTGGAAAAGGGTCAATTCAAAGATGAAAACGCAATGCAAAAAGGAATCGTCGCAACGCAGTTTCTTGTTAGTGGGAAAAACGAATATGAGGAAACCGATCTTATCTTAAATAAGATCTTATGTGGCGCTGAAATTGATTTTTATGTTGATCCCAACCTGGTTTTGGATGAAATTGAAGTAGGCATATGTGAAATGGCACTCAAAACAATCGTGGGTCAATGGGGGAAGGTTAAAAGTGTAGAAACATTGAGAACCTATTTCTTGATTAGGAATGGAGTACTTAAATACGATGAAAATCAAAGTGTCAATTTGCATATAGAAAAAGAAACTCCTGATATTTTGTTGAAATTTTTACCTTGGAATCTTTCCGTAATTAAGACAAGTATAATGAAGACCAAAATAGTAATCCATTGGAAATTCAATTGATGATGAATATAGATACGACTGAAATAAATAAAAACGCAACAACGTATTCCAATGAAATCCATTGGTTGAATACGATAATTGATGCAAGGTTTAAACAACATTTTTCTAATGAGGGCATTCAAGAAAATGAATTTAACCCACCCAATCTTACAGAAGATCAAAGCAAGTATGCTTTATGGGTAAAAAAACTAGAGTTAGGTCATTTTGAGCGTCTTGTAGTTATTGCTGCTTTGGCGTACAGTTATTCCTCCAATGTGTTTGATAAATTTTTGATTAAAAATAAAGGGTTGGATAAGCGTTTTACTGAGTTTGGAGGTAAAATTGACGATAAAAATTCAAGGTTCATTCCCACTTTAGAAACCCTCACTTTTCTTTTTTATGGAAATGAGGTAGAAGCAAAATTTCAAGCTCAAAATTTATATAATGAGCATCATGTTTTTAACAGAAATGGGATAATTAATTTGAGTGCGAAAAGTGAAAATGACTCCATACTTTCTAGGACACTTAGCCTCACTGAAGAAGTAGTTCAGCAGCTCACCTTGGGGGTTGAATTTAAACCTGATTTTAGCAACGATTTTCCCGCCAAACTGATCCATACAGAGATGAATTGGGAAGATCTTGTTTTGAATCCTGTAGTGATGGATGAAATTCAAAACATCAATACTTGGTTGCTGCATAAAGACGAGATTACAGAGAATAAAATCCTTAGTAAAAAACTAAACAAAGGATACAAATGTCTATTCTATGGACCTCCAGGGACAGGAAAAACGCTTTCCACCGCTTTAATTGGAAAAAAAAACAAAAAAGATGTTTACCGGATCGATTTGTCTCAAATCGTTTCTAAATATGTAGGGGAGACAGAAAAAAATCTGGCAAAGATTTTCAATATCGCTGAAAACAAGGATTGGATTTTGTTTTTTGATGAGGCCGAATCTTTATTCTCAAAACGAACCTCAGTGAATGATTCCAAAGACAAATTTGCAAATCAACAAACTGCCTATCTACTCCAACGTGTAGAAGAGTATAAGGGACTGATTATTCTAGCAACCAATTTAAAACCTAATATCGATATTGCTTTTTCAAGACGAATCCAGTCAATTATTAATTTTTCAATGCCTGATATAAGGGAACGCAAAATTTTATGGACCAATTTTTTAGCAGACCTGTCCGATATCGATGAAACTACTATAGGACGCTTAGCAAAAGAATATCCACTCAGTGGAGGAAGTATAAAAAATGTGATTCAATCTGCATGGTTGTTGGCAAAGAGAAACCAGAGTGAAATTACTGAGAAAGAAATCATACAAGGGATTCGTCGGGAATTGATTAAGGACGGAAAATCCATTGATTCTATTTAGTAAAGCTTTATATTAGTGTGATTTATATTTACTATATAATTGGAAGAAGAGAACGAAGATAATATCGAAGAGCAAAAAGAGGAAAACCCCTCCAAAGGTGTAAGCCTGTCCAAAGAAGTATTAGGACATAAGGTTGATATTCAAGGGCAAGAGGTTGAAGGTTCAGTTGCCGGGGTAAAAGCCACGATAACGGGACCAGGAGATTCTTATGTCATTGAGGCGAGTCTCAGCCGACAAGATGATGGAATTCTGATTTCTGGTCAAGGTACCTATACGAACGGACCGCTTGAAGGTCAACTTTCAGCTTCGATTTCTACCGATGAAAACTACATCCCCGACCCAAGTACATTAAATGTTGGAGGTGGGGTAAAAGTTAGCAATGAAATTTCAGGTATCCTTATTGAGCTTGCAGGAACTATGGAAAACGGTTCCCTTGCAAGTCTTTCTGGGACTATTCAAGGACCTCAAGGGGCCTATTATATCAATGCATCTGTAGTAGATAACGGGGATACGTATCAAATAACGGGTGAGGGTGTTTTTGCTGCTGGTCCAGTTCAAGGAGCTATTCAAGCTCAAATATTGACAGACAAATCCTTTAATATTGATCCCTCCTCTCTAAATATTGGGGGATCCGTAAACATTGAAAAAGAACTTGTAGGCGTTACGGTCAAACTTTCGGGTGTCATGGAGTCAGGTTCAATGTCCAGTCTCTCTGGAACTATTGAAGGCCCCGATGGAGCATTTGTTATTAATGCATCAGTAGTTGACAATGGAGGCTCCTATACCATTTCCGGTTCTGGTGCTTATTTGATGGGTCCATTACAAGGAAGTTTAAACGCTGAAATACAAACAGATCCTTCTTTTAATATAGATCCTTCTTCTCTGAATATAGGAGGTGATGTAGCGCTGAGTCAAGAGATAGCTGGAAATCAAATAGACCTTGCAGGAGCGGTAGCCAATGGATCACTTTCCTCTTTAATGGGGTCAATTCAAGGTCCAAGTCAGGCCTATTTTCTGAATGTTTCTGTTGTAGACAACGGAGGAACTTATACTATAACAGGGGGGGGTGCTTTCAGTGCCGGACCAATTCAAGGAAACCTTAATGCACAAATAGATACAGATGCAGCCTTTACTATCGATCCTTCTTCCTTTAATGTTAGTGGAGATGCAGCCGTAGATACTGAAGTTGCAGGGTTTAAAATAAATCTTGCGGGTGCTGTTGAAGAAGGATCGTTAAAAAGTTTAGTTGGAATTATTGAGGGTCCTGGCGGAGCTTTCCTGATCAACGTATCGGTTATCGATAATGGAGGAACATATACCATTACAGGAGAAGGTGCTTTTGCAGTAGGTCCTGTTCAAGGAAACTTAAGTGCTCAAATCGAAACGGATGGCTCCTTTAATATAGATCCAGCCTCCTTCAATGTCAGCGGTGATGCTACTGTAGATACCGAACTCATGGGGATTAAGATCAACATGACTGGGGCAGTTGAAAATGGATCTTTAGCTAGTTTAGTTGGTGTAATAATTGGACCCAATGATTTCTTTACAGTCAATGCAGCAGTAGAAGACACCGGAGATCAGTACAAAGTTATCGGTGATGGGGTATTTACAGCCGGACCCGTAGTTGGGAATGTTCATGGTGAAATTTTCACAGACAAAAGTTTTATTCCAGATTTGGGATCGATCATCTTATCGGGTGATGCTACTGTAGATACCGAGCTTGCCGGGAATCAAATCAATATGTCTGGTGTTATGGAAGCCGGATCCTTGCAAAGTTTAGAAGGTACGATCAACGGTCCAAATGGAATGTACCTACTTACAGCCTCCGTAACGGATAATGGAGACACCTATTCCATACAAGGGGGTGGCGCTTTTAGTGCAGGCCCAATAGAAGGGAATGTAGCAGGTGAAATTCAAACCGATAAAAACTTTAATCCAGATTTCAATTCTCTTCAAATTAGTGGTGATGCCCTTGTTGATACCGACTTAGCTGGGAATCATATCAATATGGCAGGATTGATGGAGAACGGCTCGCTCCAAAGTCTTGTAGGATCCATAGAAGGACCAAACGGACTTTATATGTTGTCCGTATCGGTAGTTAATAATGGGGACGGTTATACCATCACGGGGGGAGGAAACTTCGCTATGGGACCTGTAGAAGGAGAAGTTTCAGGTGAAATACAAACCGACCCCAATTTCAATCCCTTTTTTGATACTTTAAATGTCAGTGGTGAAGCGAATGTAGATACTGAAACTGCTGGTCATCATATAGTGATGAAAGGGGTTATGGTCAATGGCTCTTTAGCAAGTTTGGTAGGAACTATTGAAGGACCAAACGGTCTATATGTCATCAATGCCTCTGTTGTTGACAATGGAAGTGGATATACCCTAACAGGTGAAGGCGCTTTTGCCAACGGACCCATTCAAGGATCGGTGCATGGGACGATTAATACCGACCCAAATTTTGCTCCAGATTTCTCGAGTCTCAATATGGGAGGTCAGGCAAGTATAAATACAGAAGTAGCTGGAAACAAAGTTAATGTTAATGCCGAGGTAAATAACGGTTACCTAGAAAGTATTGCTGGAACAGTAGAAGGTCCCGGAGGATTGTATAAAATAAGTGCAAAAGGCGTACGTGAAGGGGATCAAGGCTATGATATTGAAGCTGCAGGTGCTTTTACATTCTTTGATGAAAAATTCTCTATCGAACCCCCGCCAATTCTTTTGCCTGCTGGAGTTCCTGGGGTATATATAGAGATTAGTAGTGATATAACATTTGGTGCCAAAGCCTCAGCCGATATGGTTACTGGCTTTAAAACCAATCCTCATTTTGTCCCTGATTTTTCAACTTTTGAAGTGCGGTCTGCAACCTTGCTAGGCCATGGAGAGGTTGCCGTGAGTATTTTTGGAGGGATTAGCGTTGGCTTGCCCTTTGCTAAAGTTTCTGCAGGAATCAAAGCGAGATTAAAGGGGGTGATTGACGCCATGTTGAACCTGACCGCTGACGCCAAGGGATTGAAGGTTAGTGGGTCACTTTATGCAGCACTCTTAGGAGCCCTTTTTGCTTCAGTACGATTAAAGTTTTTATTCTTTAAAAAAGAATTTGACTTCAAAATTATTGAGGGAAAAGTAGCTTCCTTGGAAAAAGAATTTGGTCCAACAGATTTTACTTTTGCTAATGTTTTAAAAGGATTTCAATTTGGAACAGAGGACATCTCTATTCCAGGAAAAGATATGAAAGCTAAACCTCCAGATCCTAAGGATACTGCTGGGGATAGCGACAAAGAGTTGGAGGAAGCCAAAGCAGCTGATGATGATTCTAAAAAAGAAAAAGAAGATACAGTTCAAGGGAAATTTGCAGGATCACCCACTCTAGGAAATGGTTCACCCATTCAAAAAAAGAACGAGGGTGGAGACCTCCCCAGTAACTTAAAGACAGGGGTAGAAAAACTTTCAGGACAAGATATGTCTGACGTTTCGGTTCATAAAAATTCGGACAAACCCGCTCAACTCAATGCGCATGCCTATGCTCAAGGATCGGATATTCATTTAGGACCAGGTCAAGAAAAACACCTTCCCCATGAAGCTTGGCACGTTGCACAACAAAAACAGGGCAGAGTAGCACCTACCAAACAATTTAAAGCAGACGTTTTAATCAACGATGATGAGGGTCTTGAAAAAGAGGCAGATGAAATGGGTCAAAAAGCTGTAGAGGCCGGTAACGATGTAGAAAAATTAGAGGGTGCTGCCGCATTTGATGTTGAAAAATCAGCATCAACGGGCGATACCCCTCAACTAAAATCTGCGGGACCTTTGAACTTTCAAAGCATCCAAAAGGTGGCGGATAAAAGTTCAAATGTTTCTCAATTAATGGAAATAGATACCTTAGCAAATAAACGAGACCGATCTGGAATAAAACAATTACAAGGTATGGCAAACAGATCTAAAATGAGTGACAGCCCGCTTCAAGCCTTTGGAATTGGCAATGGAGAAATAGGCGTGACCTCAGAACATGAAAAATCGGAAACTGCGGTTCAGACCGAGAGCGATGTGAATTCCCAAGTAACAGAAATTTAAAAATGTATAGATTTTCTTCAGGTTTAAAATACTCAGGCACCACAGAAAAGGGGGTAGCCTATCTTATTTTTCAGTCTGAAGGGGAAGTGGGTAATCGCTATTTTGATCAAGAAAATTGGAAATATTTAGGAGAACGACCAAAGGGTACTCGAGCCTATACCAGTAATTTTTATGGTAGGATTGAACTGTTTAAAAAGCCATTAAGTAACCAAAAGGCAGAATTTTTATTCAATGCTCTGGATGGAATTCAGCCAGAAGAAAAACACCCTGCTCTCCTTCATGGTTTCAAAGCTGAAGCCCAAAGATTATTAAGTACCGTTGCTAAAGAAGTAGTTCAACAATACGAAGGCTTTATCGATTTTTTAAATGAAGTATTTGAATTAGAGGTCCATACTCAAAAAGACAAAAACTTCAAGACTTTTTCAGATGATATTGGACCTTTTGCCATAGGAAAAATAGGCCAACGCGATTTTGTTCTTCCCGAATTCCCAACCCTCTATCTTGCACCAGCGTTATGGAGAGAGATTAATTGGTACATTAACAATTATCTTTCAGGACCTTATCCTGATGATCCAGAACATCCTAATCTTGAACGATTTCACTGGAATAAATTAAAACTACCCACTGAATTCAATTCAACATATCATGAGGGAGTTGCGTATTTTTTGATTGCCAATTTCATTTTAATTTATGAAGCTTTTAGTGAGAACAAAAAAGGAGAAACCCTACAATTCTATATTGACTTAATTCAAAATCAAGGCCTTAGACCTTGGCAACAACTATTTTAATTTTTTGACAGATGGCTAAATTTAAAGAGAAACAAAAGAAAGAAAAGGTAGAAGAAACGGACGACATGAAAAGCGAAAATCAAGAGCTTGATTTAGAAGGGGATTCTGAAAAAGAAAATGAAATTGAGGCTTTGCAAAAAATGGCAGATGATTCAAAAGAGGTGAAGGAAATTGAAAAAACCGAAGAAGAAGCAAATAAGGAAAATGAAGATTTAAAAGCAGAAGAAGCCAAAAAGGAGGAAGAGACAAAGAAGGAAGATGTGAAAGAAGAGAAAGTAGATAAAAAAGGAGCTGAAAAGAAGAAAAAATAAAAGTTAAGAGGTAATCATGAGAGAAAAACTACATTTTTATTTAAATGACACTAAAAATAAAAAAGCCAAGATTATTGATGTATTCATCTATACGATTATCTTTTTAACGGTCATTGATCACGGAATGCAAACCATGCCCTCCATGGCTGATTACCATGTTTATTTAGAAAACTGGGAAATCATCCCGATTGTACTCTTTACAATAGAATTGGTATTGAGGATCTATTCAGCACCAAATCGTATTAAATTTATTTTTAGTTTCTGGGGATTGGTAGATATGATAGCTTTAGTTCCCTATTATTTAGGTCTTCCTGCGGATTTAAGAGAAATTAGAGTCTTGAGATTTCTTTCGCTCTTGAAATACGAACCTGCCTCTCAAAAAATAGTCAAAGCATTCAAAAGTATTACCAAGGAATTAATCATCTTTTCTATATTGACCGTTTTCGTTCTTTATGTTGCAGCCGTCGGAATTTATCATTTTGAAAATCCAGTCCAGCCCGAACAATTTCCAGATATATTTCATTCCATATGGTGGGCAGTAGCAACTTTGACTACTGTGGGTTATGGCGATGTTTATCCGATAACAGGTGGAGGAAAGATCTTTTCATCGGTTGTTGTTTTTGTAGGATTAGGAATCGTCGCTTTACCTGCGGGTCTTATCGCGAGTGCTTTTACGGGAATTTTTAGGGAAAAGTCAGAAGAGTAAAAAAAAGATATATTATTTGGAAAAGAATGCGCTTTTTTGATAGAGTATTCCCTTCTTGATTGGCGATCAACGTCCACTCATTTTGTTTTATTTTCAGATGTATAGGGGGTATGGTTTTAATATGGAATCTATTTGCACTATATTGACTGTATTATTAACCATAAATCAATTAAAATGAAACAAGTAAAGTGTGCAGATTTAGGAAACGATTGTGATTTCGTTGCGAAAGGAACCCTAGAGGAAGTGATGAGTCAAGTTGCAGACCATGCGACTGGAGTTCACAAAATGACAATTACAGATGATGTTGTTGCAGCTGTTAAAGGGGTAATGACGGAACTATAAAGGTTGGAATATAGGATTTTACCAAAGCCCTCCCAAGTGGAGAGTTTTTCTTTTACACCAAGGGATACCATCCAAATCCCTATTTCTCCTTCGAAACTTTTACCATTATCAAGAATTCCCATATTATGGTTTTTAGGAGTGTGGTTTCGAGCCTATGGGATAGGTAATGTGGCAGCTAAATCATTAGAGGGTCAGTACAGCTTAACAGGCAGCATCTCTTTATAAATCTGATCCAAAACTTATACATTGCAATAACTATTGAGATTTTGTAATTGATTACAATCTTTATTATTCTTTGATAGGACTTGTGTGCAAATAGTGTGCAAGTAAGAAAATAAAAAAAGGGACAACATTACGCTATCCCTTTGTTTATATGTGACCTCGAGAGGATTCAAACCTCTAACCTCTTGAGCCGTAATCAAGTGCACTATTCAGTTATGCTACGAGGCCTTTTTGTGAGTGCAAATATAAATAAAATCTTGTTTACATGGACTGTATTAAATTCAAATTTCAAACTGGGTACAGGTTAATAAACTTAACTGTATATTGCATTTTTTTTAAATGGATTATATAGGGATCTGTATCGGATTAATCTTGTTGATTAAAGGAGGCGACTGGCTTTTGGATGCTGCAGTAGCCTTATCTATTAAGCTCAATATTCCTAAAATTGTTATTGGGATGACGGTAGTTTCTTTTGCAACCTCTGCTCCAGAATTAATTGTCAGTATAAAATCAGCAATTAAAGGATATCCTGATCTTGCCCTTGGAAATGTTGTAGGGTCGAATATTGCTAATTTGGCTTTGGTTTTAGGAACTGTACTAGTAATCTCACCGATTGAAGTCACCAAAAGTTTTTACAAAACAGACTGGCCCATGATGCTTTTCGCGTCCCTACTATTCTATTATTTTATTAAAAACGATGGAGTGTTAAGTCAATACGAAGGGGGAATTTTTGTTGTTCTTCTGGTCTTGTTTTTAGTTTATCTTTTATTCTTTCAAAAAAAAGCAATAATTGAAGATCATTTAGGGTCTCTCAATCAAGATTTAAATCAAAGTAAACTTCTCATATTATTAGCTGCAGGGGGATTTTTCTTATGGCTTGGTTCAGAAGTCCTTATTAAGTCCGCTGTTTCTCTTGCCACTGCAATGGGGGTTAGTGAACGCATCATTAGTATTTCAATTGTTTCTGTAGGGACGAGCATACCTGAATTGTCAGCCTCAATTATAGCTATCCTCAATAAGGAAAAAGCCATTTCTATTGGAAATCTTATTGGATCAAATGTATTTAATATTCTTGCCGTCATGGGAGTTACGGCTTTAATTAATCCGGTAAAGATGATGGATCAAGCTCTTTTGAACAATGATTTTCTATGGATGCTTGGCGTATCCTTTTTAATTTTCCCACTAGTTTTTATAAACAAGAGCATGCGTTTAGGGAGGCTAGAGGGGCTGGTTCTTCTCTCATTATATGGTATTTTTCTCTACCAAATGTTGGGGTAAAAAAAAACACCTCAAAGCCGGAGCGATGAGATGTTTGTAGAATTAAAAACTACTTTTTTAAATTTTAGCAGATTTAACTGTTTTAATGATTCTTGCAGCAATCTTATACGGATCACCGTTTGAAGCAGGTCTTCGGTCTTCTAACCAACCTTTCCATCCTTTTTCTACGGTTAAGATCGGAATTCGGATCGAAGCTCCTCGGTCAGAAACTCCGTAGCTAAATTCGTGGATCGATTGAGTTTCGTGTTTACCAGTAAGACGTTGTTCGTTATAAGCTCCATAAACAGCCATATGTTCTTTAACAACAGGTCTGAATGCTTCACAGATTTTTTCATACGTTTCTTTAGAACCGCATGTTCTGAGGATCTCGTTTGAGAAATTCGCATGCATACCTGATCCGTTCCAGTCCGTATCACCAAGGGGTTTAGGATGCCAGTCGATAGTGAGACCGTATTTTTCTCCTAAACGCTCTAGTAAATAACGTGAAATCCACATTTCATCTCCAGCTTGCTTAGCGCCTTTGGCAAAACATTGGTATTCCCATTGTCCAGCAGCAACTTCTGCGTTGATTCCTTCTACATTGATCCCTGCCTCTAGACATTGGTCAAGGTGTTCTTCGATCATTTCTCTACCAAAGGCATTTTTTGCTCCAACAGAACAGTAAAATTGACCCTGTGGTGTTTGGTCTCTTGGAAAACCTAAGGGTAGGTTTATTTCAGGATCCCATAAAAAATATTCTTGTTCAAAGCCGAACCAAAAATCATCATCGTCATCATCGATGGTAGCTCGACCGTTTGAGGGATGAGGTGTTCCATCAGCATTAAGAACTTCTGTCATGACTAACCATCCATTTTTACGATCGGGATCTTCGTATAAAGCAACAGGTTTAAGAAGACAATCCGAAGATTTTCCTTCTGCTTGTCTTGTTGATGACCCATCAAAAGACCAAATTGGGCAATCGTCTAGAGTCCCTTTAAAATCTGTTACAATTTTCGTTTTGCTACGAAGATTTGAAGTAGGCTGGTAACCGTCCAACCATATGTATTCTAGTTTTGCTTTACTCATGATATAAATAATTTTCACAAAAATATAATTTTATACTACCCCCTTACAAAAGAACGGCTGAAAGAAATTAACAATACTTTATTTTTATGAACACCCTATTTTTTATAGGGTAAAATTTATTTTTTTTCATTTTTTGGAGAATACATTGATAAATCTTCAAAATGGTTAACTTTGAATTCTAATTTTTACCACACTCAGTATCATGCAAACCCTGCGCAAAAAAAGTCTGGAACAGCTTGCAAAAGCCCCCAAGATGAATCCAAATAATCGAGTACACAGTTCTCAATATGCCGAACATGTGTTTAATTTAACTCAGCTTCAAAAATTCATCAGCGAAAAAGCATGCGACCAAATGCAGCAGTCGATTGATAAAGGTTCACAAATGAGTAGTTCTCTAGCGGATCAAATAGCTTCTGCAATGAAAGCATGGGCAAAATCAAAAGGTGCTACGCATTATACCCATTGGTTTCAGCCACTTACAGGAGCTACTGCTGAAAAGCACGAATCTTTCTTTGATCTTGATATTGAAGGAAATCAAATTGAAAAATTTGATGGAGATCAACTGGTACAGCAAATCCCCAATACTTCTAGTTTTCCTAGTGGTGGAATTCGCAATACCTTTGAAGCGAGAGGGTATACTGCTTGGGATCCCACCTCACCCGCTTTTCTATTTGAAAATACGCTTTGTATTCCCACTATTTTTGTCTCCTATACAGGAGAAGCTTTAGATTATAAAACCCCCTTATTGAAATCTTTGCAAAAATTAAATGAGGCAGCCCTAGAGATTTGTCACTTTTTTGATAAAAGTACTTCAAAGGTTAACGCTACTTTGGGATGGGAACAAGAATATTTTTTAATAGATCGCAGTTTGGCACTATCTCGTCCTGACCTTTTGTTAACAGGCAGAACGTTGTTGGGTCATGCCCCCTCTAAAGGTCAAGAACTCAATGATCATTATTTTGGATCCATTCCAATGCGAGTGAGTGTTTTTCTGAAGGAATTAGAAGTCGAATGTCATTTACTCGGAATTCCTATCAAAACCAGACATAATGAGGTTGCCCCAAGTCAATATGAAGTGGCAGCTGTTTTTGAAAATGCGAACTTGGCAGTGGATCACAATACATTATTAATGGAGCTCATGAATAAGATTGCGGTCAAACACCATTTTATGGTGCTTTTTCATGAAAAGCCTTTTGATAAAATTAATGGATCTGGAAAACATACCAATTGGTCTCTGAATACCAATACTGGGGTCAACTTACTTAGTCCAGGAAAAACCCCAATGAGTAACCTTCAATTCTTGTCTTTTTTTATCAATACCATTGCGGCAATTTTAAAACACGAAGAATTACTCCGTGCCGCTACGGTATCGGCAAGCAATGATTTGCGGATTGGACAAAACGAGGCACCCTCTGCCATGCTTTCCATTTTCATTGGTAAACATCTTATGCAGGTCTTAGAAGATCTTGAAAATGTAACCAAAGGAAAATTATCCCCCGAAGAAAAAACAGATTTAAAACTGAATGTTATTGGAAAGATTCCGGAAATTTTATTAGACAATACCGATCGTAATAGAACCTCTCCCATCGCTTTTACTGGAAATAAATTTGAGTTCAGAACTGTTGGGTCTAAAGCAAATTGCGCAAAAATAACCACGGTACTCAATGCGGTAGTGTCTGAGCAATTATTGGATTTTAAGAGATCGATCGATGAGTTAATTGAATCTAAAAACATGAAAAAAGACGATGCTATTTTCAATGTTTTACGAGAAACAATAACTTCTGTGAAAAAAGTCCTAACAGAAAGTAATGGAAATATTGAAGAGGGTAAAGCCATTAAAAAAAATCAAAAATCAACCCCCTTTAAAAATACGCCGGAAGCACTCCCGGCGTTTATTAAAAAAAGTTCTGTAGTACTTTTTGAGTCCCTAGAAATATTAAGTTCTAGAGAACTTTCGGCTCGTTATCAAGTGGATCTTGAAGCCTATGTTTCTACCTTGCAAATCGAATCTCGTACTTTAGGAGATATGGCAAGAAATCATGTTATTCCCACTGCCATTCGCTATCAAAATTTACTTATAGAAAACATAAGGGGATTGAAAGAAATTTACGGGGAAAAATTTAAAGTGCACGCTGGAGAACAATTGCTGATTTTGGAACAAATAGCAGCTCATATTTCCGAAATAAATGAGGGGGTTACCAAAATGATTAATGCAAGAAAAGCGGCCAACAGTACGGAAGATTATCTTCAAAAAGCGGTCCAATATGCTCAAACCGTTCTGCCGTATTTGGAGAGCATTCGATACCATTGTGACAAATTAGAATTGACTGTAGATGATACCCTTTGGCCATTAGCCAAATACCGCGAATTGTTGTTTGTTCGTTAATAAGTATCCTTTCAGCTGCTTTTAGTTTTGCCTAAAACCCGTACTTTTGTACAAATTAAATCTATGTCCGAAAGGTATTCTCAGCGAGGCGTTTCTGCTCAAAAAGAAGATGTTCATCAAGCCATCAAGAACATTGATAAAGGACTCTATCCGAAAGCATTTTGTAAAATCATTTCCGATGTATTAACGGGCAGCGAGGAGCATGCCATTGTAATGCATGCTGATGGTGCAGGGACAAAATCGGCACTCGCCTATATGTACTGGAAAGAAACAGGAGATTTATCAGTTTGGAAAGGGATAGCACAAGATGCCCTGATTATGAATACCGATGATTTACTCTGTGTAGGTGCGACTCAAAATATTTTGCTTTCTTCGACTATCGGAAGGAATAAAAAACACATACCCGGAGAGGTAATTGCAGCGATAATTGATGGTACAGCAGAACTTATAGAGACCCTAAACCAATGGGGAGTGTCTATCCACAGTACGGGTGGAGAAACCGCAGATGTTGGAGATTTAGTTCGAACTATTATTGTAGATTCTACAGTCACTGCCAGAATACACAGAAACGACATTATCAATAATGCCAACATTCAAGTTGGTGATGTAATTGTTGGGTTGTCCTCTACAGGTCAAGCAAGTTATGAAACCGAATACAATGGAGGAATGGGGAGCAATGGATTGACTTCTGCAAGACACGACGTTTTCTCAAAAACATTGGCTGAAAAATATCCTGAAAGTTTTGATCCAAATGTCCCAAATGATTTGGTCTATTCCGGGAGCAGGGGGCTGACAGAAGCATTAGAAGGTGTTCCTTTAGATATTGGCAAATTAGTACTTTCTCCTACCCGAACCTATGCACCCATAGTACAGCAAATTTTTCAAAACATAGATCGATCCAACATACATGGGATGATTCATTGTAGTGGAGGCGCACAGACTAAAATCCTCCACTTTGTAGATGAACTTCATGTTATAAAAGATCAACTTTTTCCAATCCCTCCCTTATTTGATTTGATCCAAAAGGAATCGCAAACCTCTGGTCGAGAAATGTATCAAGTTTTTAATATGGGCCATCGCATGGAATTCTATGTTCCCGAACAACAAGCAAAAGAAATAATTTCTATTTCAAACAATTTTAATGTAGCGGCTCAAGTTGTGGGTCGAGTAGAAGCATCTACCTCTAAAAAACTAACCCTTCAAACACCGCTGGGTGACTTTATTTACTCCTAAGTAAATCCAATTTATTCTTTGATTTTTCAGAGAAATGTTGGAACTCAAAATTCAAGATTGTTGTAAAACAAAAAGAAATGCTTCCTAGCAAGAAGGTGGATTACGTTTACCGTTTTTCACTCCTGGGAGAAGAGTTTCATAATGCAGCCCTATGCCCAATAATGTGCGGCCCTGTGGGCTGGTTTTGCATAGGAAACGAGTTGTTTGGATATAATTCCTATTCCTTGGTTAAATAATATTAGGGCAGGATTTGCTCATGAGCGAAGTACGCCCTAAATTTAGTGGATGAAAAACTATATAATTCTGTTTTTTTTTATTGCATCTTTTCCTTTGTTTTCGCAGGATGCTGAAGCACTGTTTTCTTCAATTGAATTGGAGACCGATTCCAAACCCGAATTATTACCTAAACAAATGATTTTTACCCAGAGACTTCTTTGGGGTGAGCAAGGGCTTATGCGAAAAACACATTGGTCTCCCTTGACTTTAGAACAACGAGAAAAGGAGTTAAAAATCAGAAGGAAAATGTTGAAAACACATCAAGTTATCGGTTTTGTAACTTTAGCGGGGATGGTTGCTCAAGGTGTACTAGGCACACAACTCTACAACGGCAAGTCGTCAAATTATGAAGTCCACGAAACCCTTGGGAATTTAACCTCAGTAAGCTATTTCACAGGTGCAGCATTATCTTTGTTTGCTCCACCTCCATTAATTCAAAAAAAATCGAAAGGATTGAGTTCAACTCAAGCACATAAATATTTAGCGACGCTTCATTTTTCAGCTATGTTAGCGACCAACCTTTTAGCAGAGAGCGATACAAAATTGCATCGTGCTGCTGCCTTCACAGCCTTCGGAAGTTATGCAGCCGCAATACTTGTTTTTAAATTTTAGTTTGTATGAATAGCAATTTCTTTGCAATCGTTTTTTTTCTTTTCTTGAGCGCTCATGCTCAGGAAAATAGGTTAGAAGTTGAAAAAGAGACTTCTTTTGTTCAATATGAAGGGAAACATCTTCTCCACGAATGGGAGGGGATCAACAAGAGCATCAGTGGTGTTGCTCTTCAAGATCAAGAGTCAGAACAACTTACTAAAATCGCTTTGGTGCTTATTGTCCAAGATTTTGACAGTAACAATTCTGGACGTGATGCTCACGCCTTAGAGGTATTGGAGGCTTTACGTTATCCCGAAATAAAATTTTTCTCTGATAAGATAGCGTACAACCAAGGACAAATTGTTTTTAATGGAACTCTTGATTTTCATGGAATGAAAGTTTCCAAAAAGATTGAGGCTCAAGTTCAAAAAGCGGAAAATAGTTTTTCACTTTCTGGAGAGTTTGAATTGATCCCCTCCGATTTTGGAATTGAATTGCCTTCTTTTATGACTGTAAAGATGAAAGATCTTTTTTTGATTCGTTTTCGTGTGGTCCTTTTAAAATAAATGGTTAAATCGCTTGACAATTCGTAAATTTGTCGTTCTATGATAGAAAAACTTCAAATAATCCAACAGCGCTTTGATGAAGTGTCTGATTTAATCATCCAGCCCGACGTAATCACGGATCAGAAACGCTATATCCAACTGAACAAAGAGTATAAAGACCTCTCGGTGATGGTTGAAAAGATAAAAGCCTATAAAACTCTTCGCTCCAATATCGAAGAGGCAGAATTCATCCTGAAAGAAGAAAGTGATCAGGAAATGATTGAGATGGCCAAAATGGAGTTAGAAGCAGCTCGAGCAGAGATTCCAACCCTAGAAGAAGAAATTAAATTTTTATTAATCCCCAAAGATCCCGAAGATGCCAAAAACGTAGTGGTAGAAATTCGAGCGGGTACTGGAGGGGACGAAGCCAGTATTTTTGCTGGAGATTTATACAGAATGTACACGAAGTATTGTCAATCCAAAAACTGGAGCCTAAGTTTTGTAGATTCCAGTGAAGGAACGGCTGGTGGATTTAAAGAAGTCATTTTTGAAGTGTCGGGAGAAGATGTGTACGGCACCTTGAAATACGAATCCGGAGTACACCGTGTTCAACGCGTACCACAAACCGAAACTCAAGGGAGGGTGCATACTTCAGCGGCCACGGTGATGGTTTTACCTGAAGCAGAAGAATTTGATGTGGAAATTGACATGAATGAAGTTCGGGTTGATTATTTCTGTTCTTCAGGACCCGGAGGTCAGTCGGTAAACACGACCTATTCTGCGGTGAGGTTAACCCACGAACCGACCGGTATTGTTGCTCAATGTCAAGATCAGAAATCTCAGCATAAAAATAAAGATAAAGCATTGAAGGTATTGCGTTCGAGGCTTTATGAATTGGAACTTTCTAAAAAATTAGCCTTGGATTCGGAAAAGAGAAATTCCTTAGTTTCCTCAGGCGATCGATCTGCTAAAATTCGAACTTATAATTACCCTCAAGGGCGGGTTACAGATCACCGAATTGGTCTCACGCTCTACGATCTTCCCAATGTAATTAATGGAGATATTCAGAAGCTTATTGATGAATTGCAGTTATTTCAAAATACAGCCAAACTAAAAGAGGCGGGAGAAGTTTTATGACGCAAGAAGCCCTTTTACAGCAGATTAAAATTAAACAATCCTATTTGTGTGTGGGTCTGGATATTGATTTAGAGAAGATCCCAGATGTTGTAAAAGCAACTGATGATCCAATTTTTAATTTTGCCAAATCCATAATTGATGCAACCCATGCCTATGCTGTTGCCTACAAACCTAATTTGGCTTTTTTTGAATCCTATGGTTTAGAGGGATGGCAAGCATTTGATAAGATCATGCGTTATTTAAATGAATTTTATCCCAATCATTTCACCATTGCAGATGCAAAAAGAGGGGACATTGGCAATACCGCCGCGCGCTATGCCAAGGCCTTTTTTGAACATTATCAGGTAGACGCAGTTACGGTAGCACCTTATATGGGTAAAGATGCTGTTGAGCCCTTTCTTACGTTTCGAGATAAACATGCCATATTACTTGCATTAACCTCTAATCCTGGGGCATACGATTTTCAGTTTTCCGAATCGAACGGTCAAAAACTATTTGAAAAAGTTTTAGAAACCAGTTTGACCTGGGAGGGTTCTGAAAATTTAATGTACGTTGTAGGTGCAACGAAAGCAACAGCCTTAACCTCCATAAGGAAAATCATACCCAATGCATTTCTATTGGTGCCTGGAGTTGGAGCTCAGGGTGGAAGTTTAGAAGAAGTTTCTGAAGCGGGCATGAACCACCGTTGTGGGTTATTGGTGAATTCTTCACGAGGGATCATTTATGCCTCCAAAGGGGAGGACTTTGCCGCAGCTGCCCAAAAAGAAGCCCAAAAATTGCAAGAAGTGATGGCGAAATATTTACTTAAAAGAGGAATAGTATAATGTTACATCATACCACGTATCAGGCAGAGAACAATTCAAAACAATGGATCACCTTCGTCCATGGGGCTGGAGGGAGTTCTTCTATTTGGTTCAATCAAGTACGTTTTTTTAAAGCGTATTTTAATGTTTTGCTTATTGATCTCCGAGGCCATGGAAAGTCTGAAGCCTCTCCAGAGGAAATGGAATATTCTTTTGATTTAATTATCGACGACCTAATTGAAGTGCTGGATTACAATCAAATTACCAAATCCCATTTTGTTGGAATATCCTTAGGAAGTATTTTGATTCAAAAAATGATGCAGAGTCACCCAAATCGAATTGAGAAAATCGGGTTAGGAGGTGCAATTTTAAATTTGAATGCACAATCTCGAATACTAATGTTTTTGGGAAAACTGACTCAGAGTATACTCCCTTTTATATGGATATACACCTTCTTTTCCTTTGTTATCATGCCCTACAAAGCCCATCGAAAATCCAGGGCGCTCTTTATACAAGAGGCCAAAAAAATATCTGAAATCGAATTCAGAAAATGGTACAAACTAACGGCTAAATTATTACCCCTCTTAGAAAAGATACGCGTGCTGGAAGTCAGAATTCCTGTTTTGTATATTATGGGGAGTCAGGATTATATGTTTTTACCTTTTGTGAAGAAAATTGTAAACCTCCACCAGTCATCAAAACTACTTACACTAAAGCATTCGGGGCATGTGGTGAATATAGATCAGCCTGAACAATTCAATTTAGGATTGTTAAACTTCCTGCTAAAAGACTAATTGAATACAATTGTTTTATTGTTATAAGTCATTATTTTTCGTTCGCAATGTAATTTAAGTGCACGAAGTAAAACGATTCGCTCTAAATCTTGCCCCTTTAGTATAAAATCCTCTACATCATGACCGTGGGAAACTCGGATGGTATCCTGTTCAATAATAGGTCCTGCATCTAACTCCTCAGTGACGTAATGACTTGTAGCCCCAATAATTTTTACCCCCCTTTGAAATGCAGAGTGATAAGGTTTTGCTCCAGGAAATGCCGGTAGAAAGGAATGATGAATGTTGATGATTTTTGATGGAAATTCATCGATAATTTTAGACGAAAGGATTTGCATATAACGGGCTAAAACAATAAAATTAACCCCGTGTTTTTGGAGGAGTTCCAATTGTTTTTGTTCCGCTGATTCTTTGGTGTCCTTACTCACTGGAATGTGGTAAAATGGAATATTGAATTGTTTAGCAATGGGTTCTAAATCCTTATGATTACTGATGATAAAAGGAATTTCACAGCCTAATTTTCTCGAACTTTGTTGGGCGAGTATATCGTAAAGACAGTGATCGTATTTTGATACAAATACTGCCATTTTAGGCAGCACATTGGCTAAGTAAAAATCGCAATTCATTTCGAAGGGAATACCCAATTCCTCATGAAAACTTTTTTTGATATTGTCAAATTCTGTATCATTTAATTCTGCTTCAACTTCAATGCGCATAAAAAATGCATTTTGAATTCGATCAACGTATTGGTCTATATATACAATATTTCCGCTTCGTTGATGAAAAAAATTGGTTACAGAAGCGATAATCCCTTTTTTATCGGGACAATACATTAATAAAATAAGTTTCTTCATAGATAAAAATTCCGAGTTAATACCCGGGTTGGGTTATTGTAAAGTTTTCTTTTTGTTTGGCGGTAGCTACCATTTCTTTAACTTCAGAAAGGAGTTTTTTAGCATCGTAAATCACCCCTTGTCGGATCGTGTATTTTACTCCACCTACTCGGACAACTTCATTGTTTTCTGTTAATTTAATCGCTCCTGTTCCGTAAAGTACTTTTAAATTTTGAAGTGGATTTTCCTCAACAATAACAAAATCCGCTTCTTTTCCAATTTCTATTGAACCCGTTTGGGCGTCAATTCCAAGGGCTTCGGCTCCGTTAAGAGTTGCCGCACGAATCACTTCTAAAGGATGAAAACCCGCTTCTCTGAGAAGTTCGAGTTCTCGTACATAAGCAAAGCCATATAATTGAAAAATAAATCCCGAATCGGAACCTGTAGTAACTCGGCCCCCTCGGTTTTTGTATTCGTTGACAAACGTCATCCAAAGTTTAAAGTTTTCTTTCCAAGCCACTTCTTCTTCTGTTCCCCAGAAATGCCAATAGGAGCCATGAGAAATTTTACTGGGTTGATAAAATCTCCATAGAGAGGGTAAGGTATAGTCCTCATGCCATTCGGCTCTTCTGGCACGATGTAAATCTCTACTGGCTTCATAAATATTAAACGTGGGTACTAGGGTAAAGTCTAAGTCGATTAATTCGTTCATGACATTATTCCAGTGGGGTGAGTAGGGTGCGGCAGCTTGTTTCCATAGTTTTCCTGCTTCACCAAAACGGTGTTGTTCGTTTTGATAATTGTAATCCAAGGGATAGTTTTGTACCGTTCGATCATCAAACAACGCCTCTGGAAGTCCGTACCAATGTTCCATTGAAGTTAATCCCGCTCGTGCCGAATGCAAAGCATTCCATCGAGCAACACTCAATTGCGCATGATGACAGGCAGAACGCAAGCCTAATTTTTTATTTTCCTCTAAAGCAGCAGTCATTATTTTAGGGTCAGCTCCAAAAAATTTAATTCCATCTGCACCATTTTTGGCATTTTGACGAACCCACTCTCGAGCCTGATCAGCAGTACTTATGGGATTCTTACTTCCTTGACCAAAACCGGTATAGGTCAAAATTCGGGGTGCAATAATTTCGTTTTTAGCGCTTTGCTTTTTAAGTTTAACTGCGTATTCAACACCTCTTCCGCTCGGTTCGCGGACCGTAGTAACTCCATGGGCTAGCCACAGTCGAAAGACATATTCCCAATCTGCGCCCTGAGCCTCACCACCTATATGACCATGCATGTCAATAAATCCGGGAAGGACATACTGTCCTTGTGCATTTATTTCTTTTCCGCCGGATTTCAGCTGGGGCCTTTTGGATTCGTTTATTGCTACTCCAGGATATCCTACTACATCAACGCCAACGATGATATTGTTCTCTACAGTAATGTCTACAGGACCTATGGGAGGCGCTCCGTTTCCATTGATGAGCGTTGCCCCACGAATAATTAATTGGGAATAAGGACCTTGAGCGGTAGATGAATTTATTTCCTGTGCCCCTGCCCAGAAGCAGCTTAAAAGAAGATAGCAATAAAGCAATTTGTTCATGATCTTAATTTTCGCCAATATATACAAAAAAAACCCCCTACTAAAGTAGGAGGTTTCAAAATTGATAAAAGGATTTATGGTTATTTTTATCGATTAATGTTGATTTAAGCGAAAGTCTGAATAGGCATCCATTCCATGTTCAGTAAGGTCAAGACCTTTAAGTTCTTCTTCAGTGTCAACACGAAGGCCCATGGTTTTCTTGATTACAAATAAGATGATAAAAGAAGCAGATGCAGAGAACGCGCCTACGATACCTACTCCAATAAGCTGAATTAAAAACTGTTCAAATCCAGCCATGGCTCCAAAGATCCCAACGGCTAAAGTTCCCCAAATTCCACAAATTAAATGTACTGCTATAGCACCCACAGGATCATCTAATTTTAGTCTGTCTATTAAAGAGATCCCAAGAACAATAATTACTCCAGCAATAATTCCAATAAGAATGGCGTCTGTAGGACCCATTTGATCTGCGCCAGCTGTGATACCTACAAGTCCTCCTAAAACGCCATTCATAAACATTGTTAAATCAAAGTTTTTGTACAAAAGGTTAGAGAATAGAGCTGATGAAACCCCTCCCGCCGCAGCAGCTAAACAAGTTGTTACTAGGGTTAAAGAAGTTAATTCTGGATCAGCAGAAAGAACAGAACCTCCATTAAATCCAAACCATCCCAACCAAAGAATCAAAACACCTGCAGCTGCTAAAGGGATGTTATGGCCTGGAATTGCGTTGGGTTTTCCGTCTTTACCAAACTTACCGATTCGAGCACCTAGAAGGTAAACGGCAATAAGAGCAGCCCATCCGCCAACTGAATGTACTAGAGTTGAGCCTGCAAAATCGTAGAATCCCCACTGATCTAAAAATCCACCCCCCCATTTCCAGGAGCCAATAATTGGATAAACAATTCCTACATACAAAATTGAAAATAGCATAAAACTATTGATTTTGATACGTTCGGCTACAGCACCAGAAACAATCGTAGCAGCTGTTGCAGCAAACATTCCTTGGAAAAGAAAATCGGTCCACCAAGTGTATCCTCCACTAGCGTAAGCTGCTGTCATCCCACCCTCAGGAGGGGAAATGCCGAAGCCAGCAAATTTAAAAAATCCCATGGCTCCTTCTTCAAATCCTGGATACATCAGGTTAAAGCCCCCTATACAATAGAGCAACAAACCAGAGGTAATTACAAAAAAGTTTTTGAATAAAATATTGACTGCATTTTTCTGTCTTGTTAATCCGATTTCTAGAAAAGAGAAACCCAGGTGCATAAAAAACACAAGTGCGGTACAGATCATCATCCATACGTTGTTAGCGGTAAATAAAGCGGTACTTTCCATAATTTTTGTATTTATAATTAATTTAGTTTAATGACTTACCGCCTTTTTCGCCGGTACGGATTCGGTACGTTTCCTCTACAGGAAGAATGAATATCTTTCCGTCTCCAATTTTGTCTGTAGCAGCAGATTTTAGAATTGCATCAATAGTTGGCTGTACAAATTCATCGTTTACAACAATTGACAAATAGCGTCTTTGGATTTCGGAAGTACTATAGGAAATACCTCTGTAAACATGACCTTCTTTTTCATTTCCAATACCGGTGACATCCCAATAGCTGAAGAAATTGACCTCAACTTCATGCAGTGCACTTTTGACGCTTTCAAATCTTGATTTTCTAATAATTGCTTCTATTTTTTTCATAATTATATCGTTTTAAATAAATAAGCTGATTTTATTGAATATGATTCTTTTGACTTCTGAATAAGATTAAAAGGAATAAATCATTGCCATCACAAAGGAGGTTAAGCTAGATGAAGTTTCTGTTTGAGAAATAGCAAATATCTCTGAGGAGGCACTGTCTAGTCTCAATTCTGGCTTGAAAATAAAGTTGCCTGAGGTATAGCTTCCTGTCAGTGTGAGTGAGAAATTGTCTGCATCTCCCTCGTTAACTAAAGCACCAAAGCCATCCGTTTCTGAGAAAAATTCACCTCTAAGACCGATAGAAAAACTATCGCTAGTGGTCAATTGTGGATATAAAGCGACTCCTGCAAAGCCCGTATCCCCTTCTAACGAGGCAGAGGTTGCATTGATTCCAAGGAAGAATTGATCTCCTAAGTCAAATCCACCGGTATAGTCAATTTGAGCATACCCACTCCCTCCTAGGAAGTTGATGTACTGTCCGTACAGACCGAGTTGTGCTCCGAAAGCAGTATAACGATCGTAATTCGCTTCGGTCTGATCAGTTTGGTTAAAAACCCCGAGCATCAAGGAAATGTCATCGGCTAATTCAAAATCAAACTTAAGTCCAGTATGGGAAAATGGACCGTAAGAAAACATGTAGGATGTGGAGTAGTTGAAATTTGCCGCTGGTGAAATTACTTCATAACCAAGAAAGGTATTAAAGTTTCCCATGGTTACGGTTACCCCATCGGCTAAGTTGTAGTAGGCATACAATTGGTTTACTAATTCCGAAGAATTACCGACAGAACCAAAAACAGCGTCTGAACCTCTAGGTCCAAAGACAACGTCAGCAACAAATCCTGATTTTTCTCCTTCATAAGAAACGATAAAATTGGCCATACCTAATGCGAATCCGTTCAAGTTAGCAAAGGATGTTCCTGGAGCCACAGGGTCTTCAGAAAAACTGGTTCTGAAATACGTATCCACAGTTCCACTAAAATTAAAGGTGGATTCTGCGGGAGTATCATTTTCTTGAGCGCTAGATACTGAGGGTAAAAAGGCGAGGAGTAAAGTTGCAATTGCGAGTAGTGAGTTAATTTTTTTCATTTTCATAAAGATTAGTTTCAGCAAAACTATATGAATATGAAACTACCCATCATTTATTAGGGGTATCTTTTTTAATTTTTATCAATATTAGAAATACACCCCTATAAAAATAGGGGTATCATAAAAATAAAATACAAAAATTGAGAAATGATCAAAAAAAAGGGGGGTCCTATAGAAATACCTTTACTGCACTATGTCCTAGCCCTACAAAAAGAAGACCTCCAAGAATACTTAGCAGAGTATAGCCAATAAAAGTTGAGAGGTCACCAGATCGTAAAAAATGTAAATTTTCCATGCTAAAGGTTGAAAAAGTGGTAAGTCCGCCGCAAAAACCAATTGCAGCAAATAGATAGAGATCGGATCGTTCCGTTTGATTTTTCAGAATCCACCCCAACAGGAATCCGATTAAAAAGCAACCTATGAAATTGGCAAGTAAAGTTGGCCAAGGAAAACTGTTTTTGGAGACTTGAATCCATTTCCCAATTAAAAATCGTGTTATGGATCCCAAACCACCACCAAGAAAAACAAGAAGTATGTTTTTCATTTTTGAGTAAGGTATTTTATAAGGACTAATAAACTAAAAGCAACAAAGAAGCCGATTAAAATTTTATAGCTTCCTTTAAAGTAATTGGGGAGTTTTTTTTTGTCAGATCGATACGATAAAATTACGATTAGCGTAAATCCAACCGCAAAAAGGAGTGCAAAAATTAACTGTCCATTAGAAAACATCTTCTATTTTTTGACTAATTTAGAAATAATTAACCCATAAACATCCGAAACGATAATGTTAAATAAACCGATTCATGCTGTCACTACTTTTCATAATGCCTATGGCCTAGGTATAGAAACCCAACCCACCGCTAACTTACCTAAGGCAATTACAGAGCTCAGGTTTAATTTGATGAAAGAAGAAAACGAAGAATATCTTCAGGCTGTAAAAGAAGGGGATTTAGTAGAAATCGGAGATGCTTTAGGCGACATGCTATACATTCTTTGTGGAACTATTATCGCCCACGGATTCCAGGATAAAATTGAAGCAATCTTTGATGAAATTCAACTGAGCAATATGAGTAAGCTGGACGACAATGGCAAACCGATCTATCGTGAGGATGGAAAAGTAATGAAGGGTCCCAATTATTTTAAACCCGATTTATCAAAAATACTAGCTAAAGATCAGTGAATTCCTCTTCTCCATTCGAAAGGATCTTCCGCCAGGTTGTACTGAATATCCATAAGTTGTTCTTTTAAGGAATCTGCAAGTGGAGTAGTTTTGGGAAGTTTATAGACTTGTTTCTGATGTGAGAAACTACTAATGGGCAAAACTACCACTGCTGTACCTGTCCCAAACACTTCTTCAAGAGTTCCAGCTTGATGTGCGTCTTTAATTTCTTGAACCTTTACAGGACGTTCTTCAACGGATATCCCGTTGTGCTTAGCTAAAGCAATAATGCTTTTTCGAGTAATTCCGTCGAGTATTCTATCGTTTGTAGGGGCGGTTACTAGGGTATTGTTAATTTTAAAAAAGATATTCATGGTACCTGCTTCTTCCATATGTTCATGGGAATCAGCATCAGTCCAAATGATTTGTTGGAATCCGTTTTTTAATGCTTCAGAGGTAGGGTAAAATTGTGCAGCATAATTTCCTGCAGCTTTTGCAAATCCTACACCACCATTTGCAGCGCGACTGTATTCCTCAGCGATTAAGACGTTAATTTCTCCCCCCGTATAATAAGATTTTACAGGAGCACATATAATGATAAATACATATTCATTTGCAGCAGAAGCTTGAACACTTGCTTGACTGGCAAAGACAAAGGGACGGATGTAAAGTGAATTTCCTTTTCCCGGTCTGATCCAAGCACTATCCATGGATAATAAGGTATTTAACCCTTCAAAAAAATACGATTCAGGAAATTCTGGTATTTGTAGTCGTTTTGCGGATCGATTAATGCGCTTAAAATTTTCCTCAGGGCGAAATAACCAAACTTGATTTTGATCATCTTTAAAGGCCTTCATTCCCTCAAACACCGCTTGACCATAGTGAAAAACACTTGAAGCCGGGTCCAAAGTTAGGGATCCGTAGGGCTTAATCTCAGGTTCTTGCCATTTACCTTCACGAAAACGACAAATAAACATATGATCTGTAAACGTCTGTCCAAATGCAAGCTTATCGAAATTAATGGAATCGATTTTTGAACTTTGGATTTTATTGATGTTCATTCTTATTCAAATTGGTTAAGTAAAATTAATTTTTTTCCAAAACTAATCTTCTATTCAACGACTATTTTAGTGTTTTTTCTATTTAATTGCATATTCTATATTCAAGTGATGCTATTTATAGTGTATTCCTAGATATTGTCACTTTTTTTTAAATATTTATCATGAATTACGAAAAAAAAATTGTCGTTTCTGAAGACGGTTCTTGCACCCTACGAATCGAAGCTTTAAAAGAGTCTTACCATTCGTTACATGGTGCCCTTACCGAATCAAACTTTGTATACATCGAGACGGGTTTAAAATATTGGCACTTGAATAACTCAAATAAACCCTGTTCCGTTCTTGAAATTGGATATGGAACGGGATTGGTAACCTACCTCAGTTATCTAGCTTCTCATGCATACAACATTGGCATAGAGTACACCGCAATCGAGGCTTATCCCTTAACGAAAGAAGAAACCCAATTATTAAAGTATGATCTTTTGTTTAAAGGGACCGCTAATCAGCCTAAGCATTCGGATTTTACAGCATGTCCATGGGAAAAAGAAACACAGGTTTCACCAAATTTCAAGCTCTTCAAGCAAATAGTATTTTTTCAGAATTTTCATTCCAAATCAAAATTTGATTTAATTTTTTACGATGCTTTTGGAGCCCATGCACAACCTGATTTGTGGGATACCCAATGGATGCAAAAATCATTTGATTTATTGAATTCAGGGGGGATATGGGTGAGCTATTGTGCAAAAGGTGCTGTACGAAGATCCTTAAAAGAGGTAGGCTTCACCGTGGAACGATTGCCTGGTCCTCCAGGAAAACGGCATATGATGCGAGCTATCAAACCATAATTGGTTATTTTTGAACAAAAAATGAAGCTACTGATTACAGGTGCTACGGGTGTTGTTGGAAAAACTTTAGTCCAAAAATTACTCGATGATGGGAATGAGGTTCATTACCTGACAACACAATCCTCAAAGTTAGATTCCATTCAAGGGGCCAAAGGTTTTTTTTGGAATCCTGATTTAGATCAAATTGACACAGCATGTTTCCATGAAGTGGAGACTATTATCCACCTCGCCGGTGCCACAGTTGCTAAACGATGGACAAAAAAATATAAAGAGCAAATCTACTCAAGCCGAATAAAACCAACACAGCTGTTACTCAAAGGACTGGTTGAAATCAAAGAAAACCTAAAAGTAAAACATCTAATTAGTGCCTCGGCTATTGGAATTTATCCTTCACATCCTTACAGGCAGGTAACCGAGAATACACTTACCACCCCCCATACTTTTATGGAAAAGGTAGTTTGTGATTGGGAAAAAGAAGTTGACCAATTTAATAAAGAAGGAATTCGGGTGTGTAAGTTAAGAATAGGTTTAGTGCTGAGCCCGAAAGGAGGGGTGTTGGGGACATTAAAAATCCCAACAAAAATGGGTCTTGGAGCTGCTTTTGGAACAGGTGAGCAGGGTCAGTCATGGATTCATATTTCCGATTTGGTCGGAATTTTTAAAAACGCCGTGGAGGCTCAATGGGAAGGTGTTTTTAATGCCGTAAGTCCGAATCCTGTCTCACAAAACGAATTGATAAGCGCTTTAGCAAAATCTTTAAAAAAACCCAATTTCTTTCCTCCCATCCCTTCTTTTCTCCTCAGATTTATCCTAGGGGAGATGAGTGCGTTGGTTTTAGATAGTCATTGGGTAAGTGCACAAAAAACCATCAATCAGGGGTATCAGTTTCAGTTTCCTGAAATTCAGAAAGCACTTCATCATTTGGTCAGTCAAAGTGACAAATGACAATTTGACATTTTTAGAGTATGGCAACACTTTTGCATATCGTTAATAAAATCGAAATCAATGGCAACTAAAGGAGCGAAAAAATCCACTGAAAATAAATCAACCCCAAAAAATGAAGTTAAAAAATCTAGTGCAGAGATCAAACATAAAGAGAAAATTGAAGAACTTTCGCGTCTAGTAGAGCAGGAGAAAGAAAAGTTTATCCGACTTTTTGCTGAGTTTGAGAATTTTAAAAAAAGAACTGCCAAAGAGCGTTTGGAGCTTTTTAAAACTGCAAATCAAGAAGTCATTACTTCTTTAATTCCCGTATTGGATGACTTTAATCGTGCCAATCAACTCCTAGAGCAAGGTGCAGAGAAGATGGATGTAGAAGGATTTAAATTGATTTTCAACAAATTTGCTGAGGTACTGAAAAACAGTGGTTTAAATCCTACAACCGCTAAAGTTGGGGATTCTTTTGATGCTGAAGTTCACGAAGCAATTACACAAATCCCAGCACCTACAGATGCTCAGAAAGGAAAAATCATTGATATTATAGAAACCGGTTACCAGCTTGGAGACCGGATTATTCGTTATCCTAAAGTGGTCGTGGGCCAATAAAATATGAAAGAAGATTATTACGAAATATTAGGAATTTCCAAGGGTGCCACTGCTGCTGAAATTAAAAAAGCATATCGAAAGAAAGCAATCCAATACCATCCTGACAAAAATCCGGATGACAGTTCCGCTGAGGCAAAATTTAAGAAAGCGGCTGAGGCCTATGAGGTTTTAGGTAACGAAGAAAAAAGAGCTAAATACGATCAATACGGTCACGCTGCATTTGAAGGAGGTCAAGGTTTTGGTGGAGGTGGTATGAACATGGATGATATTTTCAGTCAATTTGGAGATATTTTCGGCAGTGCATTTGGAGGCAGTTTTAGCTCTGGAGGAGGATTTGGTGGTGGCCAAAGACGCTCCCAAGGTTCTAACATGCGTATTCGTGTCAAGCTAACCTTAGAAGAAATTGCAAAAGGGGTTGAGAAAAAAATTAAAGTCCCGAGGAAAGTACAAGCAGCTGGTGTTCAATACGGAACTTGTAAGTCGTGTAATGGACAAGGTCAAGTATTGAAAATCACCAACACCATATTGGGAAGAATGCAGACCTCTGCCCTTTGTAGTAGTTGTGGAGGAAGCGGTCAGACCTTACTAAACCGGCCCCCTGGTACTGACCCCAATGGGATGATTAAAAAAGAAGAAACAGTTTCTATTAAAATTCCGGCAGGTGTAGAAGGAGGGATGCAATTAAAGGTTAGCGGGAAAGGAAATGAGGCCCCAGCGAATGGAATCTCAGGAGATTTATTGGTCTTAATCGAAGAAATTCCTCATGATGTTTTTGTCCGTGAAGGAAATCACATACACTACGATCTTTACGTGAGTATATCAGAAGCGGCACTTGGAGTCTCAAAAGAATTGAACCTGTTGGATGGTAAAGCTAGAATTAAGTTAGAGCCTGGGATTCAGTCTGGGAAAACCTTGCGATTACGAGGAAAAGGTTTGGCAAGTGTTAACGGTTATGGAACAGGAGATTTGCTGGTGCACATAAATGTTTGGACACCAAAAAAGTTAAACAAAGAGCAGGAACAGTTTTTTGAAAAAATGTTAGAGGACTCGAATTTTAAGCCCAGCCCTGAAAAGACCGACAAATCGTTTTTTGAAAAAGTGAAGGATATGTTTGCCTAATTGAATTGATTTTTAAAAAAAAATTATATATTTGGTTTATTGCTAACATATTTTGTTAGTTATATTTTTCTTTTTCATAGCAATTTTTTCCCATCCTTTGACGAGGATGGGTTTTGTTTTTTGTATTAACTTCCCCATGTATTATGAATTTTATAAATAAAATCATCGACCTCCTAAATCACCGTTTTTCCATAGGTGATACGATTTCTTTTACCCCCAAGTCTGTGGTGATTGTAATCCTGGTTCTGATTCTTACCTCTTTTCTCTTAAAAATTATCAGAAAAATAATCTTTAGGACCTTGGCGAGTGACACTAAAATGAAGTTTAAAAGTCTTTTTTCATTTTTTAATTACTTCGTTTACATTGTTGTTACGCTGATTTTACTTCAAAATTTTGGTGTTAATCTTACAGCTGTATTTGCTGCTTCCGCAGCATTATTAGTTGGTGTGGGTCTTGCACTACAAACCTTCATCCAAGATATTATTTCAGGGGTTTTTATTTTAATTGATAAATCCGTACTCGTCGGGGATATTATCGAAGTTGATGGACAAATTGGTCAGGTGGAAAACATCAAGCTTCGAACAACACGGGCAGTTACAAGAGAAAATAAGGTATTGATCATTCCCAATCATAAATTTTTAACGTCAATCTTATTCAATTGGACCGAAAATGGAATTCTGACTAAGGAAATTGTTGAAGTAGGAGTAGCCTACAGAAGTAACCCTAGAGAGGTGGAAGCTATACTTTTAGACGTTGCTTTAAAAAATGATAAAGTCTTGAATGATCCGTCTCCTTTTGTAATATTTAAAGATTTTGGAGACAGTGCATTGATCTTCCATTTGTACATTTCATTAAACAGCAGTTTTTCAGCCAATATTGTCAAGAGTGATGTCCGTTATGACATTTATGAGGCTCTTGCATCAAAAGGTATTGAGATTCCATTCCCACAACGTACCATTACTTATGCTCATCCTCCAAAACAAGCGGAATGATTAAAATATTATTAATTGAGGACGAAGAGCCTATAAGAAGGGTCATGGTTCGAATTTTAACTCAGGAAAATGCCTCCTATGAAATCACAGAAGCTGTAGATGGTAAAGAAGGGTTGAATTTATTAGAAAAATCTAAATTCGACTTGGTTTTATGTGATATTAAAATGCCTAAAATGGATGGTATTGAAGTACTGCAAAAAGCAAACCAAAAAGGAATTTTAGTTCCCTTTATCATGCTTACAGGTCACGGAAATGTGGAGACTGCCGTTGAATCTATGAAACTGGGAGCTTATGATTTTATTTCAAAACCTCCAGATTTAAATCGTCTATTGACCGCTGTGCGGCATGCCATAGAAAATAAAACCCTCAAAAATGAAAATTTAAAGCTGAAGCGTAAAGTTGCACAAAAATATACCATCATTGGGGAAAGCTTACCTGTACAGAAAATGGTAGATATGATCTCTAAAGTGGCTGCTACTGACGCACGCGTACTTATCACTGGGGAAAATGGTACTGGAAAAGAGTTGGTTGCACACCAATTACATGAACAAAGTGATCGGAGTAAAGAGAATTTTATTGAGGTGAATTGTGCAGCAATTCCCTCAGAATTAATTGAAAGCGAACTTTTTGGTCATGTGAAAGGGGCATTTACTTCAGCTGTAAAGGATCGTTCCGGAAAATTTGAGGCGGCAGATCGGGGGACTTTGTTTTTGGATGAGATTGCAGACATGAGTTTAGCTGCTCAAGCAAAAGTTTTAAGAGCTTTACAAGAGAAAAAAATCCAACGCGTTGGAAATGAAAAGGACATTAGTGTGGATGTCAGGGTCATTGCTGCAACCAACAAAGATCTACTACACGAAATTAAAGAAGGCCGATTTAGAGAGGATTTATACCATCGATTGGCGGTTATTATAATCCATGTTCCTTCACTGGAGGATAGAAAAGAGGACATCCCTTTATTGATTACTCATTTTGTATCGGCTCTCTCTAAAGAGCAAGGGTTAGAAGTAAAATCTTTTTCAGAAGAAGCATTAAAAAAATTAGGGAATTACCCTTGGACTGGAAATGTAAGAGAATTACGTAATGTAGTTGAACGATTACTGATTTTAGGAGATGATCCGATCAGCCCAGAAAACATCGATCAATTTGCTCCAAAATAAATAAATTATGAGATACTTCAGATTATTGTTTGCCTTGTGTGGTATGATGGCTTTTGGACAACAAATGCAGGAGTCGGACGCAAAACAACTTCAAACTATTTACAATCATGCCTTAACTTCAGGAAAAGCTTACGATTGGTTGGATCATCTTTCCAATAAAATTGGGGGACGTTTATCTGGATCTTTAAATGCAGAACGAGCTGTAGAATGGGGTAGACAAGAGCTGGAAACTTTGGGTTTAGACAGGGTGTTTTTACAAAAAGTTATGGTTCCTAAATGGGTTCGAGGAACTTTTGAGTACGCAAGTATAATAACGGGTCCTGGGATGAGTATGAATGTACCTGTATGTGCATTAGGAGGCTCCATAGCTACCCCAGCCTCTGGCCTACGAGCCAATGTGGTGGAGGTAAAAAGTTTCGAAGAATTGGAATCTTTAGGAGAAGAAAAAGTCAAAGGTAAGTTTGTCTTTTTTAATCGTCCAATGCCTGCAAATTTGATTAATACCTTTGAAGCCTATTCGAAAACAGTAAATCAACGTTCTCAAGGGGCAGCAAGGGCAGCAAAATTAGGAGCAGTTGGTGTACTTGTCCGATCCATGAATTTACGTCTGGATGATTTTCCCCATACAGGAAATATGAGTTATGGCGATTTACCGAACTCTATGCGCATACCCGCTGCTGCGATTAGCACAAACGGTGCACAATTGCTTAGTTCCATGCTTTCATTGAATAACAAATTAAATTTTTACCTCAAACTGGATTGTAAAAACTTTCCTGATGTGCCCTCATTCAATGTTGTTGGGGAAATCAAAGGGAGTGAATTCCCTGAACAAATAATTGTGGTTGGAGGACACCTAGACTCTTGGGATTTAGGCGATGGTTCTCATGATGATGGTGCTGGCATCGTCCAGTCCATGGAAGTGTTACGTCTTTTTAAAGAAATGAATTACAAACCGAAACGAACGGTTCGAGTTGTGCTCTACATGAATGAGGAAAACGGGTTGCGTGGTGGTTCAGGATATGCACAGTATGCAAAAGAGAATCAAGAAAATCACATTTTTGCCTTGGAATCTGACGCAGGAGGATTTTCTCCCCGAGGTTTTGTATTTGAGGCAACAGGGGAGCAGTTTGAAAAGATAATACAATGGAAATCTTATTTTGAACCCTATTACGCAGATCGATTTGAATTAGGAGGAAGTGGAGCAGATATAGGACCCCTTCGAGATGGCAAAATTGTTTTGTCTGGCCTGCGACCAGATTCACAACGTTATTTTGATTTTCATCATGCAGCCAACGATACCTTTGATGCGATTAATAAAAGAGAACTGGAACTCGGTGCAGCAGCCATGACGAGTCTGGTATATTTAGTTGACCAATACGGTTTTTAATCACACGATTGGATGACGCTAAACCTTTCCCAGTACACTAAAGAATTTCGTTACAATCTTCGACTCGCTTTTCCTGTAATCATTGGATTACTCGGACATACATTTGTTCAACTGGTAGACAATATCATGGTGGGTCAACTTGGAACAGCCGAATTGGCAGCGGTATCGCTAGGAAATTCTTTCTTTTTTGTTGCCATGTCACTAGGAATTGGTTTCTCTACAGCCATCACTCCTTTAATTGCAGAAACCGATGGAGCAAAGGATGTAATCGGGGGAAGAAATGTTTTTATTCATGGGTTATTACTCTGTTTTTCCTTAGGGGTTTTCCTTACCCTAGGCGTGATATTGAGCAAGCCTTTATTGTTTCAGATGGGACAACCTGAAGAGGTTGTGGAATTGGCTTATCCGTATTTACAATGGGTCGCCATTTCATTAATACCCTTAGTTTTTTTTCAAGGGTTTAAACAATTTTCAGAAGGACTTTCCCATACCAGACCTGCCATGTACGCAACTCTTTTAGGGAATATCGTCAATGTGATTTTAAACTATTTTTTGATTTTTGGTTTTTGGATTTTTCCTAAAATGGGAGTGGAGGGTGCCGCCATAGGGAGTTTTTTTGCTCGTTGTTCTATGCTCTTATTTATGGCATTTTATGTCCGATTTAGTCCTCATTTTTCTAACTACGTTCGTAAAATTTCTTTTAAAAAGCCCCAATGGAGTTTGTTTCAAAAAATCATCAACCTTGGATTTCCGTCTGCATTACAAATGTTTTTTGAAGTCATCTTTTTTACCGCTGCAATCTGGCTTTCTGGTTTTTTAGGAAAAAATGAACAAGCAGCCAATCAGATTGCGCTCAACCTTTCCTCCATGACCTTTATGTTTGCAATGGGTCTGGGAGTAACGGCTATGATTCGAGTAGGTAATCAGAAGGGGAAGAACGACTTTTTTAAATTGCGTGAAGTTGCCCATTCAATTTTTGTGTTAATATTTATATTCGATGTTTTATTTTGCTTGCTATTTCTTTTATTGCACAACCTGCTTCCTTGGATTTATTTAGATGGATCAAATGTTTTAGAATTTGCGGATGTGAATGAAGTGGTTCAAATAGCCTCCACCTTATTGATTGTATCGGCATTTTTTCAGATTTCTGATGGGCTGCAAGCAGTTGTATTGGGAGCATTAAGAGGCTTACAAGATGTAAACATACCCGCTTGGATCACCTTTTTTTCTTATGGTATTTTTGGATTTCCCATTGCCTATTATTTAGGAATTTATACCGATCTTGCTACTACAGGCATATGGATTGGGCTACTCTCCGGATTATCCTCCTCCGCTTTGCTTTTATTTATTCGATTTCGATATTTGACAAACAACCTTATACTCAATTAACCTATGGAATTACCAAAATTTCTAATCGCCGACAATTCAGAATTGGAAGATGCCTTATTTGTTGTGCATACCGAATACCCAAGATTTATATTAAATGTACAGAATGATGAGGTGCATTGGTTTGAAGAGTTTGACAAAGAAGATGAAGCAACATTAAAATCGGAGTCACATTTTTTGATCGAGGCTGCATTTAATTTTTACGATAAAGAAATGGATATGCTCGAATAAATGGATGTACTTGTATCATGGGATAAAGCTTTGTTTTTATGGCTCAATGGGATGGGCACAGAAACCTTCGATTCCTTTTGGATGTTGTTAACGAATCGTGGTTCAAACATTTCCTTATATCTTTTCCTTTGGCTTTTTTTTGGGTACAAGTATTCTTGGAAAGCTGCACTCTATTTGTTAGTATTTTCTGGGCTTCTTATTTTGTGCACGGATCAGTTAACCAATCTTTTTAAAAATACAGTTGCTAGACCACGACCCTGCTTTGATGAGGAGATCATGTCTTTTGTTCGGTTGGTGAAATCCAATTGTGGAAGTCGATTTGGATTTTTTTCAGGTCATGCATCCAATTCCTTTGCATTGGCAGTATTCTATGGATTACTCTACAAACCTAAAGCGCAATGGCTTCTCTATCTTTTATTGATCGTTGCTTTGTTTATAGCCTATAGCAGGATATATATAGGGGTTCATTATCCTTTAGACATTATTGCAGGTTCCGTAGTTGGTAGTTTACTTGGGGCTTTGTTTTTTCGCCTGTGGGTTGGGTTTAACCTTCGATTCTTAAGCTAAACTCAAAAAAGCTAGAGTGGTTGTATTCTTGGTTTGCTTCAACTAGGGTTGAAGGGAAATCAGGAATATTTGGAGAATTTGAAAATTTTTGAGTTTCAAAACAAATCGCATCAAAATGCGGTGGAGTAAAAACAACCACTCCAGGTTGATCGGTATAGACCTTCATTTGAATTCCCGTATCAGGAGAATATATTGAGGAAATAAAATGGTTCATTTTTTTAATCACAAAATAATCGTCAAGTGGAGTGTTGTCAATATTTTTTTCGTTTCTAAAATCTAATGGAGTTAAGCCGACATCCAGCTTCCTTCCAGTAGGGACAAGGTTTTGAAGTTCTAAGTAGTGATCTGCGTGTATAAATAACTTTTGTTTTCCGATAGGGGTGTTGGGATTCATGCTAAAATAAGCATGATTGGTCATGTTAATGGGAGTCGTTGCGGAAGGTTTTGCTTGATACTGTATTTCTAGACCGTTCGTCTTAAGAGTATAGGTTACATGAGCGTGAACACTACCTGGAAATCCACTACTTCCTTCGGGGCAATCGTATTCAAAAGTAATTGTATTCTGTTCTCGTGTGTATTTTGGGGTCCAATTTTTTAAATGCCAACCACTTTTTCCACTGTGAAGCATCACGCCGTTTTCATTTTCAATTGTTATGGATTGACCTCCAACCTGTATTGGGTTAACCAAGCGTCCAGCAAAGCGTCCTATCACCGCACCTTGAGCCCATTTATCAGTTAGATACTCTTCGGGTGTAGCTAATCCCATAATGACATTGGTAGGAACTCCATGTATGTCTTTAACCCACAATTGATGTAAAATGGCTCCGTAGGCAATACATACTGCCTTTATTGAATCGTTTTCTAAGATGAAAGTCTTCAAGACTTAATGCTCATTTTTTAATAATTCCGGATATTGACTTTGAAACTTTTTGAGCCTTGGAATAGAGACCTGTCTGACATAGGGATTATCGGGGTTGTTTTTTTCGTAATCCTGGTGATAGGCTTCCGCATAGTAGAATTTTTCTAAGGGTTTAATTTCGGTTACAATTTCTTTAGAAAAAATCTTTTTTTCCTCTAAGAGCTTCAAATAATTCTGAATGATTTCCCTTTCCTCATCGGAGGTATAAAAAGCGATTGAACGATACTGTGACCCATAGTCGGGACCCTGTCGGTTGGGGGTTGTAGGATCATGTGACCCAAAAAACACTTGAACTAATGTACCAAAACTAACTACATTGGGATCATAAAGAACCTCAACGGCTTCAGCATGTCCTGTTCGTCCTGTACCAATTTGATTGTAGTTCGGATTTTTTGTAAAGCCACCTGCATAGCCGGAATACACCTCAGAAACTCCCTGAACGCTCTCGTATATCGCTTCGACACACCAAAAACAACCCGAGGCGAAATAGGCTTTTTTTAGCCCTTCTTGAATATTTGATTGAGGTTCCCAAATGGGTTCAGTGCGGTCTAATGGAGGTGTACTTGAGATGCAGGCTTGAAGGCTAGCTGTAAATAGGAATACGAGAAGTGTTTTCATAGCTTATCATGTGTAAAGGGTTAAAGATAATACAATCACTTCTACTTCTCCAAAATTCCAAGCCTACACGCTGAGGGACTCGTTTCCTTTTCCTTCGATTTTCGGTTTTGTAAATTTTCTTATCCAATACACAATTAAAGGAGTAAGTATAAAAGTAGGAAGAATCCAAAAAATTATTGGGGGGATAAAATCGGGAAACTGATTTTGGTTTACTACAAAAAACGCAGTAATGGAAGCAATATAGGATCCCACAATTCTGGCGATATGTCCTCGAAGCCAAAAGAGTTTTTTTTGGGATTTGCCTGTGTAATTTTTCCAATCAACTCGTACACTAAGCAAACCAATTAGACCAAAAAGGAGTAATGCCCAACCCATTTGCTGTTTTCCTATCAAAAGAAGCATTCCCCAAACAATAAAAATGAATCCAACGACAAACATTCCACCGCTATAAATCCAGTCTATTGTTTCGGGTTTTTCTTCTTTGAGCAGATTTTTTAATTTTAAATAGCGTTGACCTGTACCAACGAGATATAGGGTAAAAATACCAACGATAAAAAGAAAGAGGTTGGGTTTTAGTCCAGAAAGGATCAAAGCTATAATTGAGGTTACTATCATACTCCAAAAAAAAAACGCGACCTATTTTTTATGTAATCGAGAACCTTTTTTTAAGAGTAGATTCACGGTTCCAAAGAATAAAGCAAAACTTCCAAAAATGATGTGTAGGGTGAGTAGGACAGGGTATAAGGGCATCTGTATTTGAGGTATCTTATTAAAAGTTACTCAATTAACTTTACTTTCAAAGAATTTCAGTGTGAATTAATTGACGAAAAAACTGGAAGCCTTATAAAGTGTAGTTTTTTTAATGGTTTTACCCTTTAATAAAATTGTGTGGTAGTTTTTGTGTTCTGAGGAGAGATTAAAAAGTAAGGTGTTCTGTACTTCTCTAAACTCAGGTCCGTCAAAATAAAATTCAAAATTACTTTGATGAGAATGTTCTCGGAGATCAAGTTCTTTAATTTTAACGAGTTGGATTTCAAAGCCCTCTTGGTTTTTCAGTAAGAAATTTGTTTTAACGTAAAGAAAAAGTGCTTTGTCAAAATCTTCTTTATTTTTCGTCTCAGCTAATTTGGGGTCAAATTGAAGCAAAGCTTTTCGAATTGTCCATGGAAATTCTGCCAATACATAAATTTGATTGTTTTGCGTTTCCATGGTAAAAAAGGCTTCTTTTGAATTATGAGTATAGGTTTTGGGAGAAAAAAAGAGCGTTACCAAAAGGAGCGAAAGAAGGTTGAACATTATATTTTAAAATCATTCGATGGAGTCCCTCTAAAATATCTCGGAATGGAAGGGAAATCGTCAGTAATGATATAGTAATAGGTGCCCGATGGATACTCTGGGGTCTTTCCACTACGCCCATTCGCTTCATCTAAAGTTCCAAGACCTTCCTCAAATTCATAATCATTGGAATAGACGCCATTATATGCTCCGCATGGTGCGCTTTCTCCGTCCCCTGGGCGATCTCCAGTTTTAAGTTTATAGCTAGAGGTCATTTCAATCACAGGGGAAGTAGCATCCTCGGGATCACTATAGGCGTATTTGTAGTATATCGGAAATCCATCCGCTGCATACCCGATTAGGGTCATCGCATCAGAGGAAATTTCTGCATTTTCTAAATAGAGTACTGGTGATCCATGGTAATGATAGTTTCCATTAGGTTGTACATGGGCATTATTGCAGTCTAAACCAAGATTGACATTAGTGGCTTCCAAATTCCATTCCCAATTTACATTGGGGCTCATCATTCCCTCATGAGGAAAGGGCTCCGCAGCCACTGGATCCAATTCAACTCCATTTAGCAAAACGCCAAATGAATAGGCGGGTCCTGTGCTAGAAAGTAAAGGAGTAAAGGTAGAGGCCACTACTGGATTTGTAGAAATTCGAAATATATTGAGTTGAGCAGTAATTGCATTCGGATTTAAGGACCCTTGTACTTGTCCAAAAAGTCCTACTTTGTGATTTGGAATGCTATTGGTAGAAATTTTCCGTTGTGTCCCAGATATTGATTCACCATATGCAGGGGAAATAGATAAAGTGACCGTACATTCCCCTCGAGAAGTATCCAGAACCTGGTCTGTAGTACAACTTTCGGAAGTAGTAGTGTCTGAGGATGAAATCTCTTTGACGGTATTTTCTGAAGTATTGATTGGATCTGAATTATCTTCTGTATCACTACAACTTACGATTAGAACAGTCCACAAGGGGAATAGAACCAGCGTTACTGCTATTTTTTTAAGATAATACATATTTAAAACATACAGATTAACCTATTATTTTTGAAACCAAGTAATCTCCAACTTCAGAAGTTGAATTCCCTTTAGCGCCATTATCTTTAAGGTCTTCAGTAGTTACTCCCTCAGCTAAGGAAAGGTCAACAACACGACGAATTTCTGCTCCTTCCTCGGTTAATCCAAAGCTCATTTCAAACATCATGGCTGCAGAGAGTACGGTTGCAAGAGGATTGGCAATTCCCAAACCAGTGGCCTGAGGAAAAGAACCGTGAATAGGCTCGTATAAAGCATTTTCAGTTCCTACCGATGCTGAGGGCATTAATCCCATGGATCCAGAGATTACGGAAGCTTCGTCCGTTAGAATATCACCAAACAAATTTTCTGTAATTAAAACATCATAGCTGTTGGGCCATTGAACTAAACGCATTGCTACGGCATCCACAAACTCGTAGGATACCTCAACTTCCGGATAGTCTTTTTCAAGCGCTTGTACGGTTTCTCTCCAGAGTCGAGAACTTTCCAAAACATTGGCTTTATCTACACAACACAATTTTTTAGATCGCGTCATAGCCAATTCAAACCCCTTAATAGCAAGGCGCTGAATTTCCTTTCGAGTATAAGTACAGGTGTCAAATGCAGTATTGCCATTGTCTAATCGACCGCGTTCACCAAAATAGATTCCACCTGTTAATTCCCTTAAAAACACTAAGTCCGTACCTTCTATGCGCTCTTTTTTTAAAGGCGATTTATCAAGTAAATAGGGAAAGGTAAACGTAGGTCGTACATTGGCAAACAAACCCAGTTTTTGACGCATTTTGAGTAATCCTTGTTCAGGACGCACTTTAGCAGAAGGATCATTGTCGTATTTAGGATGACCAATCGCACCAAATAATACGGCATCCGCATCCAAACAGATTTGATGGGTTTCTTCAGGATAAGGATCACCAACAGCTTCAATAGCTGCAGCTCCGGTTAAAGCAGGAGTCCATTGAATAGTGTGGTTGAATTTTTTAGCGATAGCATCAGAAACTTTGACCGCTTGTTCGATAACTTCAGGTCCAATTCCGTCTCCGGCTAAAAGTGCAATTTTTAAATCCATAGCATGTTTTTAATTAAATAATATTAAGCATCTTCTCAGTTGCTTTTATGGCAGATACGGTTTGGTCTGAATCCAAACCACGGGTTGTAAATTCTTTGTTTTTTGTTCTCCAAGTAATAGTGGTTTCACATAGCGCATCCGAATTACTTCCCGGAGGTATCCGAACAGCATAGTCGATTAACTGAGGTAAACTTAGTTTTTGTTTCTTATAAATTTTACCTAACGCATTCCAAAAAGCGTCATATTGACCATCACCAGAAGAATTTTCTTCAAAAGAAACTCCGTTTATTTTAACTGAAATACTGGTTGTAGGACTCAATCCTTTTGAGTGAGTAAGTACATAGGATTCAATCTGAACTTTGTCAGGAATGTTGTTTCCCAATACGTCAGAGATAATAAAAGGAAGATCCTCAGCGGTAACACGTTCTTTTTTATCGCCCAGCTCAATGATTCGAGCCGTTACTTTTTTGAGTTCATCATCATTGAGGGTCAGACCAAATTCTTGAAGATTTTTCTGAATATTGGCTTTTCCAGAGGTTTTTCCTAAAGCGTATTTTCGTTTTCTACCAAAGCGTTCCGGCAACAAATCATTGAAATAGAGATTGTTTTTATGGTCGCCATCGGCATGTATCCCGGCGGTTTGGGTAAAGACATTTTCACCTACAATCGGTTTGTTTGCTGGGATTCTAAAGCCGGTAAAGGTTGCAACGAGTTTGCTTACTTTGTATAATGAATTTTCATTAATATTGATTTTTACATCGGGAATAAAGTCATTTATCACCGCAACAACACTGGCAAGGGGAGCATTCCCAGCCCTTTCTCCCATTCCGTTTACGGTTAGATGTAAGCCGTTTACTCCAGCTTTTACGGCTTCCATAGCATTGGCAACACTAAGGTCATAATCGTTGTGACCGTGAAAATCAAAACGAAGTTTAGGATAGCGCCCGATGATTTTTTTTAAGTACAAAGCGGTTTTTTCGGGGGTCAATACCCCAAGGGTATCGGGCAGTAAAATTCGTTCAATGGGTTGGGTTTCTAAAAAATCTAAATAATCCAAAACATACTCCTCAGAGTGTTGCATTCCATTGCTCCAGTCCTCAAGATAGACATTGGTTTTAATTCCTTTTGAGGAAGCTAGTCCAATGCTTTTTCTAATGTTTTTAAAATGAACTTCTGGAGTCTGTTTCAGTTGAAATTTAAGATGGTTTAGGGAACCTTTAGTAAGGAGGTTTTGCACTTGCGCACCCGCTTCAAGCATCCATTTTATGGAAACACCACCATCTACAAAAGTAAGTACTTCAATTCCATCGATGAGGTTGTTTTTTTTTGCCCAGGAAGTGATTTCTTTTACCGCCTGAAATTCACCATCCGAAACACGAGCGGAGGCTATTTCTATTCGATCAACTCGAAGTTCTTGAAGTAGTAGTTTGGCAAGGGTTAACTTTTCAGAAGAAGAAAATGAGACACTAGAGGTCTGTTCGCCATCCCTAAGCGTAGTATCCATTATTTCAAGAGTTCTTCCCATCACCAATTTTCTTTACAGCGGTGTATTGGAGGCAAATTGCTCAATTTCAGGTTTGATATTGCTTAAGTAATCAATATCATCATATCCATTAAGCATGTTTTCTTTTTTGTATTTGTTGATTTCAAAGCCCTCAGAAAGCCCAGTCGCATCTAAGGTGATTTTTTGATTGGTTAAATCTATCGTTAAAGTAGTGTTTGGATTGTTTTCGATTGCTTCAAAAATTTGTGCTAAAAAATCTGCAGTAACTTGTACAGGAAGTACCCCAATATTCAAGCAATTGTTTCGAAAGATATCGGCAAAAAAACTGGAGACTACACATCGGAAACCATAATCATAAATGGCCCACGCGGCATGTTCTCTCGAAGATCCCGATCCAAAATTATGACCTCCCACTAAAATTTTCCCAGAGAAAGTTGAATTATTTAATACAAAATCAGTTTTAGGAGAATTGTCCTGATTATAACGCCAATCGCGAAATAAATTATCTCCAAATCCTTTTCTCTCGGTAGCCTTAAGAAAACGAGCTGGGATGATTTGATCCGTATCTACATTTTCAATAGGTAAGGGGACAGCACTGCTTGTTAGTGTATGAAAAGAATCGTATGCCATTAGTTGTTGATTAAAGTTCTTGGATCAGTAATTTTTCCAGTAATTGCAGCAGCAGCGGCAACTAAAGGACTAGCGAGTAAGGTTCTTGAACCTGGACCTTGACGGCCTTCGAAGTTTCTGTTAGAGGTACTCACTGCGTATTTCCCTGCAGGAATTTTATCGTCATTCATTGCCAAACAAGCTGAACATCCAGGCTCTCGCAATTCGAATTGGGCTTCCTTGAAAATTTCCAAAAGCCCTTCTTCTTTGATGGCATTGAGCACTTTGTGGGATCCTGGCACTAACCATGCAGTTACGTTAGCGGCGCGTTTATGACCTTTAACTACACTAGCAAAAGCTCTAAAGTCTTCAATTCGTCCATTGGTACAACTACCAATAAATACATAATCGATAGGTTTGCCAACCATTTGTTCTCCTTCGGCAAAGCCCATGTATTCTAGGGACTTTGCATAGGTAGCTTGACCTCCTTCGATTTCAGATGCTTTAGGAATCGCTTTGGTAATGCTCATTCCCATACCTGGATTCGTACCGAAAGTGATCATTGGATCGATTTCTGCCCCATCGTATATCAATTCTTTATCAAATGAAGCTCCTTCGTCTGTGTATAGGGTTTTCCAATATTCCATGGCTTTGTCCCAATCGGCTCCTTGAGGGGTAAATTCTCGACCTTTAATGTACTCAAATGTTTTTTCATCCGGTGCGATCATACCGCCACGTGCTCCCATTTCAATACTTAAATTACATACGGTCATCCGACCTTCCATAGAAAGTTGTTCAAAAACCTCTCCAGCATATTCTACAAAATACCCTGTAGCTCCTGAAGTAGTGAGTTTCGATATGATAAATAATGCAACATCTTTCGGTGTTACCCCATGATTTAAAGCGCCGTTAATGGTGATGCGCATTTTCTTGGGTTTGGGTTGCATGATGCATTGAGTAGCTAAAACCATTTCAACTTCTGAAGTCCCAATTCCAAAGGCAATGGCTCCAAAAGCACCGTGGGTCGATGTATGTGAATCCCCACAAACAATGGTAGCTCCTGGCTGAGTAATTCCATATTCTGGACCCACTACGTGAACAATTCCATTTTTTTCATGACCTAGACCCCAATAGGAAATTCCGTGGGCATTGGCATTTTCTTCCAGCGCCTTGAGTTGATTTCTTGAAAGGGGATCAGCCACAGGTAGGTGTTGGTTAATTGTTGGTGTATTGTGATCCGCAGTTGCAAAGGTGCGTTCGGGATAAAGCACAGGGAGTTGCCTGTTTTTTAATCCTAAGAAGGCTACTGGACTCGTGACTTCATGGACCATATGTCGGTCAATGAAGAGGACGTCTGGTCCATGTTCGATACTACGCACTACATGGGAGTCCCAAACTTTATCAAATAGGGTTTGTTTCATGAATTTATACTCATTTTATAGATTACTAGCTTCAATGATTTTGGGTAAATCCTCATCATTAATTTGTTTTTGTTGATCTGCAACAATCAGAAATTGTTGGTAAACTTTATCCAGTTGAAGTTTATCTAATTCGTAACCAATATTTTTTGCTCGATATGCTAGCGCAGCACGTCCACTTCGTGCTGTAAGCACAATGGAAGATTCTGTCACTCCTACATCTTTCGGATCAATGATTTCGTAAGTCTCTCTTTTTTTAATGACACCGTCTTGATGAATTCCCGAAGAATGGGCAAAAGCATTGGCTCCCACGATTGCTTTGTTGGGTTGTACAGGCATTGCCATGCTCTCGGACACCAATTTGCTGATACCACTGAGCATCTTAGATTGTATTCGGGTGTCTAAATTTAAATGTGGATGTTGTCTTAATATCATTACAACTTCCTCTAAGGAGGTGTTTCCGGCTCGTTCTCCGATACCGTTTATTGTGCATTCAATTTGACGGGCGCCATGCTGGACGCCTGAAATGGAATTGGCTGTAGCTAAACCCAAATCGTTATGGCAATGACAGGATAGTCTAGCTAAGTGTATGCCTTTCACGTTTTCCATTAAATACTTCATTTTTGCTCCGTACTCTTCTGGCAAACAGTATCCTGTAGTATCAGGTATATTGAGAACAGTAGCACCGGCTTTAATTACCGCCTCGCATACTCTGGCCAAAAACTCGTTGTTAGTTCTTCCTGCATCTTCTGCGTAAAATTCCACATCTTCCACATAGCTTTTTGCGTGCTTAACGGCTGCTACAGCTCGTTCGAGAACTTGTTCGGGGGTGGAGTTAAATTTATATTTGATGTGACTCTCAGAGGTGCCAATTCCTGTATGTATTCGGGATCGCTTTGCGTATTTAATCGCTTCGGCTGCTACATCAATATCTTTTTGCACAGAACGTGTAAGCGCACAAACTCTTGCATTTTTCAGTAACTTTGAAATCTCTTCCACAGATTTAAAATCTCCTGGACTAGAAATAGGGAATCCTGCTTCAAGCACATCAACTCCTAACAAATCTAGCTGTTCAGCGATAACTAATTTGGTCTTGGAGTCTAATTTGCAACCTGGAACTTGCTCGCCGTCACGAAGGGTAGTATCAAAAATTTCTACAAATTCCATAAACCGAATGTAAGTCTTTCAAAATTAATAAGACGAATGTATATTAAATCCATTTATTCATATATAATTGTTACTTTTGTATTACAACATCCGACACGACAAACCACTTTATAAAGTACTAACAAACAGTATATTGCATCAAATCCTATTACAATGACAAGTGAACAGAAAGATAATTTGTTTGTCCTAGTAAAATCCTTGACCAAGTCTGAAAAACGTCAATTCCGATTGTACGTGGGTCGTATGGGTTCGAACGAAGATTCAAAGTTTTTAAATCTGTTTCAGTTATTGGATAAAATGAATCGATATGATGAAAAAGTAATTTTAAAAAAGGGGATAGTAACCAAACAACAATTATCCAATCTTAAGGCACATTTATACAAGCAAATTCTCATAAGTTTGAGGATGAACCCCGTCCATAAAAACATACGAATTCAAATCCGAGAGCAGCTTGATTTTGCCACCATCCTGTACCAAAAAGGACTATATAAACAAAGCTTAAAAGTTCTTGAAAAAGCTAAAATCCTTGCACTTAAAAACGAAGAGAAGTACAGTGCTTATGATATTGTAGAGTTAGAAAAAGTAATTGAATCACAATATATAACGAGAAGTTTAAGCAATCGAACTGAAAAGTTAATTTCAGAATCCAATCAGCTTCGGATTCAGAATAATCTGGCAACACTACTGTCTAATTTATCCCTTCAGTTGTACGAGCGATTGATTAAAGCAGGTTATGCGAAAAGCGATGAGGAATTTCGAGAAATTACTCAATTTTTTTACGAAAACTTACCCAAGTTGGATTATGATTCTCTTGGATTTCGAGAAAAACTTTGGTACTACAAAGCCCATGTTTGGTATAGTTTTTTGACTCAAGACTTTCTTTCTACATACCGTTATGCCTCGAAATGGGTCAAAATGTTTGAAGAATCTCCCTCGATGATCGAAATACACCCCGTATTTTATCTTAAAGGGAACAACTACTTGATGGAGAGTTTGGCATTGATTAAATACCCCTCGAAATTTAAAGAAGTACTGCATCAGATGATGCTTCGAACTTCTCATGACGATTTCCCTAAGAATGACAATTTAAAAGCACTTAGCTTTCAATTTTACTTCAGTAATAAGCTCAACTTACACTTTTTAGAAGGAAGCTTTGAAGAAGGACTGGTCATTGTTCCTAAAATTTTAAGTGGGATTAAGGAATTCAGAAATCAAACCGATCCTCATCACATCATGATGTTCTATTACAAACTTGCCTGCTTGTATTTTGGAGCGGAGGATTATGAAAATTGCATGGTTTATCTGGATAAGATTATCAGCAATAAAAGCCTTAAAATGCGGGAGGATTTACTCTGTTTTGCGCGGGTACTGAACATCTTTGCGCACTATGAAGCTGGATTTGATTATCATTTAGAAACACATCTGAGGGAAACCTATAAGTTTTTGATTAAAATGAATGATTTGCACGAAGTACAAAAGGCAATGATCCGATTTGTAAGAGGACTTGGGGATATATACCCTCATGATTTAAAACGTGCATTTGAAGGACTTTATAAAGAGTTAAAACAATACGAAAATGATCCCTATGAACGGCGTTCATTTCTCTATTTGGATATACTTTCCTGGTTAGAAAGTAAAATTAAGAATGTGCCAATTGCCCATATTATCAAGAGCAAGGCGGTTCATTTTAATCGGAAAGAACGGCCTTCCATATCCCCACTTTCTGCGGATCTGCAATAAATTCGATAACATCATTGCTTACAGGATGAATGATTTCAAGTTTACGAGCATGTAAACTTATACTGCCATCTTTGTTGCTCCTTGCAGCACCGTATTTTAAATCCCCTTGAATCGGGAAACCGAGACTGCTTAATTGGGCGCGGATCTGATGATGACGCCCTGTTTCTAAGTTGATTTCCAGTAAGCAATAATGATCAAAAACTTTTCTTCGAACAAAATTCAATTTCGCAATTTTACTATTAGGAACTTCTTTGGAATGTGCTTTCGATTTATTTTGTTTGGTGTTTCTGGTCATCCAATGAATCAACGACCCCTCAGCAGCATCAAAAGAATTGGATACTATCGCCCAATACGTTTTTTGGGGAGCTCTGTTTTTGAATTGTTCGTTTATTCGACTTAGTGCTTTTGAAGTTTTTGTAAAAAGAACAACACCGCTCGTTGGACGATCCAGTCGATGGACAACACCCAGATAAACTGCTCCGGGTTTTTTGTATTTTTTTTTGAGGTATTCTTTGACTTTTTCTGCTAAAGGAATGTCTCCGGTTTGATCACCTTGAACCAGTTCACCCGCTTTTTTGTTTAAGACAATGAGGTGGTTGTCTTCAAATAGGATAGACTCTTCCACTACCAACTAGTATTGTTCATTTTCGTTCGGAAAGTCTAAGGACTTTACATCTGCGCTATACTGACCAATGGCTTGGTGCAAAATTTGATCTAAATCCAAATAGCGGCGCAAAAATCGAGGACTAAATTCTTTATTCATTCCTAACATGTCGTGTAATACCAAGACTTGACCGTCTACTTTATTACCCGCTCCTATACCTATGATTGGAATCGGAGTAATTGCTGCGGCTTGTGCAGCCAGTGCAGAAGGTATTTTTTCTAAGACAATCCCAAAACAACCAATGGTTTCTAACATTTTGGTGTCTTCTAGCAATTGGTTGGCCTCTGCTTCTTCTCGAGCACGAACGGTATAGGTACCAAACTTATAAATAGATTGAGGGGTTAGTCCCAAATGACCCATCACAGGAATCCCTGCTTTTAGAATTCGTTCTATAGAATCTTTTACTTCTATTCCCCCTTCTAATTTTACTGCATGAGCACCAGATTCTTTCATGATTCTTATGGCAGAGCGAAGTGCTTCTTTAGAGTCAGCTTGATAAGTTCCAAATGGAAGGTCAACCACAACCAATGCTCTTTTCACAGCACGGACTACACTACTAGCATGATAAATCATTTGATCTAAAGTGATAGGTAAGGTCGTTTCATGACCTGCCATGACATTAGAGGCAGAATCCCCCACCAAGATAATGTCTATTCCAGCTTGATCTACAATTCCTCCAAAGGTGAAATCGTAAGCGGTGAGCATGGAGATTTTCTCTCCATTGGCTTTCATTTCAAGCAAGGTTTTGGTTGTAATCCTTGCGTAATTTTTTTTGGCTGAAGACATGTTTAATTTAATTTTTTCAAAAATACTATTTCTTTAATTAATACGATTGAACACAAGGTGGAAAGCTCAAAGCAGAACAACCTGTCAAGCTGTCAGTTTATGGATCATGGCACAATGCTTGACTAGTATCCAGAAAATATTTGTAAACGTTATGAGTAAAATTATTGGAATTGATTTAGGAACTACAAACTCGTGTGTTTCCGTAATGGAAGGAAACGAACCCGTTGTGATCCCAAACGCTGAAGGAAAACGAACTACCCCTTCTGTAATTGCTTTTGTTGATGGTGGTGAAATTAAAGTTGGGGATCCTGCAAAAAGGCAGGCAGTAACCAATCCTACCAAAACAATTGCTTCGATCAAACGATTTATGGGAAATAAATTTACTGAATCGAGTAAAGAGGTAAAGAATGTAGCCTATAAAGTGGTTAAAGGTGATAACGATACTCCTCGAGTGGATATCGACGGACGCTTATATACGCCTCAAGAATTATCTGCTATGATACTTCAAAAAATGAAAAAAACAGCAGAAGATTATTTGGGCCATGATGTTACGGAGGCTGTTATTACAGTACCTGCATATTTTAATGACTCGCAGCGTCAAGCGACCAAAGAAGCGGGCGAAATCTCTGGCTTAAAAGTACAACGTATCATTAATGAGCCAACAGCTGCGGCCTTGGCTTATGGATTAGATAAAGGAGGGAAAGATCAAAAAATTGCTGTTTATGACCTTGGTGGAGGGACTTTTGACATCTCTATCCTAGAACTAGGAGACGGTGTTTTTGAAGTGCTTTCTACAAACGGAGATACCCATCTTGGAGGAGACGACTTCGATCAAGTAATCATCGACTTTTTAGCTGAAAAATTCAAAAAAGACGAGGGGACTGATTTGCGTAATGACCCAATGGCATTACAGCGTTTAAAAGAGGCTGCAGAAAAAGCAAAAATAGAATTGTCTTCTTCAACACAAACGGAGATCAATTTACCATATATCACAGCTACAGAATCAGGACCAAAACACCTTGTAACCCCACTCACTCGTGCAAATTTCGAGCAGCTTGCAGACAACTTAGTGAAGCGCTCTATGGCACCTGTCAAGAAAGCTTTAGAAGATGCAGGTTTGTCAAAATCCGACATTGATGAAGTAATTCTTGTAGGGGGGTCAACTCGAATTCCTGTAATTCAAGAAGAAGTTGAAAAGTTTTTTGGAAAAAAACCCTCTAAAGGAGTTAACCCAGATGAAGTGGTTGCCATTGGTGCAGCAATTCAAGGTGGGGTTCTTACAGGAGATGTTAAAGACGTCTTGTTGTTAGACGTAACTCCGCTCTCATTGGGAATTGAAACGATGGGTGGAGTAATGACAAAATTGATAGAATCAAACACAACCATTCCAACAAAAAAGTCGCAAACCTTCTCAACTGCAGCGGATAATCAACCTTCAGTAGAAATTCACGTACTTCAGGGCGAGCGTTCTATGGCAAAGGATAATAAAACAATCGGTCGTTTTCATTTGGATGGAATTCCACCTGCACAGAGAGGAACACCTCAAATCGAGGTAACCTTCGACATTGATGCGAACGGAATTATTAAAGTAAGTGCTTTGGATAAAGCCACAAACAAATCCCAAGACATCCGTATCGAAGCTTCATCTGGTTTAACAGAGGAAGAAATCGAAAAAATGAAGAAGGAAGCTGAAGCCAATGCAGATGCTGACAAGAAAGCGAAAGAGCAAGTAGATAAACTCAACAGTGCAGATCAAATGATTTTCCAAACAGAAAAGCAATTGACAGAATTTGGAGAGAAACTTTCTGCAGATAAGAAGGCACCAATTGAAACGGCTTTAGCTGATTTGAAAAAAGCACACGAATCTAAAGATATCGAGGCGATAGACAAATCCTTAGAATCCATAAATGAAGCTTGGAAAAATGCCTCTGAGGAAATGTATAAAGCTCAAGCAGAAGCTGGAGGAGGAGCTGAACAAACGGATACCAAAGGGGCAACAGCAGATGCAACCGGTGGGGATGATGTTCAAGATGTTGACTTTGAAGAAGTAAAATAACCTTTATTTCAACGGCAAATTAAAACCTTCTGTGTTCCACAGGAGGTTTTCTTATTTTAGCAAAAACAAATCATGGAAAAGCACGAAATACTCAAACTTACCAATGCAATCTGTAAAAATACACTGATGGAAACCTTGGAGATCGAATTTACAGACGTAGGTGAGGATTTTTTAACGGCTCGTATGCCTGTTCAAACGAAAGTATTTCAGCCTGACGGTGTGCTTCATGGGGGGGCTAGTGCTGCTTTAGCAGAAAGTGTAGGGAGCGCTGCCGTTTTTGTGTTAAATAAAAATCCTAAAGCTATTGTTAGAGGAATTGAGATTTCTGCCAATCACTTAAAGAGTGTTAAAGATGGATATGTTCATGCTACAGCACGTCCAATCCATTTGGGTAAAACGATCCAATTGTGGGAGGTTCGGATAGAGGATGACCAAAAGCAATTAATTTCGATTTGTAAGCTAACTACGTATACCCGAATCAAAGAATAATGGAATCCCCCCTTTTTTTAAGACTAAAAAGCCTTTGGGAAACCCAATTACCATTTGTCTGCTTTCGTCTTCCAAATCAAAAAAAGGCAACGCTTTATTTACAAAAGGATTCTGAGTTGTACGTCACCCATGACTTAAATTGTAGTGGATTTTTAATGGCCCCCTTTGATCTGAACAAGAAAATACCCTTTATCCCAGACCAATATGCAGAACTTTTTAATTTAAAAAAAACAAACCCCCAAAACAAAAAACAAACTGAGATCCCTTTCGATTCTACTAATAAAAAAACCTTTTTAGAACTCGTTAGTCATGCCCAAAAAGTCATTGAAAGCGGAGAGTTGAAAAAAGTAGTTCTCTCACACAAGCTCGAGGTGGCAACTAAAAAAGACCCGATATCAATTTTTAATGAACTGGTAATCGACTATCCACTAGCAATGGTTTACTTATGGCATCATCCCTCTGTAGGAACTTGGTTTGGTGCGAGCCCAGAACAGTTTATTTCAAGCTTTGGAGATAAAACACAAACTATGGCCTTGGCGGGGACGCAAAGTTATAAAGAAGGAGAAAACCCCCTGTGGACCCAAAAAGAAATAGAAGAGCAGGAACTCGTTGCAGTTCAAATAGACTCCGATTTAAAGAAGCTGTTTTCATCGAATCAAATTCATCGAAGTTCTACTACTGATCATCGTGCTGGGGATCTTATTCATTTGTGTACTTATTTTCAATTTCCCAAACTGGAGTCGAATCTTTTAGCACTTGCCCAAGTATTGCATCCGACCCCAGCGGTAGGGGGTGTGCCTAAAATAAAGGCTAAAGAATTTATAGAACAATACGAAAGCTACGACAGAGCCTTTTACACGGGTTTTTTGGGTGTGACGAACACAAAAGAAACCCATTTATTTGTGAATTTGCGCTGTGCACAATGGACCCCAGAGCGAACCACATTGTATGTTGGTGCAGGAATAACTTCGGGTAGTGATCCTGAAAAAGAGTGGTTGGAAACGATAAGAAAAGCAAAAACTCTGGCGAAAGTTCTTTAAAGCTTTTTATCCTATTTGTTGTGCCATGGGTTTTGTACTTTTGTACCTTATGAAGCAGATCTTGATGTATGCCTAGCTACCCAACAATACCTCTTGCCCAAACTGTAGTTCGATTATGTGAACGATATGGAATTGATCGGATCGTAATTTGTGCAGGCTCAAGAAATGCTCCTTTGACAAATGGTTTTGTCTCTCAATCTTTTTTTCAGACCTACAGTATTGTTGACGAACGTGCTGCCGCATTTTTTGCATTGGGATTAGCACAGCAGCTTAAAAAACCTGTAGCATTATTGTGTACCTCGGGTTCAGCAGTACTCAATTTTTATCCAGCAATAGCGGAGGCTTACTACAGTGACATTCCATTAATTATACTTTCAGCAGATCGAATGCCACATCGAATTGATATTGGAGACGGTCAAACCATACGACAGACCGGGGTATTTGAACCTCATTTGGAAGCCTCAGCCGATTTAAAACCGGATGTGAGTCACAATCCCAATACACTTCTTGAAAATCCAATGCAAAAGTTGCTTCCAGCAACTGCCAGTCAAGAGCTTATTCTAAAGACTCAAAAAGTTCATCAAAAACACAACGAACAAGAAATCGCACGAGTTTTCCTAAAAGCACTTACGAATCGGGGTCCTGTCCATTTGAATATCCCCATGGAAGAACCTTTATACGTTATGACAGAGGATTTAATTCCAATAGGTGAAACCGCTGTCTTTAAACCTAGCAAGTCCATTTTAGATTCTAATTTTGAAATGGTCAAAGAACAGTGGCATAGGTCAACTAAAAAATGGGTAATCATCGGTCAAATGTCTCCTGGAACTCTAGATCAAGAGGTAATAGACCGACTTTGTTTAGACCCTTCAGTTGTGGTTTTTACAGAAACAACTTCCAATATAAGTCATCCGAATCTAATCCACTCTATCGACAGCTTAATGGCACCCGCTGAACTTTTAGAGCAAAAAATTGATTCTAAAATCGCACCAGAATTACTGTTGACCTTTGGTGGAATGGTAGTTTCAAAAAAGATTAAGTTTTTTCTCAGAAAACACCGACCTCAACACCATTGGCATGTGGATATTAAAAAAGCCTACAATACGTATTATTGCTTAGATCGGCATTTTAAAATGAGTCCTCAAGCTTTTTTAAACAACTTCTACAGTGAAAATTCCCCACTAAACTCAAGTACATTTCAAGGTGAAGTTTTGAATTTTTATCAGAAATTTATAGGAAAAGGGCAGCCGTATTTAAATCAGTTGCCCTTTTCAGATCTTGCTGTTTTTAGATTTTTATGTAAAAAAATACCCAATCAAAGACAGTTGCAAATAGCGAACAGCTCCTCCATTCGTTATACCCAATTGTTTACATGGCCCCAAAAAACGGAGTTTTATTGTAATCGCGGGACATGTGGGATTGACGGGAGTACATCAACTGCAGTAGGCGCGGCTATAAGCAGTACCCTTCCCACCCTTCTCATAACTGGTGATTTGAGTTTTTTTTACGACATCAACGGATTGTGGAACGATACCATACCCAAGGATTTTAAAATTATTTTAATTAATAATAAGGGAGGAGGGATCTTTAGAATTTTACCTGGTCAAAAAGACACTCCAAAACACGATCGTTATTTTGAAACTGTTCATCAGCGAAACGCAAAGCATATTGCAAAGGCTTTTGGTTTTGGTTACCACAAGGCGAGTTCTTTATGGGGATTAAAAAGAAAGTACGCTCGCTTTATCAAAAATGACGGCCTACCCCAAATTCTGGAAATTCAAACACCAAGAAAAGTGAATGATAAAGTACTTTTAGAGTATTTCAGAAGTATGGCTGAAAATTTTCATTGAGGTTTATAAGCCCGTTTTGTATTCCAAGATGAACCAGGGGAATTGATTGTCAACAGTTCTTTTTCTGGAGAATAAATCAGTATTTTTGTAGAAAAATAGCGGATTTATGAGAACATGGGAACCCTTAGGCACCTACAGCGATATTTTGTTTGAATTCTGTGAGGGAGTAGCAAAAATTACAATCAACCGACCGGAAGTTTACAATGCTTTTCGCCCCGAGACGAACAATCAAATGCTTGAAGCTATGGAGGTTTGTCGAGAAAATAATGCTATTGATATTGTGGTGTTTACCGGTATTGGAAATAAAGCTTTCTGTAGTGGAGGAGATCAAAATGTCAAGGGTGTTGGTGGTTATGTAGGAGAAGATGGTGTACCACGTTTAAACGTATTGGATTTGCATAAGCGCATAAGAGAATTACCTAAGCCTGTCATTGCGATGGTCAATGGATATGCCATAGGTGGAGGTCATGTATTACATGTGGTCTGTGATTTAACTATTGCTAGTGAAAATGCCATTTTTGGACAAACAGGTCCTAAAGTAGGAAGTTTTGACGGAGGTTTTGGGTCTTCGTATCTCGCACGTCACGTAGGACAGAAAAAAGCCCGTGAAATTTGGTTTTTATGCCAGCAATATAGTGCTCAAGAAGCCTGTGATATGGGAATGGTAAATAAAGTTGTTCCTTTTGATCAACTGGAAGACACCGTAATGGAATGGTGTCAAATTATGCAGCAACGAAGTCCATTGGCATTACGAATGATCAAGAGAAGCCTGAACGCAGAATTGGATGGTCAGCATGGATTGATGCAGTTAGCTGGAGATGCAACCTTGATGTATTATCTTATGGAAGAAGCTCAGGAAGGTAAAAAAGCCTTTTTGGAAAAACGCGCACCTAATTTTAAAAAATACCCCAAATTTCCTTAATGTCAATTGAACAAATAAAAATCTGGATTAAAGCCGCAAGATTACGAACCCTTCCTCTTTCAATATCAGGTATTGTTGCTGGAAATGCTTTGGGTGTTCAAGATTCAAATTTTTCATGGTTGTTATTTTTTTTAATGTTACTCACAGCGATAGCTTTTCAAATTGTTTCCAATTTTGCAAACGACTATGGCGACGGGGTAAAGGGAACTGATAATGCGAACAGAGTAGGGCCTCAGAGGGTATTTCAGTCTGGATTATTAACTCGTAAAACCCTTAAAAAGGGAATTGTTTACACGGCTGTAGTTTCAATTTTTTTAGCAATAACGCTTATTTACACCGCTTTTGGGAAGGACTCATGGTTGTATTTTACTGTGTTCTTTGGTTTAGCAATAGGGAGTGTATGGGCAGCAATTTCGTATACAGTTGGTGAAAAAGCTTATGGATATCGAGGATTGGGAGATTTATTTGTTTTTATCTTTTTTGGAATGATCAGTGTGGTTGGATCCTCTTTTCTCCAACTGAAAGTTATTTCTACTCCTTCAATTTTACTCTCCTTAGTGTTGGGATTGTTGTCTGTAGCCGTTTTAAATCTCAATAATATGCGGGATCGCGAAAGTGATGCCGCTGTCGGTAAAAGGACTTTTGCTGTACTTTTGGGTGCTCAAGGCGCAAAATATTATCACTATACATTGATTTTAGGCGCGTGTGGTATTTTAGGTTTCTTTTTCATTCAACAAACCACAGCTTTTTATTGGCTAACACTGATCGGATTAATTCCTTTACTTTTCCATTTGGCAGTAGTAATACAAAATAAAGACCCAAAGCGATTGGATCCAGAATTAAAAAAAGTTGCCCTCTCAACTTTCGTTCTTTCGATTTTAATTTTTATTAGTTTTTTCTTGAGTTAATGAACGCTTCTTTTAAAAAACATCGTTTAGAATTTAAAAAACCAAGTGGAACTTCTCGTGGTATATTGACAACCAAAGACAGTTGGTTTTTAATGCTGGAAAAAGATGGAAAAAGTGGACTTGGCGAATGTAGTCTTCTTCCAAACTTAAGTCCTGATGATCCTGAAAAAATTGATTCTCTACTGCAAAAGATGTGTCATGCACTTCAATCCAACACTTTACTTCCAGACTTAACCAACTGGCCTGCTGTAAGGATGGGATTAGAAATGGCTCTTTTGGGATTACAAAATCAGACGAAATGGGAACTATTCCCCTCCGATTTTACTAAAGGCCGAAGCAGCATACCCATCAACGGTTTGGTCTGGATGGGACAACCTGATTTTATGAAATCCCAAATTGATTCCTTGCTCGAGAACGGATTTGATTGTATTAAATTAAAAATTGGAGCACTTGATTTCAATCAAGAGTTGGAGGTGTTAAGTTACCTACGAAAGCGCTACTCTCCCAAAACGATTACAATACGTGTTGATGCAAATGGGGCTTTCTCTACTCAAGATGCTTTAACAAAATTACAGCAACTGGATGCTTTTGCAATTCATTCCATAGAGCAGCCAATAGCCGTTAACCAATGGGAAGAAATGGCAGGTTTATGTCGTGAGAGTCCAATTCCCATTGCCCTAGACGAGGAGCTTATTTCACAAGGATCTCCTGAGGAACGCACACGGTTATTGGAAACCATCCATCCGCAATACATTATTCTTAAACCGAGCCTTTTAGGCGGCTTTAAAGCGTCTGAGGATTGGATTTCTGAGGCGAATTCTTTAGGTATTGAATGGTGGATTACCAGTGCATTAGAGAGTAATGTAGGGCTGAATGCTCTGGCACAATGGACATATACCTTAAGTCCAAAGGGACCTCAAGGTTTGGGGACAGGATCCCTTTTCAAGAATAACATTCAATGTCCTTTAACCATTCAAAAGGCTTGTTTAGGCATGGATAATTCAATATCTTGGGATTTAATTTAGCACCCATGTTTTTAAGACAAAGTTTGAATTATAATAATCCATTTTGGATGTTCCTTTTGGGTTCTTTTGTCATTATTATTTTTAATGTTATAGGTCAATTACCCCTTACCTTTTTTATCGTCCAACAAGGAGTCGAGGGAGTAGCAGGAGGAGATCCCATGGCTTTACTGAGAACAATTGATAAAAACTTGCAGCTATTTTTATTGCTAATTCCCTTTGCTATAGGCTTTTTGGGCCTCTGGTTGGTCGTCAGAAAATTACATGAGCGCAGTATGCTCAGTATTACCACCTCCAGAGAATCGATCGATTGGCAAAGAAGTTTGTACGCTTTTGGAGTGTGGGCAACGGTGACTATTTTACTGGTTGTTTTGGATTATACTCTAAGCCCGGAATACTACCAATGGAATTTTAACCCAGTAAAGTTTAGCGTGCTATTTATCATAGCTGTTCTTTTAGTACCCATTCAAACAAGTCTAGAGGAGTATATATTTAGAGGATATCTCATGCAAGGATTTGCAGGTTTGTTTAAAAACGCATGGGCTCCCTTACTTCTTACTTCTCTTATTTTTGGAAGTTTACATTTGTTTAATCCTGAAGTTGAAAAATTAGGTTACGGTATTTTAGTCTATTACATTGGAACAGGTCTATTTCTTGGGATCTTAACAATTATGGACGAGGGGATTGAGCTGGCATTAGGTTTTCATGCTGCAAATAATTTAATCACCGCACTATTAGTTACTTCTGATTGGACAGCTTTTCAAACAGAATCCATTTTAATAGATACTTCTGAACCTTCTTTAGGTCCAGAACTTCTTCTTTCCCTAGTTGTTTTTTATCCCCTGTTTTTAGTGTTGATGTCTAAAAAATACGGTTGGAGCAATTGGAAATCAAAACTCACTTTAAAATTTTAAGATGCAAATTCCAGAGTATACCAAAATTCACAATCGGTTTTTATTAAACGGATTCCATTATGATCAAAGTGGATTAAAAGAAGTAGCCTACAGTTTTATTAAGGAAGGAGATCAGTACGAGCGCTATATGGGTGATTTTTTGATGGATTGGTTAGATTCCTCAGATACCATCGCTTTGGTAACCTCAGGAACTACAGCTTCTCCAAAACGGATTAACTTTAAAAAGCAAGCCTTAGTAAACAGTGCTATTGCAACAGGCGAATTTTTTAAGGTTAGTGTGGGCGATCGTGCTTTGCATTGTTTGCCTTCTAATTTTATTGCCGGGAAAATGATGTTAATTCGTGCAATGATTCTTGGCTTTTCATTGGACTTAGTTTCACCGACAAGAAATCCGTTTTACAAAAACGAAAAAACCTACGACTTTGTTGCGATGACTCCAATGCAGGCGTATCACTCTCTTGCTAATATGGGTCAAGTAAAAACCTTAATTGTAGGTGGAGCTTTTGTGTCCAAGTCCCTTCAATCAGCATTGCTCAAGACGAATGTCAATGCATTTGAAACCTACGGAATGACAGAAACCCTTTCCCATATTGCCGTTAGAACAATGAAGGATCCGCTATCAGAGTTTAAAAGTTTACCCTATGTTCAAATAAGTCAGGATGAACGAGGATGTTTGGTAGTAAATTCAGAATTATTACACGTCGATCATTTTGCTACAAATGATGCAATAGAACTCAAAGGAGACGGAAGTTTTAAGTTGATTGGTAGGATTGATGATGTGATCAATTCTGGAGGAATTAAATTGCATCCCCAGCAGATAGAACGGAAATTATCCGAAGTACTTTCCATTCATTTTTTCATAGGTGGGCTGGAGGACGCTGAGTTAGGTAAAAAAGTTGTCTTGGCAGTAAAACATTCCCCAACACTGAATACAGATTCCTTACTGCAAAAATTAAAAGCAAATGATAAGTTGGATGCTTATGAATGCCCAAAATCCATATTAGTCTTTGATGAATTCGTAGAAACGGATAGTGGTAAGATCAAAAGAATGGAAACCTTGAAATTAAAACCGAAACAAATTTTAGACTTGTAAAATTCCCATATTAAACTTTTCATTGGAAGGGGCTTCATTTGCAATTTCAATTCCAATGCTGATCCATTTTCTTGTTTCCACCGGATCAATTATGGCATCAACCCATAATTGAGAAGCAGCGTATAAGATTTCGGTTTTTTCCTCGTATCGCTTTAGAATGTTGTTTTTTAGATCATCCTCTTTTTGTTGATTTATTTCTTGGTTTGCTTTTATCAAGGAGGCTTTTTCAATTTGCCACAAGACGTCCGAGGCTTGACTCCCACCCATAACTGCAATTTTTGCTGTAGGCCATGCTACCATAAAGCGGGGGTCAAATACCCTACCACACATGGCGTAATTTCCTGCACCAAAAGAATTTCCGAGAACAATAGTAAACTTGGGCACGACAGAGTTTGCCACAGCATTGACCATTTTAGCACCGTCTTTGATGATTCCTCCATGTTCTGCTTTACTACCAACCATAAATCCGGTCACGTCTTGTAGAAAAACTAGGGGGATATTTCGTTGATTACAATTGGCAATAAAGCGTGTGGCTTTATCTGCAGCATCCCCATAGATCACTCCACCAAATTGCATTTCTCCAGACTTGCTTTTGACTACCTTACGCTGGTTTGCAACGATACCCACAGACCAACCTTCAATTTTCGCGTAAGTGGTAATCAGCGTTTGACCGTACTCTTTTTTGTATTCGTCCATAGAGTCTGCATCTACGATATGATCTAATAGTGTATAGGTATCATAAGGTTGTGTTCTTGTTCGAGGAAGACAACCGTATATATTTTCAAGTTCCAATTTGGGCATTTGTACTTCAGAACGTTGGAAACCTGCCTTAGGTTGACTTCCAATTTTATCAATTAAACTCCTAATTTTAGCAAGTGCTGCGGTATCGTTTTCAACTTTATAGTCGGTTACCCCACTTATTCCACTATGCGTTTCTGCTCCTCCTAAGGTTTCGTTATCAATATTTTCTCCTATCGCTGCTTTGACTAAATAACTTCCAGCTAAAAAAATACTTCCGGTTTTTTCAACGATTATTGACTCGTCTGACATGATTGGCAAATAGGCCCCACCTGCAACACAACTTCCCATAATAGCTGCAATTTGAATGATTCCCATGCTACTCAATCGGGCATTATTTCTAAAAATTCGACCAAAATCTTCTTTGTCTGCGAATATTTGATCTTGAAGTGGGAGAAAAATACCTGCACTATCTACCAAATAAATGATTGGAATTCGATTTTCCATGGCAATTTCTTGAGCCCTTAAATTCTTTTTGGCGGTCATTGGGAACCATGCTCCAGCTTTTACGGTTGGGTCATTTGCTACGATAACACAGCGTTTACCAGAAATTTTTCCAACAACAACAACTACACCTGCCGAGGGGCAACCGCCATACTCTTGATACATGTTTTCTGCAGCTAACGCACCGATTTCAAGGATAGAGTTCGGATCATCTACCAGCGTTTCGATTCGTTTTCTGGCGCTGAGTTTTCCTTTTTCTTCTTGCTTTTTTAAACTGGCTTTTCCCCCACCTAATTTGTTCTTTCGAACCCTAGTCTGTAGGGAAGACCAAGCCATTTTTAGGGCATCTTTATTTTTTTCATTTTCTAATTCCATTCGGATATGTTCTTAGTTACGAAAGTAGTAATTTCTATAGGGAGGGTTTTAAATAAATGTTCGATATTTGTCTTTTCCATATAAGATTATGAGTTTAAATAAAAACAAAATATTTGGATATACCGCCCTAATAATCGCAATTTTAGGAACCGCATTAATCCTTATTGGGGTACTTAAATACCCAGAATACGCAATTGGATTTTCTATTGCTGGAGTTGGTTTTTATGCTATTGCATGGGCATTTAATGCATTAAGAGGGAGAATTTAAAATGGCAGACGATAAAAAAGTAATCTTTTCGATGAATGGGGTTACTAAAACCTACCCCAGCGCAAATCAGCCCGTTTTAAAAAACATTTATTTGAGTTTTTTCTACGGAGCTAAAATTGGAATATTAGGACTGAATGGTTCGGGAAAGTCCACCTTGCTTAAAATAATTGCTGGCTTGGATACGAATTTCCAAGGAGACGTTGTTTTTTCTAAAGACTATTCAGTGGGGTACTTAGAACAAGAACCTCAACTGGACGATGAAAAAACTGTTTTGGATGTAGTAAAAGAAGGTGCAGCAGCTACTGTGGCTATACTTGATGAATACAACAGGATCAACGATCAGTTTGGACTTCCCGAAGTATACGAAAATGCAGATAAGATGCAAGAGTTGATGGATCGTCAAGCAAAATTGCAAGACCAGATAGATGCATCGAATGCTTGGGAATTGGATACCCAATTAGAAATTGCCATGGACGCCTTGCGTACTCCTCCTGCAGATTATAAAATTGGTGTTTTATCAGGTGGAGAACGGAGAAGAGTAGCGCTTTGTCGTTTATTGCTTCAAAAGCCAGACGTTTTACTATTAGATGAACCTACAAACCACTTGGATGCAGAATCAGTACATTGGCTAGAGCATCACCTTGCTCAATATCAAGGTACGGTTATCGCAGTAACACACGACCGTTATTTTTTAGATAATGTGGCGGGATGGATTTTAGAATTGGATCGGGGAGAGGGGATTCCTTGGAAAGGGAATTACTCTTCATGGTTAGAACAAAAATCCAAACGTTTGGCGCAAGAACAAAAACAAGCTTCTAAACGTCAAAAAACTTTAGAAAGAGAGTTGGAATGGGTTCGTATGGCACCCAAAGGAAGGCAAAGCAAACAAAAAGCCCGATTGTCCAATTACGATAAATTAATGAGCCAAGATCAAAAGCAGGCTGACGAAAAATTGGAAATTTTCATCCCAAACGGACCCCGTTTGGGAACGAATGTAATTGAAGCAAAACATGTTTCAAAAGCATTCGGAGAGAAGTTGTTGTACGATGATTTAAACTTTGTTTTACCCCAAGCAGGGATTGTTGGTGTAATAGGACCCAACGGTGCAGGAAAATCTACTGTTTTCCGAATGATAATGGGTGAAGAACAACCGGACGGGGGTAGTTTTGTAGTAGGGGATACGGTAAAAATTGCCTATGTAGATCAGGCACACTCCAACATCAATCTTGAAAAAACGATTTGGCAAAACTTCAGTAACGAGCAAGAATTGATCATGTTAGGGGGTAGGCAAATAAATTCAAGAGCTTTTTTGAGTCGATTTAACTTTAGTGGAAGCGAACAGAATAAAAAGGTTTCTTCCCTTTCTGGTGGAGAACGGAATCGTCTTCACCTCGCAATGACTTTAAAAGAAGAAGGGAATGTATTGTTGCTGGATGAGCCTACCAACGATTTGGATGTGAATACCCTTAGGGCATTAGAAGAAGGACTGGAAAATTTTGCAGGCTGTGCAGTAGTGATTTCACACGACCGTTGGTTTTTAGATCGAATTTGTACGCACATCCTCGCTTTTGAAGGAAATTCTCAAGTGTATTTCTTTGAAGGGTCGTTCTCAGATTATGAGGAAAACAAAAAGAAACGTTTGGGGCATGACTTGATGCCAAAACGTATTCAATACAGAAAATTGACGAGGGACTAGTCGTTTAACTCAAGAACCATCTTAATGTCCCCCCGCGCATGGCGGATTTCCGTTTCTAACGGAACTTCTACGAAACCGTATTTTCTATATAAATAGATGGAGTTCTTTAGTTTTGTACTGGAATAGAGCAGTAAGGTTCTCCAATGGTGCTGTTCGGCATAACGGATCGCAAACTGCATCATCAGATTTCCATATCCTTTCCCTCTCTCATTTGGATGCAGTGCCATTTTACTGAATTCATAGCACCTTTCCCCTTTGTTAATAAAAGCAAATGTTCCTATTGTTTGGGAACCTAAAAGAACCATAAATATAACCCCCCCCTTATCTAGAATTTCCGATTGTGGATGACTTAGAACAAGTTCATCATAAGGTTCAACAACAAAATAGGCTTCCAGCCATTCTACATTAAGTGCTTTAAAATCCTTAGCATCCGTCGATCGAAAAGGTCTAAAACTTGGGGAATCAGCCATTTCCGGTCATCTCTTCTGGGCGAACCCAAGCGTCAAACTCATCAGCAGTTAAATAACCAAGAGCTAAACTGGCTTCTTTCAGCGTGCTTCCTTCCGAATGGGCCTTATTTGCTATTTCAGCAGCCTTGTAATAACCGATCTTCGTATTAAGAGCAGTCACCAGCATTAATGAATTTTGAACCAACTCGTCTATTCTATTGTGGTTGGGTTCTATTCCAACGACACAATTTTCTGTAAAACTGACACAGGCATCTCCTAACAAACGAGCGGATTGTAAAATATTTGCAGCCATAAGGGGCTTGAAGACGTTTAATTCGTAATGACCTTGCGTTCCAGCTATAGTGATAGCGACATCATTACCCATTACTTGAGCGCAGACCATTGTTAAGGCCTCGCATTGAGTTGGATTTACTTTTCCTGGCATAATCGAACTTCCGGGCTCATTTGCTGGGAGAATGAGTTCTCCAATACCAGATCGGGGTCCTGAAGCCATCATTCGAATGTCGTTCGCAATTTTATTCAAAGAGACGCTCAGCTGTTTTAAGGCACCATGGGTCTCCACAATTGCGTCGTGAGCAGCAAGCGCTTCAAATTTATTATCGGCGGTCTTAAAAGGCAAGCCCGTAAATTGAGCAATGTATTGAGCCACTTTACTAGCATACCCCTCTGGGGTATTGATTCCAGTTCCAACTGCAGTTCCTCCTAAGGCTAATTCTGAGAGGTGATCTAAAGTGTTTTTAAGAGCTTTAATTCCATGGTCTATTTGTGAAACATAACCTGAAAATTCCTGACCTAAAGTAAGAGGGGTAGCATCCATAAGGTGTGTTCGCCCAATTTTAACTACATGTTTAAATGCCTCTGCTTTTTGATGAAGTGCATCTCTGAGTTTTTGAACCCCAGGGAGCGTTATTTCTACGACGGCTTTATAGGCAGCAATATGCATGCCGGTTGGAAAGGTATCATTAGAAGATTGAGATTTATTAACATCGTCATTGGGGGCAAGGGTTTTACCTCCATCGCCTAAATGATTTCCTGCCAATACATGAGCACGATTGGCGATAACCTCATTGAGATTCATGTTGCTTTGAGTTCCAGATCCAGTTTGCCAGATAACTAAAGGAAATTGATCGTTTAGTTTTCCTTCTATAATCTCATCACATACTTGTGCAATTAAATCTCTTTTGGTTTGATCTAAAACTCCGAGTTCGTGATTGGTGTAGGCAGCAGCTTTTTTGAGGTAGGCAAAACCATAAATAATTTCTTGAGGCATAGAAGCTGGAGCACCAATTTTAAAATTGGATCGCGAGCGCTCAGTTTGGGCACCCCAATATACGTTTGCAGGAACTTGAACCTCTCCTAATGTATCTTTTTCAATTCGGTATTGCATAGTGTTCGATTTTAAACAAAAATACTAGGTTTGCTAGAAACCTGTTTACAGCGGATGCTTTTTTTAAAAAAAAATCAATCGAATCAAAATAGAAACCTTGAAAATTAAAATAAATGATTAATTTTGAAACATAAAACAACCTCATGTTTGAATTTGATCAATACCTCGGATTTATATCTTTTTTAACCATCTTGACCATTGGCTTCTGGCTAATGATTTTTCTATTGACTTTTGTAATTCCTTATTGGTTAATAGGTGCCATTAGAGAGTACTTAAAGTACGGTGGGGATAAAGAGAAGTATTTAAAGGAACAAAAAAAATAAAAAAGGGGGCTTATTAGCCCCCTTTTTTATTTAGAAGTCTTCTTCTCCTCCGCCACCACCATCACTATAGTTGGAACGATTTCTTCTTCGATCATTTTTGCGCTCATTGATACGGTAAGTAAACGTAAAAATGTAGGAAGGCTGTCTCCACTGAAATTCAGTATAATTTCTAAAGTCAGCAGTTAAGGTTGTACTTTTTCTAATGGAAGAGTTTAGAATATCACTCACACTAAAGGAAAGGGTCCCTTTGTCTTTCATCATGGATTTATTCAAGGCCCCAGAAAACGTAACAACACCTTTGGATTCCGTTTGTGCATTTGCTCTTGGACCGAAATAAAATCCTCTCAATTGAGCATTAATTCCTAAGGGGAGTGGGAAACTACTGTTTATTCGTGCAAACCAACTAACAATTTCCCGGTCTAATGGAATTCCATTATAAGAGCCTATCGTATTGGAATTAAAAATATTGAAATTACCGCTTACGGTTACGCGTCTTTTTGGCGAATAGGTCAAAGTAAACTCAGTACCTGTTCTGGCATTTTCAGAAAGGTTAATTGAAGTTGACCTGAATTCAGGGAGTTCGATTAAAGGATCTTGACTTACCACTACAAATTCTCCTGTTGCCTCAGTAATACGTTCAATAACTTGAGTTGCTTTTTGATAGTAAACCGATCCATTAAAAGTGAATTTTTCCCAACGTTTGAGATAACCTAAATCAATTAGGTTGGAATAGGAGGGGTCTAAATCAGGATTTCCCTGTCTAAAGAAAGTAAGACTTGTTAAAGATCGAAAAGGATTTAATGACCACGAACGGGGTCGGCTAACCCGTCTGCTGTAGCCCAAGGTGATATTTTCTTTCTCATTAAATTCATAGGATAAATTTAAGGTTGGGAACCAATCGGTATAATCTTTCTCTTTATAAATGGAGGCTGTTTTCTGATCGATTTCAATATGGGTTTTCTCCATTCGGAGTCCCATTAAATAGGAGAATTGATTGATTTTCTGTCCAAATTGAGTATAGGCAGCATTTACATTTTGTCTAAAACCTAGAAAGTTTGTGAGTTGAAGATTGGGAGTTCTTCCTGTTTCCAACAGATCAAAAACATTGTAATCGGTTTCTTGAAAACTAAAATTTCCGCGGTATCCAAGTTCGAATTGAGTATTTTCATCAATCGGCCATACATAATCCATTTGTAAAAGGGTTCTGTTTTGCGCCTCACTAGTAGCAGACTCCTGGTTGAAGGTGTTCGTATTTTCTGCTATGTCATTTTCATCCTCAGAACTTGTTTCAGTCTGAAATTCAATCACGAGTTCGTGACCTTTATCGTTGAATTTTTTAGTGAAGTTAGCAGTAAACTGTTCTGAGTTATCAATCTCTTCTTCATATTGATAGCGTCCAAATCGATCAATGACAAGTCCACTCGAATTTAAGTTTTCAATTTCAGTGGTGTTGTTGCTATTGTTATCACTTCTTCTGATGAAGCCACTAACGGTTAAGGAAGTTTTTTCATCAAATAAATATTCAGCACCGAGGTTAAAAAACACACTTTTATTTATCCTTTGATAATCTCGATCTTCATTGACATATCGAACGGGATTAAAGTTTTCACTTTCAAAAATTCCACCGCCCCTTGATTCTGAATCTCTGTAAGAAGTAGTGCTAAAAATGTTGACCTTTTTGGTTCTCCAGTTCAAGGTGGCATTTCCTCCGTAAGTCGTAGGTAACCCTCCATTTAGCACAAAAGATCCGTTGAACCCTTCAAGTTCTTCTTTTTTCAAAATAATATTGAGTATACCTGCGGTACCTGATGCTTCATATCTCGCTGAAGGAGAAGTAACAACTTCAACTTTCTCTATGGATTCTGCCGGTAGAGAGCGTAACCCTTGAGGACCAGAAAGTCCGACTAAACCTGAAGGCTTTCCGTTAATTAAAATACGAACGTTTTCGTTTCCTCTCAAGGAAATGTTTCCTTCAACATCGACGGATACCGAAGGGACATTGTCTAATACATCGGCTACAGACCCACCTCTGACGGTAATGTCTTTTCCTACATTGTAGATTCTTTTGTCAAGCCTGATTTCAACTTCTGTTCGTTCTCCTACAAGTTCAATTTCGTTGAGCGACTCCGCGGCAATCAATAATTCGAAAGTACCTAAATCTTTTGTTTCAAGGAGGACCTGATTGGTTAAGGTTATTTTGTCAAATCCGATGTATTCGATAGTAATGTTGTATTCACCAGGGAAAATTTCAAAATCAAACTTTCCTTTTGTATCGGTTATGCCTCCCTGAACTCGATCAGGGAAATTATCGTTTACAAGTGAAAGGGTTGCATATTCAAGGGGTTCTTGGGTTTCTTTGTCAATCACCACCCCGGAGATTTTTATTTTATTAAAGTTAGCCCCATTTGGTGGGCCACCAGGACGTTGTCCAAAGAGATTAAAAGTTGATCCTAAAAGGATACAGGCAATAAGAATTTTTTTCATAGTTAATTTAAAGCCCTTTGACTAAAGGATTGCATTTGGGTTTAATGCGTTTTTAAAAAAGAAATTAGATTTTCTAAAGGGCGAGCAAGAACACCATCTTTTTCAGAGGTCACTATTGGTCTTTCAATGATTTTCGGAAAGCGAACCATAGCTTCAAGGATCTCATTTTCAGTAAGTTGATTTTTATTTGGAAGTGATTTCCAATCGGCTTCATTTTTTCTCAAAACTTCACTGGGTTGCTTTTTTATTTTTTTAAAAACCTCATCCAATGTACTTTTCGTAAATGGTGTTTCTAGATAAAGAATTCGTTGTACCTCAACCTTTGAATCGTCAAGATAGCTTAAAGCTTCTCTAGATTTTTTACATCGAGGATTGTGATAAATAGTATACATAAAAAAAAACTACCCGAAGGTAGTTTTAAGAGTTACTTAATTTTGTCAACCACTGCTTTAAAAGCATCGGGATGGTTCATTGCCAAATCGGCGAGAACTTTTCTGTTCATTTCGATGTTATTCACTTTAATCTTACCCATAAATTGGCTGTAAGACATCCCGTGAATACGAGCTGCAGCGTTAATACGTGCAATCCACAAAGCTCTGAAGTTACGTTTTTTGGTTTTACGGTCTCTGTATGCATAAAGCATCGCTTTATCAACCGCATTTTTTGCTACGGTCCAAACGTTTTTACGTCTTCCGAAAAAACCTTTGGCTTGTTTTAAAATTTTCTTTCTTCGTGCTCTAGAAGCAACTGAGTTTACTGATCTTGGCATAGTAATTAATTTTTGAAGGAGGCGGCATTGCTACACTTTGAGCCTGACTTCGGGTTAAATAATAAGGTGAACCGTAATTTATTTGAGACGCAACTGCTCTCTGATGTTGTTTTCATCATTTTTATGAACCAACCCGTCATGGGTCAATTTAAGCTTTCGTTTTTTTGACTTTTTAGTTAAGATGTGACTCTTAAATGCGTGCTTGCGTTTGATTTTACCACTTCCAGTAATTTTGAATCGCTTTTTAGCACTCGATTTCGTTTTCATTTTTGGCATGACTCCTCTTTTTATTTTTTCTTTGGAGCGATAAAGATGGTCATCTTTTTCCCTTCCAAAATTGGCATTTGTTCTACTTTTCCTAACTCCTCTAAATCTTGTGCTAAACGAAGCAACAAAATCTGACCTTTTTCTTTAAACACAATTGAACGACCTTTAAAAAACACAAAGGCTTTTAATTTGGCACCTTCTTTAAGAAACTTTTCAGCGTGTTTCTTTTTGAATTCATAATCGTGTTCATCTGTATTCGGACCAAAACGGATTTCTTTTATGATAATCTTACTTGTTTTAGCCTTTAATGACTTTTCTCTTTTTTTCTGTTCGTACAAGAACTTTTTATATTCTAAAATTTTACAAACGGGTGGCGAAGCGTTTGGTGAAATTTCTACGAGATCTAACTCCAATTCTTGGGCTAGAGCTAATGCTTTTGTAAGTGTGTATACACCAATCTCTAAATTATCACCGACAAGTCTGACCTCGTGCGCAGTAATTTTTTGATTAATGCGGTGAGGGTCAACCTTAATAACCCTTCCTGGGCGATTCGTTCTTCGTCTACGTATTGCTATGTCTTCTTGTTTTTAGTTATACATTAAAAGCAGCTTGGCTACTTTTTATCTCATTATTTAACATTTTCACGACGTGATCTAGGTCAAAACTTCCTAAATCGCCTTCATGGTGCTTTCTTAAAGAAACATTGTTTTCCGCTGCTTCTTTTTCTCCTAGGATAATCATATAGGGAACTTTCGTGATTTCTGACTCTCGAATCTTCTTCCCAATGGTCTCATTTCGATCATCTAAGAGGGCGCGAATTTCGTGATTTTCCAAGAAACTTAAAACTTTTAAAGCGTAATTTTTATATTTTTCACTCACACAGAGAATATTTACCTGATTTGGCATAAGCCAAAGTGGAAAATTTCCCCCCGTATGTTCAAGTAAAATGGCAACAAAACGTTCCATACTTCCGAATGGAGCACGGTGAATCATTACCGGTCTGTGGTACTCATTGTCACTTCCTTTATACTGAAGATCAAAGCGTTCGGGTAAGTTGTAATCGACTTGAATTGTGCCTAATTGCCATTGGCGACCAAGCGCATCTTTAACCATAAAATCTAATTTCGGGCCATAAAAGGCGGCTTCGCCCGTTTCGATGACAAAATTGAGATTTTTTTCTTTAGCGGCACTCAGTATTGCTTGTTCTGCTAATTCCCAGTTTTTTGTGGAACCAATATATTTTTCTGGTTTTTCTGGATCACGTAACGATACTTGAGCTGTAAAATCTTCGAATCCTAAGGAACTAAAAACATAGAGGACCAAGTCGATGACTTTTTTAAATTCTTCATCTAATTGTTCTGGCATACAAAAGATGTGGGCATCGTCTTGAGTAAATCCACGGACACGTGTTAAGCCATGCAATTCTCCACTTTGTTCATAGCGATAAACAGTCCCAAATTCAGCATAGCGTTTTGGAAGATCACGATAACTCCATGGTTTCGCATTGTAGATCTCACAGTGGTGTGGGCAATTCATTGGTTTGAGTAAAAACTCTTCCCCTTCTGCTGGGGTCTGTATGGGTTGAAAACTGTCGGCTCCGTATTTTTCGTAATGTCCAGAGGTAATGTACAATTCTTTATTCCCGATGTGAGGTGAAATTACTTGCTCATAGCCTGCTTTTGCTTGTGCTTTTTTCAAGAAATTTTCAAGCCGCTCCCTAAGAGCAGCCCCTTTAGGCAGCCAGAGTGGAAGCCCTTGACCAACTTTTTGTGAAAAAGTAAAAAGTTCTAATTCTTTTCCTAGTTTTCTATGGTCTCGCTTTTTTGCTTCTTCTACTTTTTCAAGGTATTCTGTAAGCTCTTTTTGTTTGGGAAAAGAAATTCCATAAATCCTTGTTAGCTGAGGTTTTGTTTCGTCTCCTCGCCAATAAGCTCCTGCTACATTGGTTAATTTAACCGCTTTAATTACCCCTGTCTGGGGGATATGTCCACCTCGACATAAGTCGGTAAAGTCGGCATGATCACAAAAGGTGATGGTCCCGTCCTCTAAGTTTTCAATCAATTCCATTTTAAAAGGATTATTTTCCTTTTGATAGTATGCTAAGGCTTCCGCTTTGGAAGCAGAACGCATTTTAAATTCAAACTTTTGACGAGCAAAATCGAGCATTTTTTGTTCGATCTCCACCAAATCTTTTTCGGTGATGCTATGATCTCCAAAATCTGCATCGTAATAAAACCCATTTTCGATTGCTGGACCAATGGTCAACTTACAATTGGGGTAAAGCGCCAGCAAAGCTTGTGCTAAAACGTGTGCTGAAGAATGCCAAAAGGCAGTTTTTCCCTCTTTTTCGTTCCATGTAAACAATTGAATTGCTCCGTTTTCATTCAAGGGGGTGGAGACTTCTACGGTTTGAGAATTGAATTTTGCAGACAGTACATTACGCGCCAATCCTTCGCTGATGCTTTGCGCTACTTCAAAAGGGGTAATTCCTTCAGGGTAGGAGCGAACCGATTGGTCGGGAAAACGAATTTCAATCATGGTTTTGTTTAATGATTGGCAAAGATAAGGGGTCTCTTGATAGCACGCAATGCTTCGATACAGTTTCCTTCTATTCTTTTTGAAATAGAGATGGAGGTCAATGAAATGGGAATTTTATGTGGAAATTAAAAGCATTTCAAATAAAAACGGGAAGATTAAATTCGTTAGGAGTCATTTTTTGTTCATCTGCACAAGGATTTTGATCAATAAGAGGCTTCGCGCACTTGCCATAAAATCCTCGTCTCCGCAAGTTTTATTCTTCAATGGTTGAATCAATGGGAGTCTTTTCAATACTTAAATTCCTATGGAGTACAAAAATAGAATTTCAAATCCTCCCCATTAGTTCGTTTTCGATTTTCGTTCGCCTAATAAAGCAATAACTAAGGTTCTAATCCCTGTAAAACCGTAATAAAAGGCAATGATGAGAAAAAGAATTCCCAACAAAAGTACAGGTATATAGAGCGGATGCATTTGATTTTTAAACGCTTGATGTACAATTACAGGACCAACAAAGCAACAAAGTAAAAATAGACTCATTTTTTTGAGTCCTTTTTGGAGGAGTGGTTTATTCATAGTTTGAATCTCATTCATCAAAGTTAAGGAACTCTATCGAGATAAAAAGAGAAACGAGAACTTGTGATTTTTCTTTGAAACCACATGTTTTCATAGAATAAAGGATCTAGGTTAAATGGGATTGGTCATTTTTTTAACTCTAGGAATTACCTCTTTCCCAATGAATTCAATTGCTTTCATGAGTTTTTTGTGGGGAATTCCAACATCCATCTGAAATGAAAATCTCGAGATTCCCCCTAGGCTATTACTGTGACGTATAATTTTTTCGGCTACTTCTGTTGGGTCTCCAACAAGCAAGGCGCCTGTGGGGCCATTTTGTGCATTAAATCGCTCGGGCGTTACGGGAGGAAAACCTCTTTCTTTTCCAATTTGAGTAAACATTTCATAATAACCAGGATAATAATCTGCAACGGCTTCGTTTTTGGATGCAGCTACATAACCTAATGAATGTAGCCCTACTTTTAAATGTTCCTCAGAATAACCTGCTGCTTTTCCTGCACGTCTATACAAGTCAACCAAAGGTTTAAAACGATGGGTTTCACCCCCGATAATGGCGATCATTAAAGGCAAGCCCAATTCTCCTGCACGAACAAAAGATGCTGGGGTTCCACCTACACCTAACCAAATTGGGATTTGTTTTTGAACAGGACGCGGATAAATTGCTTGATTTACTAGGGGGGGTCGAAAACGTCCACTCCAGTTGATCACCTCTTGATCCCTGATTTTAAGAAGTAAATCTAGATTTTCGGAAAATAAGGCATCGTAATCGTTAAGGTTTAAGCCAAATAGGGGAAACGCTTCGGTAAAAGAACCCCTTCCTGCAACGATCTCTGCGCGTCCGTTAGAGATCAAATCTAGCGCAGCATAATTCTGAAAAACTCGAACGGGATCCATGGCACTCAAGACCGTTACAGCGCTCGTCAGTCGGATTCTCTGGGTTTTAGAGGCTGCTGCAGCTAAGAGCATTGCTGGGGCAGAATCCAAAAATTCCTTACGATGGTGCTCTCCAATACCAAAAATGTCAAGACCGACTTCATCGGCCCAAACCATCCGCTCAATTAATTCAGCAATTGCCTGAGCTGGAGAACTCTTTTGATCTTTTGGGGCTGCAGCAAAACTATCGATACCAATTTCCATAAAAGCGGAGGATTAGCCTACAAAGTTAGTTTAAATCGTCTGAACAACCCTTGTAACCATCCTGTTTTCCTAACTCATATGGAGACCAAATCTAGGAAGTTAGCTAGAACGAAAAATCATTTAAGATTCGGAATGAGTATATCGTAGTTCAACAGCATGTAATATAGACTCTAACATTTGTGAATAATCTATGCCTCCGATTTTACTCATTTTTGCCAAATGACCATCCCAACACCAACCAGGATTTGGATTGACCTCCAGAATTTTGGGATCCCCTTTGGCATCCAATCGCCAATCAAATCTGCAATAATCCCTACAATTAAGCCTTTCAAAAAGCTTCAAGCTGTGATTGGTTAATTCCTCCTGAGTAGAGCTAGGAATTGAGGCCGGAATCGATTTTAAGGCTTTCATATAAGGCGAATCGGGTAACCATTTGGCCTCATAACCACAAATTTTGGGAAGGCCTTCTTCCAATTCAGAAAAATCCTCCTCAATGATCGGGAGGACGGTATAGTTCTGCATATTTCCAATGATGCCAACAGAAAGCTCAGCACCGGTCAAAAATTCCTCAACCAGTATGGGTTTAGTATATCCAAATTGAGAACGAATTCTTACAATTGCATCAGCTAATTCTTCGATGGTATAGGCGACGTTTTTCTGAGTAATTCCAAAACTCGAATCTCCAAAATTAGGCTTAGCAATGACCGGGAAGGGAATGTTAAGTTCAAAAAGATTGATGTCTGCCGTAATTATAAAGGCATCTGCTACAGGAACCCCTATTTCAGTCGCAATTCCTCGAATTAACGACTTGTCATAGCAATACGCCAAGGTCTGTGGGTTAGAACCAGAATAGGGGATTTTAACAACCTCTAAGAGCGCTGGAACATGAAGCTCTTTAACGGCATCATTATCAAAGCCTTCATCACAAAGATTGAAAACAAAATCAATTTTACCTTGAAGTCTTTGTAAGTCAGTGACCAGTGTATTGTGGTTATTTAAATAACTGAATTTGTATTTGTCCAGTTTACTTAACCCGATCTTGAGCTTGTCAATGGTGTCAAAATCATCTGAATCAAAAACCGCATCAGGTTTTATAATATCCTTCAAGCTGGGATCTCCCATGATTACAACCACGTTTTTAACGTCTTTTTTAATTTTTTTCGGGGTCCATTCCTTTATCGATCGGGCAGTGAGGAGAAATCGATTTTCCATCATTCCCAAATCTTGATTGCGTTGAGATTCCGAACTGATGTTGCCATGAAAAGTAACGTCTTTAAAGTTGACATCTTTAAGGAGTTCCACTAAATCCTCTTTTGCATACAATCGTTCAGCATAGAATTGATCCACAATAACCCCTTTCTCCGTATTCGTAATTACTTCTCTAGAGATTAATCGTTGATTATCAGAAGCCATTGTTCTTTCTCTACACACAAAATGTTTTTTGTCTATCCATTCCCAGCTTCTTGGTTGATAGCTTTTTCTCAGATAATCACCGTCGGCGATTTCCATGAGAAGAATCCCACCGGGCTTAAGCACTCTAAAAATTTCTTTTAGAATTTTGGTGTCATCGTCTAGCGTTTCAAAATAGCCAAAACTGTTGCCCAAATTTGTGACAAAATCAAAAGTGTCCGTGGGATAGGGCAGTTTTCTTGCATCTCCTTCTTTAAAATTAATTGCAATCCCTTTTTTCTTAGATAAGTTTTTTGCTCTTTGGATCAAATAACGCGAACGGTCTAAGCCGAATAAATTAAAATTTCCGCGTGTATTAAATTCCAGGAGATGTCTTCCCTGTCCACAGGCTAAATCCAGTAGAGTGTTTCCGTCTTGTACGTTGAGAATTTGCTGAAATAGGTCAACTTCTGTTTTGGTGATTTGGCTATCATCTACTACATCTGAATCGGTTTTGAGATACATGGAATTGAAAATTCGCTTCCACCAATCCGGTTGTAAATGTTGTTCAAGATCAGAAGCAGGTCCAATAGTTTTATTTGTAACTGTTTTTTGCGCCCCCTTATCTTTAGAACTTTGCCCATTTGGGCTTTCTTTTTTCATTGTTTGATAAGTTATTAAATGAATGAATTAGGACTGATTTGAGGCTTTTATAGTTTGCATCTTACGCTAAAGAACAAGGGTAGTCGCGAATTTTTTATACACCTTCATTTCAACTCTATTTTGTGTCAAAATTATAAAAAATCACATAGGATTATAAAAAAAAATAAATCAGTTTTTGGGATGAAATTTTATTGAATTTTTATAACAAAGAAAGGGGGCATTCTCAAGAGGAAGGATTGAAAATTTATTGTTTGAAAGCAGACAAAAGGTTGAGCTAGAGTTCTTTATATGCTGCTATAGCGGCACGGACATTGTTGTGTTTTTTGAGTAGCTCTTGAGCAATTGATTGGTTTACTTTGAGTTCCTCCATTACCATACGTTCAGCACGACCAACCAATTTATCGTTTGACAATTTCATATCAATCATTTTATTGCCTTTTACATGACCCAGCTGGATCATGGAGGTGGTCGTAATCATGTTTAGGATGAGTTTCTGAGCAGTTCCAGCCTTCATACGAGAGCTTCCTGTAAGGAATTCAGGTCCTACAACCACTTCTATTGGAAAGTCACTTACGGCAGCTAAGGGGGCGTTTGTGTTGCAACAAATACAGCCCGTAGGAATACCTTCTTCTTGACATTTCTTGAGACCTCCTACTACATAAGGAGTTGTGCCCGAAGCTGCAATTCCAATAATGATATCTTTGGGGTTTATATTAAAGGCATTTAAGTCTTTCCATGCCTGTTCCGTATCGTCCTCTGCATTTTCAATAGAATTCCTCAAAGCATGATCCCCTCCCGCTATAAGACCAATCACTTTTTCTGGAGGGGTACCAAAAGTAGGTGGACATTCGGAGGCATCGAGAACACCCAATCTTCCACTTGTTCCTGCTCCTATATAGAACAGACGCCCTCCATGTTGAAGTTGATGGATTACTTTAGCTAGTAGAGGCTCAATTTGATGCAATACATTCCCTACCGCATTTACAGCATTCTGATCTTCTTGATGAATCCCTTGAAGAAGCTCACGTATGCTTTTTAATTCCAAGTCGTTGTGATGGGAATCTGCTTCTGTAATTTTTTGAAATATCATACTTTAAAGTTACGAAATCCTACTTTTCCTTTGTTTATTTGCCGTGTATTTTTTGTGAGGCTTTCTGATCGATTCTATTTGATATAAAAAAACCCCAACGGAATCGTCGGGGTTGGTAGTGGTTTTAATAAAAAGGTTCTAGGCCATTTTTAAGTCTAGGTTTTCTTTCAAAGCAGAAAGGAATTTTTGAGTCGTGAGATAATGACTACTATTCAGCTCTTTACCGTGGATTAGTAAGGCGAGATCTTTTGTCATTTTTCCGCTCTCAACGGTTTCAACACACACATCTTCTAAATGGTTACAAAAATCAATTAATTCTTGATTGTTGTCTAATTTCCCTCGGTGCGCCAACCCTCTCGTCCAAGCGAATATGGAGGCGATAGGGTTAGTGGAAGTTTCTTTTCCTTGTTGATGTTGTCGGTAATGACGAGTAACTGTTCCATGAGCAGCTTCAGCTTCCATGGTTTTTCCATCTGGGGTAACTAAAGTCGAAGTCATTAATCCTAAAGATCCAAATCCTTGAGCAACGGTATCCGATTGTACGTCACCGTCATAGTTTTTACAAGCCCAAACAAATCCGCCATTCCATTTCATGGCAGCCGCAACCATATCATCAATCAAACGATGCTCATAAGTGATTCCAGCAGTTTCGAATTTTGCTTTAAATTCATTATCAAAAACCTCTTGAAAGATATCTTTAAACCTACCATCATAGGCCTTCAAGATGGTGTTTTTTGTGGAAAGGTAAAGTGGCCAACCTTTATCTAAAGCACGATTCATACATGAACGTGCAAATCCATAGATGGAGGAGTCAATGTTGTACATGGACATGGCAACCCCATTTTCTTGGAAATGATACACATCCCAGGTTTTAGGCGTTCCACCATCATCTGGAGTGAATGTCATTGTCAATTTCCCTTTTCCTGTTGTTACCGTATCTGCGGCTTTATACTGATCCCCAAAGGCATGTCGACCAATACAAATTGGTTTTGTCCAACCTTGTACATAGCGAGGGACATTCCCCATGATTATAGGTTCTCTAAATACCGTTCCGCCAACAATATTTCGGATCGTACCGTTTGGAGAACGCCACATATTAGAAAGGTTGAATTCTGTAACTCGTTCTTCGTCTGGAGTAATGGTTGCACATTTAATTCCAACGTTGTATTCTTTAATTGCGTTTGCGGCTTGTATAGTGATTTTGTCTTCTGTAGCATCTCTTGAAGTGACAGACAAATCGAAGTATTTAATATCGAGGTCTAAATAGGGAAGAATTAATTGGTCTTTGATGAATTTCCAGATGATTCGAGTCATTTCATCCCCGTCCATTTCTACTACTGGATTGGCTACTTTAATTTTTGACATTGGTTTAAATTTTGATTTTGGGTGCAAATATAAGGTGTTGAGTTTATTTTAATCCAATTTTCACTCAAAAGGATGAATTTTATTAAATTAAAAGACTCCAATTTTGAACCATGAAAAACTTATTTGCAACCTTATGTATTGCTTTTTTAAGTATAAAGACCTTTGGGCAAGTTGATTTCCAAGCATTCCACCCTAAAAAAATAATACCGCACTCTTTGGAGTGCGGTATTATTTTTCTTTTAATAAAAACAAGAGAATTAGTCTCTTCGAGCTTCTTTAATTCTTGCTTTTTTACCTCGAAGTTCTTTAAAGTAATAAATACGTGAACGACGTACTTTTCCACTTTTGTTCACTTCAATTTTTTCAAGTCCGGGCATGTTAATTGGAAAAATACGTTCCACACCTACCGTACCTGACATTTTACGAATAGTAAATGTTTTTGAAAGGCCTTGACCTTTTACTTGAATGACGACTCCTTTAAAAAACTGGGTACGGACTTTGCTTCCTTCTCGGATTTGGTAATAAACAGTGAGAGTATCACCGGAACCAAATTCAGGAAAATCTTTTTTCTCTATAAATTCGTTTTGAACAAAACTGAGTAAAGCTTCCATCTATGATAATAATTAAGTTTTAAAAGCCAACATACACGAGTATCGTCAGTGGTTGATCTTTTGTGGTGCAAAAATAAACTTATTTTTTTAGTACACAATACAACCTGAGAATTTATCTGAGTTTCTATGAAGTTAGGTAGTCGTGCTAATTTATCCCTTACTCCAGCAAATCCGGTCGTCTTATTTTAGTTCTTTCGAGGGCTTGTTCTTCACGCCAAGCTTCTACCTTAGGAGTGTTTCCCGAAGTCAGTATTTCGGGAACGTCCCAACCTTTATAACTGGCGGGTCGTGTGTAAATAGGGGGTGCTAAAAGTCCGTCCTGAAAGCTGTCCGTAAGTGCAGAGGATTCATCCCCTAAAACCCCAGGAATAAGGCGAATTAAACTATCACAAAATACCGCTGCAGCCAATTCTCCTCCAGACAATACAAAATCTCCAATTGAGATTTCATGTGTGATGAGGTGTTCTCGAACTCGCTCATCGACTCCTTTATAATGTCCACATAACAAAATGATGTTTTCTAGAGTAGAAAAACGGTTTGCAATTTGTTGATTCAAGGTCTCTCCATCTGGGGTAAGATAGATAATGGCATCGTAATTTCGTTCTTTTTTGAGCGATTGAATACATCGATCTATGGGTTCTATCATCATTACCATACCGGCACCGCCTCCAAATGGATAATCGTCTACTTGTTTTTGTTTGTGCTCACTAAAGTCTCTTAGGTTATGAAAATGTACGGAGGCTTTTCCCGACTGAATGGCGCGTTTGAGTATCGAAGCCTCAAATGGACTTTGTAATAATTCAGGAAAAAGGGTGAGAATATCAATTCGCATAGGATGTGATTAGAGTGTAAAAATAAACAAAGTCGCAGTACCACTGCGACTTTGTTTAAACACTTGTTGTGATCTTGGTTAATACTGTAACAGAACCATCTTTTTTTCTCCATCAGGACTCAAAAAAAGCAGGTCTTCAATCTCCATAATCCCCATGTTTTTGACATCTTCTAGCGAGGACACTTTTTTCCCATTGACCTCCAATAGAATAAATCCGTTGTCGATCCCTCTTTGATACAGCCTTCTGTTGTTCATGTTGGAAATATACAGACCATAGTCTGTGGCAAAAGTTTTCTTTTGCTCTGGGGTAAGTTCCCTTACATCCATATAGTAAAAGGCGGCTCTGTTGATTTTTTCTAAACGAACCTCAACCTTTTTTTCTCTACCCTCCCTTTTATAAACCACAGTAACTTTTTCACCTGGCCGTTTACTTGCTAGATATCCTGATAGGTCGGCAAATTCGTTAATGGTAATTCCATCAACACTTTTGATAATGTCATTTGCCTTTAAACCAGCTAAATCCGCACCCAAACCTTTTTCCAAATCGGTAATAAAAAAACCTTGGGTTTCTTCGATATCATAGCGAGAAGCCAATTCTGCATTTAGCGCTTGTCCCATAACCCCGAGCAAGCCACGTTGGACATCTCCAAATTCAATGATATCCTCAAATATTTTTCGCGCAACATTACTAGGTACAGCAAAAGAATACCCAACAAAGCCTCCCGTCATGGATGAAATGGCTGTATTAATCCCGATTAACTCCCCGTTGGTATTCACTAATGCACCCCCGCTATTTCCTCTATTAACAGCGGCATCGGTTTGGATATAGGATTCATTTTTTCCATCCCTTTTATTGAGGTCTCTTGATTTAGCACTGATGATACCTGCCGTGACAGTAGAATTCAAATTAAATGGATTTCCAACGGCTAGAACCCATTCACCAATTCGTGTAGCATCCGAATTTCCAAAAAACACATAGGGAAGTTTTTTATCCGCATTGATTTTTAAAACTGCAATATCAGAATCTGGATCTGAACCGATAACTTTCGCGTCATAGGTTTTGTTATCATTGGTTGTGATTTCAATACTGCTGTTATTTTCAATGACGTGGTAATTGGTAATAATGTATCCATCAGGAGAGACGATAACCCCTGAACCCGTTCCTATGCGCTCGGGCAGGTCCTCTTTTCCATAAAAATAGCGGTAAAATGAAGGCAAATTTTCTTCAGAACTACTGGTGTTTTTGACATGGACTACTGCATGGATCGTTTTTTCAGCTGCAATTGTAAAGTCGGTAGCTTCAGCCCCAAGGCTGGCAGAATTAAAAGAATAATTTGTAGGAATTAGCCTGGGTGTTTCCCCATGCGATTCAGTATCAGAAGCTCCAGTTTGAAAAAACTGATCATACATAAAAATACTGCAAATGGCACTCAAAAGTGCAATACTTAAAGTTTTGACAAATGATTTCATAGGATAAATTTTTATTGCAAAATTATAGATTATACATAAACTTTAAATTCCTTTAACGCGTCTTTAACACCCTTCAAAATTGATTATCTTTGACCAATGACAATTCAATTTGATAAATATCAAGGAGCGGGTAATGATTTTATCATACTCGATAACAGAGACGGAGCCTACTCTGCTTTGACTACAGCTCAACTTGCTTTTCTTTGCGATCGCTACAAAGGCATTGGAGCGGATGGTTTTATCTTGATCAATTCTACAGTTACGGCTGACTTTGAAATGCAGTATTTCAATTCAGACGGAAAAGAGAGTACACTTTGTGGAAACGGAGGTCGTTGTGCAGTAGCCTTTTCTCACGACAAAAAAATCATAGATCGAACCACTAACTTCTCAGCCATAGATGGTTTGCATAAAGCAACGTATATCAGTCCTTCAGAGGTGCATCTTGAAATGCAAGAAGTAAGCCTAATTACCCAAGTAGATGGGGGGTTAGTAACCGATACAGGCTCTCCACATTACATTCGATTAGTAAGTGATCTACAAACCATCAATGTTCCCAAAGAAGGTGCTGCTATTCGCTATGCACCTGAATTTTCCCCGGGTGGACTTAACGTTAATTTTGTTTCAAAGCAAGATCCTACACATTATCAAATCAGAACCTATGAGCGTGGAGTAGAAAATGAAACCTTGGCTTGTGGTACAGGAGCTGTTGCAGCAGCTATTGCCATGCATTCTAGTGGAGAAACAGAAGGAGCAACAGAGGTTTGTCTCACCGCTAGGGGAGGGATCCTTACCGTCTCCTTTGAATTTACTGACGGTCACTATCACAAAATATTTTTAAAAGGTCCTGCGATCCATGTGTTTTCGGGAAGTATTGAATTATGAATACGAAAACGATTCACCTACGCGCACTAGAACCTCAAGATCTACCTGTTTTAGAGCAAATAGAGAACGATACAACGTATTGGAAATATTCCAATCAGACGGAGCCTTTTTCCTTACACTTACTTCAACAATACATCAATCAGCAGCAGCAAGATATATTTGAAGTCAAACAAAAAAGGTTTGTAATAGCTGACGAACAGAAAAATGCATTGGGATTTGTCGATTTATTTGATTTTGAACCGCTCCATAGAAGGCTAGGTGTCGGATTGTTTGTTCGTGCTGAGTTCCGCAACAAGGGTGTTGGCAAACAGGCCCTAGGCTTGCTCAATCGATATGCAGAAAAGCAATTGAATATCAAAAGCATGTACGCCAATATCGCTATTGAAAACACACCAAGCATTCGTTTGTTTGAATCTTTAGGTTACCGTAAAGTGGGACACAAAAAAGACTGGAATTTTTACGATGGAATTTTTCATGATGAATTTTTATATCAAAAACAACTGAGTTAATGTATCGGAAGAAAATTGTTTTGGTGATCAGTCTCCTTGGAGTTTTCATTGGAAGCTATTTTGTTTTCAATTTTTACCAAATCTTCTTTTGGAGTAATACTCGTTTTAACAATGAGGCTTCTTATGTATTTATCTATAATGATGATACGATAGATTCCGTTGCAGTTCAGCTCGAGCCAATCCTGAAATCTGTTGATTGGTTCCGGATAGCAGCCCAGAAAAAAGGGTATTCAGACCGAGTAAAACCCGGTAAATTCAAACTTACTCCTGGATTAGGGAACAATGAAATCATTAATATTCTACGTTCCCAAAGACTTACCGTAAAGGTTGTTTTTAATAACCAAGAACGACTCGAGGATCTAGCGGAACGAATCGCTACTCAAATAGAACCCAGTAAAGAAGAACTCCTTGATTCTTTTTACGATGAAGCTTTTTTAAAAGAAAATGGTTTTAATCAAGAAAATGCACTCTCTATGTATTTGCCCAATTCTTATGAAACCTATTGGGAAGCCAACCCGGACACCTTTAGGCATTTGATGTTAAAAAATTATGAATTGTTTTGGAATACGAAGAGAAGTGACCAAGCAGCTGCTTTAGGACTTACACCTCAGCAAGTATATATATTGGCTTCTATTGTTCACAAAGAATCCGTAAAAGTTGATGAACAAGCCCGGATAGCAGGTCTGTATCTAAACAGATTACAACGGGGGATGAAGCTACAAGCTGACCCCACCGTAATTTATGCCATAAAAAAAGCATCCTCAAATTTTGACCAGCAAATCAAAAGAGTTTTGTACAAAGATTTACGATTGGATTCTCCTTACAACACCTATAAAATTAAGGGATTACCCCCCGGTCCAATTGCCATGCCCGATTTGTCTGCGATAGAAGCAGTATTAAATCCAGAAAAACACGCTTATTTGTATTTTGTGGCTTCCCCTGATAATCCAGGCTATCACTTATTTGCAAAAAACTTAGTACAGCACAACATCAACAAAAAAGCCTACGTGCGTTGGATCAATCAGCAGAAAATTTATCGTTAAAAACCTGCCTCAAGGATGAAGATACACGGACGTTTGTCTAATTGTGGTCTTTCTTTTTTCCATTGCTGGACGGTTAAAGTTTTAATATATTCGGTACTTAATGTTAGATCACAGCCGATACAAACCAGGGTGTTCGGCAACAAATGGCTTAGAATCTCCTTAAAAAGAGCCATACTTCTATAGGGAGTTTCGATAAAAATCTGGGCTTGATTTTCTCTGATTGCTTTTTTTTCAAATTTTTGAAGTGCCAGCTTTCGTTCTTTTTGATCTACTGGTAAATACCCATTAAAAGCAAAGCTTTGTCCATTCATTCCTGAACTCATCATGGCTAAGAGAATAGAGGAAGGGCCAACAAGAGGCTTAACGCGAATCCCCATTTTATGTGCCTTAGAAACAATCAACGCTCCAGGATCAGCAATTCCCGGAGTTCCAGCATCCGACATCAGTCCTATTGAAATTCCCTGCAAACAAGGGTCGAGATAGGAATCGACTTCCTCAAAAGAAGTGAATTTATTTAATGGATAAAGTTGTATTTGATCTTGATTTTTATGGGGAGTTATTTTTTTAATAAACTTTCGGGCAGCTTTTTCGTTTTCAATGATAAAATGATCTAATTCCTCCATTTTAGATTTCACGGAAAGGGGGAGTACTTCCAGAGGTGGATTTTCTCCCAAAGGAGCGGGGAGAAGATACAGTATTCCTTTTTTAGAATCCGTTTGCTGCATGGTCTAAATTTCGAATGATACGATTACAAGCCTCTTCCAAAAGTTCAAAACAAGTTTGGAATCCCTCTTTTCCGCCGTAATAAGGATCGGGTACGTCCTCACCTGATTCCAATATAAGCTGGACTTTTCCTTTCTCCTTTTCATCAGAGGCGAGAGCAATTACGTCACGATAATTGTTAGTATCCATTACATAAATACATGTAAATGTTTGAAAATCCTCTTTTCTAAATTGACGCGCCTTTTGGTTTTGAATATCAATTCCGTTTTGCTTTGCCACAGCGATACTTCTAGGATCTGGTGCGTTACCCGTATGATATGCCGCAGTTCCCGCGGAGTCCACGAAACATTTCGAGGGGTTCACTTTACTTTCTAAAATACCTTGAGCTAATGGGGAACGACAAATGTTACCCAAACAAACCATGAGTATTTTCATTTGTTCCATAAGGAAAGGGAATTAAAGGCTGAGTTTCTGACTGAGGTCCTCAACATATTTACGGAATTGTTTATCCGTAAAACTGAGGTTATCAACGGTCTTGCAGGCATGCAATACCGTTGCGTGATCTCTTTTGCCAATTTGATTACCAATACTAGCTAAAGAGGCTTTGGTGTATTTCTTAGCAAAATACATTGCAAGTTGCCTTGCCTGAACAATGTGTCGTCTTCTTGTTTTCGACTGTAAAGTTTGAACATCCATTTGGAAGTAATCGGAAACTACTTTCTGAATGTAGTCTATAGACACCTCTCTTTTGGTATTTTTGACAAACTTCATCACAACTTCTTTTGCCAGGTCAATCGTAATTTCAGCTTTATTAAAGGAAGATTGTGCTATGAGGGAAATGATGGCTCCTTCAAGTTCACGAACGTTTGTCTTAATGTTTTTTGCAACGTATTCAATAATATCATCTTCAATTTCTACCCCATCACGGTACAATTTATTTTTCAGTATTGAGATGCGAGTTTCGTAATTGGGAAGTTGTAATTCTGCTGATAACCCCCATTTAAATCGAGAAAGAAGTCGTTGTTCAATATCCTGCATATCAACAGGCGCTTTATCTGAAGTCAGGATGACTTGTTTCCCATTTTGATGCAAATGATTGAAAATGTGGAAAAAGACGTCTTGCGTTCCTGTTTTTCCAGATAAAAACTGTACGTCATCAATAATAAGGACATCCAGAAGTTGATAAAAATGAATAAAATCATTTCGGGTATTCTTTTTGACCGCCTCTATGTATTGTTGAGTAAATTTTTCTGCAGCAATGTAAAGTACCGTTTTGTCTTGGTATTTTTCTTTAATCTCAACACCAATCGCATGAGCAAGGTGTGTTTTACCAAGACCAACACCTCCAAAAATGAGCAGAGGGTTAAAAGATGTGCCTCCAGGTTTCGCTGCTACAGCAAGAGCCGCAGATCTCCCCAATCGATTTGAATCCCCTTCAAGGAAATTTTCAAAGCTGTAATTGGGATTGAGTTGTGATTCTATTTGTAGATTTTTAATCCCTGGAATGATAAAGGGATTTTTTAAATCCGTTTGGGAATGGTAAGGGGCATCAACTTGTTGGGGAAGCATCCCTGATCTGTTGGAACTGGGAATGTTTTCTGTAAAAGGACTCTTATTGCCAAAGCGATTTTCCATTCGAATGGAATAGACCAATCGGGCATCCTCACCTAACTCTTTTTGAAGTGCAGTTTTTAATAATTTCACGTAATGTTCTTCGAGCCATTCGTAAAAGAATTTACTGGGAACTTCAATGTTTAATACTTTATCTGAAATTTTTAACGGAACAATTGGAAGGAACCAAGTTTTAAAGGCTTGCGGCTGGATGTTATCTTCGATAAAGGAGAGGCAATTATTCCAAACCGCAGAAGCTGTAGTACTCATTTAAAACTTGAATGTTTGTTTAGTTGTTGTTATGGTTTACTGATGTCAATTTTGAGTGACAAATATTAGCTAAAAAAAATTAAAAAAAAACTTAATTCCTATTGAATAATATGTTTTTTTTTTAGATATTCTGTCTCTGTGAAATTGTAGTCTAAATATATAAATTCCTACAATATAATCCACTTTATTTTTTCAATTATGCATTATATCACTGATCCTGTTGTAGTTCGATATTCCGAAACCGATCAAATGCAATTTGTTCATCACAGTAACTATCTGAAATATTTTGAAATGGCCCGATTGGATTGGTTAAGTAGCTTGAGTATATCCTATGCGGAAATGGAAAAAGCTGGTATTTTGATGCCTGTGGTTTCAGCAGCGCTGTACTTTAAAAAACCGTTGTTTTTTGGAGATCATTTTAAGGTAGGTGTCCAACTCAAAAAGACCCCTATGGCTACTTTAGAATTTGATTACCAAATTGTAAATCAGTACAATGAGGAAATTTGTACCGGAAGTACAGTTTTAGCCTTTTTGTTATCTAAAACAAATCGTCCTACACGATGTCCTAAAATTCTCTTAGAGAAGCTACCTAAAATAGACATTTAATTTATCGGAATGAACTTGTTCTGTAGAGGAAGCGTTTCTTTTAAATTGAGGTGCCTTTACCCCTTCCAACAAATCCGTATTTGAGGTAAAAATTCGCACCTCATCCCAAAGATTGTTCTCTATAAAAGATTGCAAAGTTTTTTGTCCTCCTTCAACCAAGATGGATAAAATGTTTTTTTCGTAGCAGTTTTTCAATAATTCTTCTAAGGTGTAGGGACTCAATTGGAGTTGTTCTTTGTTTTTTGCCATTTGCTTTTTGGAACGATTCCTATTTACAACTAGTGTTGGAAACGTATCTTGTAATACTGTTGCCTCCTCAGGGATGCGATTATTGGGATCCATAATAATGCGTAAAGGATTGTTTCCAGGCCATTCTCTTGTAGTTAATGAGGGATTGTCAGTGAGAACCGTTTGTACCCCGATCAGTATAGCAACTTCCTCGCTACGCCATTGATGTACTTTTTGTTTGGATAAGGGAGAGCTAATCCAAAATACACTCTGGTCTTTTTTGTTTTTATCTAGAGGGGCTATAAAACCATCTCGAGACTGAGCCCATTTAAGAAGAATATAGGGGCGCTTTTCCTGATGAAAGGTGTAAAACCTACGATTGATGTATTCTGCTTCTTGCTGAAGCACACCTTCGACAACTTCAATTCCAGCATTTTTTAGTTTTAGTATTCCTTGACCTGCCACCAACGGATTGGGATCTTTGGAAGCGTACACTACTTTTTTTATTTTATGATGAATAATAAAATCTGCACAGGGCGGTGTTTTTCCGCTGTGAGAACAGGGCTCTAAGTTGATGTATAACGTTGACTTAGGGAGTAAAGTTTTATCCTCTACAGCATTAATGGCATGAACTTCCGCATGAGGTGTTCCAGCTTTTTTGTGCCAACCTTCTCCAATGATTTGATTGTCATAAACAACGACAGCACCTACGATCGGATTCGGGTGGGTATCACCTAAAGCCTTTTGAGCCAGGTTCAAACAGCGATTCATATAGTGGAGGTGTGGGTCGAGATTCAAAAAAATATAATTATTTTGGATTAATTTGTTTACTAGCTAACTATTAGGGGTTAAATTTATAACAAAATACAAGAATGAACATTAGAGCCATTCAGTTATCAGACGATAAAAAACTGGCCGTAGCACTCCGTTCCGTTCTAATCGAAATGGGGGTTCCTAAAAAAGGAACGGCTTATGAAGACAAAGAATTGGATTGTATGTTTGCAACGTATGAGCACCCTAGATCGATCTATTATGTTGTCGTTTCTGATGGGGAAATTCTTGGTGGTGCAGGAATAGCTCCACTCAGAAATGGAGAAATTACAGTTTGTGAGTTACAAAAAATGTATTTTTTACCCGAGGCTAGAGGTAAAGGTTTAGGTCAGCAAATGATCCAAAAGTGTATTGACTTTGCCAAAGCAAACCATTTTAAGCAATGTTATATAGAAACTATGCCCAATATGCGTGATGCTCAAAAGCTCTATCTGAAAAACGGATTCCACTACATAAACCATTCGATGGGGGCTACGGGGCATACTTCATGTCCTGTATGGATGATAAAAACGTTGTAATGAGATTGATTGAAGCTCGTGATGCTTACAGGAATCGCTTGGCAAACGTATTTTCCACAAATGAAATTGATTTTTATTTTAAATCTGTTTTACGAGGCTGTTTGGATATCGATCCCTTAGACCTTGCCCTAAAACCCAATCTAGAACTCCTGCCTTTTCAGCAAGATATGATTAACGATACCCTCGAAGCTTTTTTGGAAGAAAAACCTTTACAATACATTTTGGGTGAAATTCATTTTAGAAATATAGCATTACACGTGAATCCCTTAGTTTTGATTCCACGACCTGAAACAGAGGAATTGGTTGAATGGATTATTGAGGATTATAAGGACTTATCTCGTGAAATTTCTGTTGTTGATTTTGGAACCGGAAGTGGATGTATTGCACTTTCATTAAAAAAAGAACAGCCATTTTTTTCTGTCTGTGCCGTTGACCTTGACAAACCTATTCTGGATTTGGTTCAAGAAAATGCTCAAAAAAATAAACTTCAAATAGCAACTTTACAGTTCGACATCATTGAGCTGGATCAATTGGACTTGGAAGTAGAACTTATCGTTTCAAATCCTCCTTACATTTGCCCCTCTGAAAAGAAAGAGATGAAAAAAAACGTTTTGGAATACGAGCCCCATCAGGCGTTATTTGTTCCCGAGAACGATCCCTTGCTGTTTTATCGTCACATATTAAATTTTGCGAGCCGACAATTAAAACCTAAAGGGAAAATATATTTTGAAATAAACCCACGCTATGTTGTCGATTTAGAATATTTAATTTTAAGTTTTTCTGATTACAGGGTTACAAAACGTTTGGATATCTTTGGTAAAACAAGAATGCTTCGAATTGAAAAACAATGACATGGAATCTGTAGAAGAAAAAATTCGTTCCCTTCGTGACGTACTTCACGAGCATAATTACCGCTATTACATAGAAGATAAGCCTACTGTAAGTGATTTTGAATTTGATCAATTGTTGAAAGAATTGCAGCAATTGGAGCTGGACCATCCGGAATGTTTCGATCCAAATTCTCCAACACAACGAGTAGGAGGTGGGGTTACAAAAAACTTTGACACTCTCCCACATCGATTTCCAATGTATTCCCTTTCCAATACCTATTCTAAAGAAGAATTAGAGCAGTGGGAAGAACGAATCAAAAAAGTATTGGGAGAAGAGGCTGCAATTGCTTACACCTGCGAATTGAAATTTGATGGTGTTTCCATCAGCCTAACCTATGAAAATGGGGAACTCCTACAAGCCTTAACTCGAGGGGACGGAACTCAAGGAGATGCAATTACAACGAATGTAAAAACGATCAAAACGATCCCCTTAAAACTCAAAGGAAATTACCCTCCTTTTTTTGAAATTCGAGGAGAAATTATTTTGCCTTGGGAAGGATTTCATCAAATGAATGCTGAACGTGAAGCGCTGGGCGAACCGCTCTACATGAATCCGAGAAATACAGCTTCAGGAAGTTTAAAATTACAGGACAGTAACTTGGTTGCCCAAAGACCATTACATTGTTTTTTATACGCCTTAGCGGGGAATCAACTTCCTGTACGATCACAATTTGAAGCACTTGAAAAAGCACGTTCTTGGGGATTTAAAGTTCCAGATTCCGCAAAACTCGTACAGTCCATAGATGAAGTTTTTATATATATTAAGTACTGGGAGGAAGCAAGAAAAAAACTTCCCTATGAAATCGACGGGATTGTCATAAAAGTCAACAGTTTTAATCAGCAAGAGGAACTTGGATTTACGGCAAAAGCTCCACGATGGGCGATGGCATATAAATATCAAGCGGAACAGGTTTCTACCACGCTTAAGGACATCTCCTATCAAGTAGGAAGGACAGGTGCCATTACTCCTGTGGCTCAACTGGAACCAGTGGTTATTTCGGGTACAACCGTCAAAAGAGCTTCACTTCACAATGCAGATCAAATTGAAAAACTCGATTTAAGATTAGGAGATACCGTCTATGTAGAAAAAGGAGGTGAGATCATCCCCAAAATTGTTGGGGTAAACCCTCAAAAAAGAGGCGTTCTTGAAAACAAAGTCACTTTTATTTCGAATTGCCCTGAGTGTGGGAGTTTATTAGAAAGAGAGCCCGGAGAAGCTCAGCATTATTGCAAGAATGAAACCGAATGCCCGCCACAGAAAATTGGGAAAATCCAACATTTTATTGGAAGGAAGGCAATGGATATCGAAGGATTAGGAGGAGAAACGGTAGTTCTGCTCTTTCAACAGGGTCTTTTGAATTCAGTTTCAGATTTATATCGTTTGAAAAAAGAGCAGATTTTGCCATTAGAACGAATGGCGGATAAATCCGTTTCAAATTTGATTGAAGGAATAGAAAAGTCAAAAGAAAAGCCCTTTTCAAAAGTTTTATTTGGTTTGGGCATTCGATTTGTAGGCGAAACTGTAGCAAAAAAATTATCTAAAAAATTCAAGTCCATACAAGCACTCCAACAAGCGAGTTTAGAGGACTTAATTCAAACGGATGATATCGGGGAACGCATAGCAGAAAGTGTAGTTACCTATTTTGCGAATCCTCAAAATCAAGCCATGATTAAACAATTGCAATCCTATGGATTGAGATTTGAAGAGGAGGTTTTAGAACACGAGTATCATCCCGCATTTGAAGGAAAACGATTTGTAGTAAGTGGTGTTTTTCAAAACTATTCAAGAGAAGCTTTGAAAAATGAGATTGAACAACTCGGTGGAACACTTGTAAGCGGTGTTACAGCAAAAACGGATTATGTTATTGCAGGAGAAGGGATGGGTCCTTCAAAAAAGGAAAAAGCTGAATCCTTAGGTCTAACCGTACTTAGCGAAGAAGCTTATGAAAAACTAAAATCATGACCGTGTAAAATGTTATATTTCTAACAATATTTTAAATATTTGCCCAAAACGCCTAATTATTTTAATACACTATGAGGTTTAACTATACTTGTTCCGTAAAATGATTGATATCTTTTTGAATTTGGTTTTGAAAATGCGCCTAAAGGACAAAGTTAAGCGTATTTCTACTCAGTCAAAAGATATTGAAAAGAGGTTTAATTCTTTATTAATAGTCCTTTCGAAAGAAGAGGGTTTTAAAACAAGACATTTACCTGAACTCGCAGATCGTTTAGGGATCGCATCAAAAAATATTACGTTAGTGGTGTTGTGTAAAAAAGAAAATAACGAAATGCATTCCAATTTTGAAAACACTCATGTGATTTCAAAAAAAGCCCTACGGTTTTTGGGAAAATTACCAGACTCCACCAAAGAATTGTTTGGGAAGACCTATGACATACAGTTGAATTTTTTTAATCGTCGTTCGGCTTTTCTGGAGTTTATAAGTGCCTCTTTTCATTCAAAATTACGTGTGGGATTTGGTCATTCCAATCAAGAAATTAATGATTTGATTTTAGCAATTGATCCCAACGATGAAGAGGTTTTATTAAAAGAAACCACCACCTATCTGAATGCAATATTAAAAAAATGATTTCATGAATTTAAAAGGTTTGGGTGTAGCTATGGTTACACCATTTAATGAAGACGGTTCTGTAGACTTTAGTGCAATCCCAAGAATTGTTGAGAATATAATTACAGGGAGAGCGGATTATCTAGTATTAATGGGAACAACCGCTGAAGCGGCCTGTCTTAGCTCAATTGAAAAAGAAGCGATTATCCAGGAAGTCGTTCATGTCAATCAAGGAAAATTACCCTTAGTTATTGGAATAGGAGGAAACAATACAGCCAAAGTAGTAGAGGAAATTCAAAATGCTGATTTGAGCCCTTTTCAAGCGATTCTGTCTGTAGCTCCCTATTATAACAAACCCTCTCAGGAAGGGATTTACCAACATTATGCAAAGATTGCAAAAGCAAGTTCTTTGCCTATTATAGTTTATAACGTCCCTTCTAGAACTGGAGTTTCCATAGAGGTGGATACCTTTGTCCGTCTTGCCGAGGATTATGATAAGATCATTGCAATCAAGGAAGCGAGTGGTGAAATGAGCCAAGCCGAACAAATTATAAAAAATAGTCCAGCCCATGTCCAAGTCATTTCAGGAGACGATACACTTACCCTTCCTATGCTTTTGGCGGGGGCAGTTGGAACTATATCTGTATTGGGCAATGCACTCCCGGTACCTTTAATGCGAATTTTCCATTATGTAGCTGAAGGAGAATTAAATAAAGCTTATGAATTACACTACGAATTGATGGATTTAATTTCTTTACTTTTTGAAGAAGGAAACCCAACAGGAATCAAGGCGCTTATGGAGGCACTTTCGTTGTGTAAAAAAACAGTACGCTTGCCTTTAGTCTCAGCTTCCGAAGCTTTGTGTCAAAAAATTGAGAAATCGCTAGCTCATACAATTTAAAAGGATTTATTTACAGTAAAACCTTTAACAAGTCCTTAGTAATAAAAATTTCCATTGTCGTTGATATTTAGTACTTTCGCAGGATGAAATTGAAAATGTCTTTAGTTTATTTCGTAGTTCTAGTCGGAACGCTTGTCGTTTCGTGTAGTGACTACCAGAAACTATTGAATGGGGACGATACTTCAGAAAAGTACAAACAAGCTGAAATTTATTTTAATAACGGAGAATATCGAAAAGCAAATCGACTTTTAGAACAAATTATTCCCAAATACAGAGGTAAGCCCCAAGCACAACGAATAATTTTCTTTTTTGCGGAGAGTTACTTCCAAACGAAAAGTTACCTCTTAGCAGCATATCAATACGAAAACTTTGTTAAGTCCTATCCCAAAAGTGATCGAATTCAAGAGGCGTCCTTCAAAGCGGCTAAAAGTTATTATTTTCAATCCCCAAAATTCAGCTTAGATCAAGAGGATACTTTTACAGCAATTGAAAAACTCCAAATTTTCATCAATCTCTATCCAAATTCTGAATACGCTGAGGAAGCAAACCAAATGATAGCTGAATTGCAAGAGAAATTAGAGAAAAAAGAATTTGAAATTGCAAAACAATACTATACCATCCGGGATTACAGAGCTGCAATCAAATCAAATGAAATTTTTATTGCGAGTTTTCCTGGCACAAAATTTAGAGAAGAAGCTCTTTACACTAAGTTTATTGCTTCATTTGAAATTGCTATTAATAGCATAGACAGCAAAAAAACAGAACGATTGGAAGAACTCCAACAACAATACAACGTTATTTTACGTTATTATCCAGAAACTTTGTTTTTGGAAGATTTAAATAAAAAAATATCACAAGTAAACGCAGAACTTGAAAAAAACAATCAAGCTATATCACAACAAACAGAATAAATCATGACAAAGTATAGAGAATCCAAGGCAGCCCTAACTTCTAAGACCTACAACAAAAATGAAGTAGAGGGGAAAACGGAAAACATTTATGAAGCCCTTTCCATTATTGCAAAGCGTTCCAACCAAATCAATTTAGATATCAAAAAAGAATTGCATGAAAAATTGGAAGAATTTGCAACACATAACGACAGTTTGGAAGAAATTTTCGAAAACAAAGAGCAAATAGAAGTTTCTCGATTTTACGAGCGTTTACCGAAACCTCATGCCATGGCTATTGAGGAATGGTTAAATGATAAAATCTATTTTCGCCATACCGACGAACCTAAAAATTAGGCGATGGGTTTGTTGAGTGGCAAGAAAATTTTACTCGGAATTTCGGGAGGAATTGCTGCTTATAAAACACCATTTTTGGTCAGACAAATCGTTCAGCACGGAGCAGAAGTCAAAGTTGTGATGACTCCTTCAGCAAAAGATTTTGTCACTCCACTTACTTTAGCGACACTATCAAAAAATCCTGTGCTTTCCACCTTTACTGCCACAGACCTTGATAATCCTGTTTGGAACGATCATGTTGAGTTAGCACTATGGGCAGATTTAATGTTAATCGCACCAGCGACTTCAAATACACTATCTTCCATGGTTCAAGGGAGGTGCAACAACTTGCTTTTAGCGGTATATTTGTCTTCCAAATGTCCTGTTTTTGTGGCTCCAGCTATGGATTTGGATATGTATTCACATCCTTCCAACAAGAGGAATTTAGAGGCCTTAGTAAGCTACGGAACCAACGTATTACCAGTAGGTGAGGGGTTTTTAGCCAGTGGTTTAGAAGGAAAAGGAAGAATGATGGAACCCGAAGAAATTGTTTCAAAAATCGTTGATTTTTTTAATCCCAGTTTACCTCTCAAGGGAAAGAAAGTTCTCATAACTGCTGGGCCAACCTACGAAGCCATTGATCCTGTTCGATTTATTGGCAATCATGCCTCTGGTAAAATGGGCTTTGCATTAGCAGAGGTAGCAGCTCAACATGGGGCAGAAGTTATTTTAATTTCTGGTCCAACACATGAAAAAATAAATCACCCCTCGATTTTATTAGAAAAAGTAATCAGTGCTGAGGAGATGTTTACTTCTGTAAAAAAGCATTACCCCCAGGTGGCTATTGCTATTGCAGCAGCAGCAGTGGCAGATTTTAAGCCGAAGAACTCAGCAAAACAAAAAATAAAGAAACAACAGGGTCTTGAATCTATCCCTATGATCCCTACTGTGGATATATTGGCCTATATGGGGGAACATAAAAGCGGTCAATTCCTTCTTGGTTTTGCTTTAGAAACAGAAAAAGAACTCGAAAATGCAAAGAATAAACTAACCCAAAAAAATCTTGACGGGATTGTTTTAAATTCGCTTCGTGATCCAGAATCCGGGTTTACTGTTTCTACAAATAAAATTACCTACATCGATGCCAACAGTACTGTAAAAGAATTTCCCCTTCAATCTAAATTGGATTGTGCTAAAACTATTTTCGGACAAATCTTAAAGCCATGAAAAATCGTATCTTCTTTTTTGTTATTTTTCTAATTCAAGTTTCAATTTACTCCCAAGAGCTCAATGCTCAAGTCATTGTGAATTCAGATCTTGTGAACCAGACCAATCAGCAAATTTTTAAAACCCTCGAACGTTCTTTAAATGAATTTATGAATACTCAGGTATGGACCAATCAGGAGTATTTAAATCAAGAAAAAATCACCTGCTCCTTCATCTTCAACCTGACGGGCTATTCCAATGATCAGTTTGAAGCAACATTACAAGTACAATCAGAACGTCCGGTTTTTGATTCCAATTACGACACGCCCATTTTTAATTTTCTAGATCGGGATATTGTTTTTTCTTATCAAGAATATCAACCGCTTTTTTTTAATCAATCTAGTTTTGAATCCAATTTAGTTTCACTCTTAAGTTTTTACGCTTACGTGATTATTGGTTTGGATGGAGATACATTTGAGCTCAATGGAGGGTCAAACTCTTATGAGCAGGCGTTACAAATTGTTACCTTAGCACAAGTTACATCCAGAAAAGGTTGGAAACCCTCGGATGGGACTCGGAATCGCTTCTGGCTAATCGACAGCCTCCGATCCAATACCTTTAGAGAGTACAGGCAAACGCTGTATGCTTATCACCGAAAAGGTTTAGATAAATTAACAACCGATCCTTTAGAAGGTAAAGAAGCCTTGATGGAGGCAATTCAATTGTTAGACCCCCTCTATCAAAGACGTCCCAATGCCTTTTTGTTGCAAGTTTTTTTTGACGCCAAAGTTGAGGAGATCGTAAACTTGTTTTCTGAGGGTCCGAAAGTAGACTTTAAGACCACAGAAACCGTATTAAAAAAAATCGCTCCTTTTTTTGGCTCCAGGTGGAAACAAATCAAGGCCTAATTTTTTTAATATCCCTATCTTTAGTGAGTGAATTAGTACAAATAAAGAAGCTGTGTTAACGCATCTGAAAATAAAAAATTTTGCGCTTATAGAAGAACTGGAGGCTTCATTTTCCTCCGGGATGACATGTATTACAGGGGAAACAGGTGCAGGGAAATCAATACTTTTGGGTGGATTATCTCTAGTCTTAGGAAAACGTGCTGACCTTTCTTCACTTTTCAATCCAACTCAAAAATGTGTAGTTGAAGCTTCGTTTAATATTTGCTCTTATGCATTAAGACCCCTTTTTGAAGATTTGGACCTTGATTATGAGGAGGAAACCGTAGTTCGGAGAGAGATATTGCCTCAAGGAAAATCTCGTGCTTTTGTAAACGATACCCCGGTCACTTTAGCTGCATTGGAAGAGTTAAGCAGGTATCTTATCGACATACATTCTCAAAACGATACAGCTACTCTTTTAGAAAGCGATTACCAGTTTCAGGTTTTGGATGCTCTTGCAAAAAATCAGAAACCCCTTTCAGACTATCAGCATACACTTTCAGAATACAAAGCGGTAAAAAAGAGCTATCAGCAGCTGAAGTTGGATTCAGAAAAAGCAAAAGCATCTGCATCTTTGGATGATTTTTTATATCAAGAGCTGTTGAAATTGAATTTAAAGGAGGGTTTACAAGAAGACTTGGAGTCCAGGCACAACGCATTAATCCATGTCGATTTTTTACAATCCAATTTAGCAGAAAGTATTCAGCTTATGGACAGTGAATCTTTGGGTCTAGTAGATCAATTGCTTCGACTGCGAAGCCTTGCCTCTGGATTAGCTCAAAAGTCAGGACAGTTTTCGACCCTATACGAACGGTTTAGCGCCTTATTTGTGGAAGCTGAAGACCTTTTGAACGAATGTAAAATTCAATACGAAAATTTAGAAACCAATCCAGAAGAACTGGAAAAAGTTCAATCTCAGATTGATCAATTGAATGCTGTGTTACAGAAACATAAAGCACATTCGATTAGTGACCTTCTTGAAATCCAAAATCAATTGGCTAGTCGTCTTGAGAAAACCATAAATATGGATACCGAGTTAAATGCCTTGGAGCAAAAAGAGCAAGTTCTTGAAAAATTGCTTTTTAAAACGGCACTCATTTTGACAAATGCTCGACAAAAATCCAGCGAAATTCTCGAAAAAGATTTGAAAACACTGGTTTCTAGAATGGGGATGGCGGATGCTGAATTTAAAATCGAAATTAACACCTCCAACACCTTTTTAAATACGGGAACCGATCTGATAAATTTTCTGTTTAAATCCAATAAAGGCAGTGACTTTAGACCGCTTAAAAAAGTAGCCTCAGGAGGAGAGCTATCCAGAATTATGTTGGCTTTAAAGGCAATTCTGTCCAGTTATATCCAATTGCCTACCTTGATTTTTGATGAAATTGATACGGGAGTTTCTGGCAAAATCTCTGATGCCATCGCTGATGTTATGGTTGCCATGGGTAAAAAACTTCAAGTAATCAACATCACCCATTTACCTCAAGTAGCGGCAAAGGCAGATTATCATTTTAAAGTATTAAAAAAAGAAGTAAACGGCAAAACAGTAACCCAATTAAGCCCGTTAGACATTGGAGCTCGAATAGATGAAATTGCCATGATGCTGTCTGGGAATCAAGTAACACCTACCGCAATAGCACACGCCAAACAATTAATGAATTAAACGTATCTTTGAACTTTAAAAGTATCACATGACACATAAAATTTTAGAAGGGAAAAAAGGAATTATATTCGGTGCATTAGACGACCAATCGATTGCTTGGAAAACTGCAGAATCCGTAGCTGATGCCGGAGGGAGTTTTGTTTTGACAAACGCGCCTGTAGCCCTTAGAATGGGTACAATCAATACGCTGGCAGAGAAAACAAATTCGCAGGTAATTCCAGCCGACGCCACCAGCATGGAAGATTTGAACCACTTGATTGACCAAGCTCAAGAAAAGTTAGGAGGCAAATTGGATTTTGTTTTGCATTCCATTGGAATGTCCGTTAATGTAAGAAAAGGAAAACACTATACCGATTTGAATCACGATTGGATGACAAAAGGATGGGATGTCTCTGCGGTTTCTTTTCATAAATTGATGCAGTGTTTGTATCAAAAAGATGCAATGAATCCTTGGGGAAGTATTGTGGCACTATCCTATGTAGCTGCACAACGAACTTTTCCGAATTACAACGACATGGCAGACAATAAAGCTTATCTTGAGTCTATTGCCCGTAGTTTTGGGTATTTCTTTGGGAAAGACAAAAAAGTTCGTGTAAACACCATTTCACAATCCCCTACGCTTACTACAGCAGGAAAAGGAGTAGCAGGCTTAGACGGATTTTTAAATTACGCAGAAAAAATGTCTCCACTTGGAAATGCTACTGCAAAAGAATGTGCTGATTATACAGTTTCTCTTTTTTCTGATTATACTCGAAAGGTTACACTCCAAAACCTTTATCACGATGGAGGCTTTTCTAACGTAGGTGTGAGTCAGGAGATAATTGATGCCATCAGTCCTAATCAATAATTGAAGAACAAGGATGTCTTGAAATGTCAAAAGAAAAAGGGTTTGCAACGATAATCAACAAACTTCCGGATAAGCGACGATTTCGTTTTTTTTTCTTTTTTGTTTTCATTTCTTTTATTTTTTGGATGAGTACCAAACTTTCCAAGGAATATCAAGTGGCGCAGTCGTTTGATGTAGAATGGAGCAATATTCCAAAAGACATCCTGCTCGATAAAAAAGCAGTTCCAATCTATCTGACCATTGAGGCAAGTGGAATTGAAATTTTATGGTATCGCTTATTCAAGAATCGATTGCAATTGTCTTTGGATAAAGTTGACTTTGATTCGGATACCGTGTTTCTCTCGACCAATGATCAATATTTAGCAATACAACAACAGTTGTTTAATAGCAGTAAATTATCTCAAATAAGCCCCTCAAATCTTCCAATTTTATTCAGCCGCTTACGCTCCAAAAAGATTGCAGTTCGAGCTAATACGGACGTCAAGCTTCGGCCTGGCTTTTTGGGGGAGCATGATATGGAGGTTCTTCCAGATAGTGTGCTCGTTTTTGGATCACAAAGCATCTTGGATACAATTACTTCGATTCCAACGATTCTTTTTCGATTTTCGGATCTGCATCAAGCACTTGAGGAAGAACTGGACCTAATGCCAATTTCAGGACTTCAATACGAACAAAAAAGAGTTAAGCTCCAATGGACCGTTTTGCGTTATTCGGAAAAACAACTCGATATCCCCATAGAAGTAATCAATCTACCCCAAGGTGTTCGGGTTAGACTGTTTCCACCTGCTGTAAAAGTGACCGCTACACTTCCTCTTGATAAAATAAATACGGTTCTACCCTCAGACTTTAAAATGGTTGTAGATTATCATGAAATAATCAAAACTCAGGCGCCCTCTATAGAGCTATTGCTACTTGAACAGCCCTCGTTAGTAAAAAAGCTAACTTGGGAACCAAAAACTGTGAATTACTTAATACGAAAATGAAAATTGTTGGATTAACAGGCGGAATAGGAAGTGGAAAATCAACCGTTTTAAAATGGCTTGAATCGAAAGGAATCCCTTGCTTTGAATCGGATCGAGTGGGAAGGGTTTTATTGGATCAAGAATTAAAACAGGCAGTTATATCGCGATTTGGAGATGCCATGTACTCAAAAGGAACCTTAGACCGCGGGAAATTAGCCTCCCTCGTATTTAACAATCCAAATGCGCTTGAGGACCTGAATCAAATTGTTCATCCAGCAGTTCAGCAAGCCTTTGAGGAGTTTAAACAATATAACCTAACCGCTCCAATTTTAGTAAAAGAAGCAGCGATATTATTTGAATCTGGAGCATACCAATACTGTGATCTGGTTGTATTGGTTTGTGCCCCTAAAGAAGATCGAATTCAAAGAGTCATGAAAAGAGATGGAGTACGTAGAGAGGAAGTATTGAAGCGAATGGCACTTCAGTGGGAAGATGCTAAGAAAAAACCGCTGTCAGATTTTATCCTTAATAATGCAGATCGGGCCACTTTAGAAAAACAACTGGAAGACCTTTTCGTATGGCTCAGCCAGTCGTCCAAAAAGGATTAACAAAGAATTGGCATTTTTTTTGCTTAAAAACCTTGAAATTTGTAATCCTAATTGAAGTCCGAATAAACATCTTAAATTGTAGGGATTTATTTCCATGAAAAAAACAATATTTATTTCGCTTGTCAGCTTTATGATAGTCTCTGTTTTAGGGATCGTTGCTTTACAGGGATATTGGATTCATTCAGCTTGGGAAGATAAAGAAGAAGAATTTTCATTAGCTGTCCAGCAGTCTTTGCAACTGGCTGCAGAGGAAATCCAAGAACGAGAACTTACTGATTATATTCAGGCCTATGAAAGTCTGATCGATTCTTTAAAAACACCAGATAGTGCTAGCTTTGCCAACGTTTTTTTGTTTTTGGATGAAGACAAAACCAACAATTTAATTTCCTATTACGCCTATGGTATTCTTGAGGAAGATTACAACATTACCCCTTATTTGGATCCAAAAATAGGGGATACATTAGAAGTCATTACGGACGTAAAGCAAGTTAAAAACACTACGATCATCAACAAAAATGACGTATTTGATCGAGAAAATAATATCGCAACCTCAATTGAAAAAATTAAAACAATTGAGCGGATGAATGTTGCGAACCAGAGGATACGTAATGCATTTAAAGATTATACCACGAACACACCACTTCACAAACGCCTTAATGTTAAGGAATTGGATTTTGTTTTAAAGCGACAATTTGACTCTAAAAAAATAAGTACTCCTTATGAGTTTGGGATTTACGATGCGGGTTTGGCTACTAAAATAAAATCCAATAATTACGTCGAGAAACAAGAAGGGTTTCGCTATACCACACCGATTTTTATGGATCAAAATGGGGTAGGACGCTATGAGTTGGTTGTGTCCTTTCCTGAAAAAGATCAATATGTATTTTCTTCTATCCTAAGTGTAGGTGGGTTAACTCTTTTTCTCACCCTTTTTATCGTTTTAGTTTCTTCAAGTGCTTTGTATCAAATAATTCAGCAAAAGAAAATTTCTGAAATCAAGACCGATTTTATAAACAACATGTCGCATGAGTTTAAAACCCCTATAGCTACGATCAATTTAGCATTGGATGCAATTTCAAATCCTAAATCTATCAATGCCCCCGAAAAAATTCAAGGGTATGTGAAAATGATTCGAGAGGAGAACAGCAGAATGCTGTCACAGGTTGAAAATGTTTTGAGAATCTCTCAGTTGGAGCGGAGTAAAGATCCCATTAAGAAAACTAGAGTAGACTTGCATGCCATTATTGAGGATGCAATTAGTCACATCCAACTTATTTTGTCAGATAAAAATGGAACTCTTACGAAACAGCTTAAAGCCAAAGAGGTTTATGTCTTGGGTAACAAAAACCATTTGACAAACATCATCGTAAATCTCCTTGATAACGCTTTAAAATATTGTGAAAACACTCCCAAAATTCGAGTAAAAACCTATTGTGAAGAAAACCAATTTATTTTTGAGATTACAGATAACGGAATCGGGATGAATCCAGCGACTCAGAAAAAAGTTTTTGATAAGTTTTACCGAGCTACGTCAGGAAACATTCACAATGTTAAGGGACATGGTTTAGGACTAGCATACGTAAAAAAAATCATCGATTTTCATAAAGGTCATATCAACCTAGAAAGTAAATTAAATGAAGGGACTACCTTTAAAATTAGTCTTCCCTTAGACTATTCAAAATAACAACGCCTCATTAGAAGATTATGAAAGTAGAAAATAAAAAAATACTCATTGTTGAAGACGATACGAACTTCGGAAATATTTTAAAGGAATACTTAAGTCTAAATGATTATGCTATTAGTTTAGCCAAAAATGGCATAGAAGGATTTGAAAAATTTAAAAAGGACGAATTTGATCTTTGTATTCTTGACGTGATGATGCCCTATAAAGATGGGTTTACTTTAGCCAAAGAAATTAGAGAAATAAATGAAACGGTACCTTTGATCTTCTTAACAGCAAAAAACCTCAAAGAGGACGTCTTAAAAGGATTTAAGGTTGGTGCAGACGATTATCTTACCAAGCCCTTTGATTCTGAAGTATTACTTGCCAAAATCAAGGCAATTATGAACCGTAACAATGCCAAAACACTTCCAACTTCGGATGATTTTGAATTTACTTTCGGTGATTTTTCGTTTAATTCCAAACTGCGTTTTCTGATTTATAAAAACGAAGAACCCATTAAGTTATCCCCTAAGGAAAATCAATTGCTTCGCCTTTTGGTGATTCATATTAATGATCTACTCCCCAGGGAAGTCGCCCTTAACAAAATTTGGAGAGACGATAATTATTTTACATCCAGAAGCATGGATGTGTATATTGCAAAATTGAGAAAATACCTTAGTGCGGACGATAAAGTTCAAATTCTGAACATCCACGGAGAGGGATTCCGAATGGTAATTAGCTGATATTTCTTGGATGGAATTTTTCCATGACCTTCTTCAAATGCAAGCTGTCTAAATGGGTATAAACTTCAGTAGTGGTAATGCTTTCATGTCCCATTAATACTTGGATCGTTCTTAGATCCGCTCCATTCTCTAAAAGATGTGTAGCAAAGGAGTGCCGAAATGAATGCGGACCAATTTGTTTATGAATAGAAGTTTGTTTAACCAATGTCTTGATGACCGTAAAAACCATTTGACGTGTCATTCCCTTTCCGTTTCTATTTAAAAAAACCAAATCTTGGGATTGTGGATCAATTTTTTGGTGATTACGGATATCGTTTATATAGAAGTTGAGGTATTTTTTAGACTGTGTTCCCATGGGTACGAGCCGCTGTTTGTTTCCTTTACCAGTTACCCGTATCAGCCCTTCTTTAAAAAAAAGATTGGAAAGACTCAGTTGTGTCAATTCAGAGACTCGAAGCCCACTGCCGTAGAGGGTTTCCAATATCGCTCTATTTCGTTGCCCTTGTGGATGTCCTAAATCAATTGCGTCCATCAAGACATCTATTTCCTTCAAGGACAATACATCGGGTAATTTTCGACCGAGTTTAGGGGTTTCAATTAGATCTGTAGGATTGGTTTTTCGATAGGATTCAAAGATTAGATAATCAAAAAAACTACGCAATCCTGCAATTCGCCTTGCCTGTGTATGCGGGCTCAGTTTTTTAGCAGTTTCATAGATAAATTCTTGAACCCGCTCCCTAGAACAATTGATCGGATTATCATCAAGTTTCCTTTCTTCAAGAAAGAGTTGGAACGACTTCACATCGTCACTGTAATTCACAATTGAGTTTTGAGATAAGCCCCTTTCAATTTGAAGGTACATTTGATAGTCAGAAAGCGCTTGATTCCAATTCACTAAAGGGTATGTAGGGGATTTAATTGAATTTCTATACTTTTACGAAAATAATAAAAATGAAGATCAGTATCATTAACGGCCCGAATTTAAATCTTTTGGGTAAGCGAGAGCCTTCTGTATATGGAACTCAAACCTTTGAAGCGTATTACGAAGGGCTGAAAACAAGCTTTCCTGAGGTTCAATTTGACTATTTTCAATCGAATATAGAAGGTGAGCTGATCAACAGACTTCATGAGGTGGGGTTTACTGCAGATGCCATTTTGCTTAATGCAGGAGCCTACACGCATACTTCGGTTGCTATTGGTGATGCCATCAAAGGAATTAACAGTCCTGTTGTTGAAATTCATATTTCAAATACATTTGCTCGAGAAGATTTTAGACATACTTCTTTCATAACACCCGTTGCCAAAGGACTAATTATTGGTTTCGGAATGGATTCCTATCGCTTGGGTGTGGAGAGTATTGTTGGGAGAACTTCAACATAGACCTACCGAAACTTTTTGTCTTCCATTTACCTACGTTTCTACGTTGTTCTAATCGAGTCCCCAAGGCAGGTGGTTCGATAAAGATTATTTTGTAATTTGGTGGAAATCTATCAATTATGAAATCAGTATTCCCGATTATTTTAATGACCCTATTGGTTAGTTTTCCCCTTGGAATTCATGCCCAAAGAAAAACTAAAAAAACGGACTCTAAGGCAATCCCAGAGGTTTCTTTGGATGCTTTTGCCTTTCGAAACATAGGCCCTGCCTTTTTATCAGGTCGTATTGCAGATATCGTTTTTCATCCAGAAAATGAGAGTATATGGTATGTTGCAGTTGGATCCGGTGGTGTTTGGAAAACAGAAAACGCAGGTACAACTTGGACTCCTATTTTTGATGATCAACCAACTTACACTACGGGTTGTATCGCATTAGATCCTTCAAACCCGGAAATTGTTTGGGTTGGTAGTGGAGAAAATGTGGGGGGTCGCCATGTTGCTTATGGTGATGGGGTCTATCGGAGTTTAAATGGTGGTAAGACCTGGGAAAATATGGGTTTAACAGATAGCCAACACATTTCAGAAATTATTATTCATCCAGACAATTCTGATGTTGTTTGGGTAGCTGCTCAAGGTCCCCTATGGAATAAAGGAGATCAGCGTGGATTATATAAAACTACCGATGGAGGTCGATCTTGGAAAAAGGTTTTAGGGGACGATCAATGGACTGGTGTTACTGATATTGTAATTGACCCACGAAATCCTCAGGTTTTATATGCAGCGACTTGGGACAGACATCGAACTGTTGCAGCACTGATGGGAGGGGGTCCAGGGACTGCGATTTATCGATCCGATGACGGAGGAGAGCAATGGACAAAACTTGCCAATGGGTTGCCTAAATCGAATCTAGGTAAGATTGGAATAGCAGTCTCACCACAAAATCCGGATGTACTTTATGCAGCCATAGAACTGGATCGAACGAAAGGAGCGGTATATCGGTCGAGTGATCGAGGAGCTTCGTGGAATAAAATGTCGGATACCGTTTCTGGTGGAACGGGACCCCATTATTATCAAGAGCTGTATGCCAGTCCTCATGAATTCGACAGAATTTATCTCATGAATGTAAGAGTTTTAACCTCTGACGATGGAGGAAAAACCTTTGTGCAATTAAAAGAAGAAAACAAACATTCAGACAATCACGCCATGGTCTTTAAAAAAGACGATCCTAACTACATAATGTTAGGAACAGATGCAGGAATTTATGAGAGTTTTGATTTGGCTTCGAGCTGGAGGTATATTAAGAACTTGCCCTTAACTCAATTCTATAAAGTTGCGGTGAATAACGCGGAACCCTTTTATCATGTTTTTGGAGGCACCCAAGATAATGGTTCAGCAGGAGGTCCCTCTGCTACGGACGAGAGAGAAGGAATTGCCAATAAACATTGGTATAAAACACTTTTTGCTGACGGTCATCAATCCGCTACCGACCCATTATATAATGACCTCATTTATGCAGAAACCCAGCAAGGGGGATTGTATCGTGTAGATTTAACTACTGGAGAGCAAGTCTCTGTTCAGCCACAGGCAGCAGAAGGGGAGCCTCATGAGCGTTTTAATTGGGACGCACCTATACTGGTGAGCCCACACAACCCAGCACGCCTGTATTTCGCATCCTATCGAGTATGGAAATCAGAAAGCAGAGGAGACGATTGGGAGGTGATTTCAGGAGACCTTACCCGTAATGAAGAACGCATTACACTTCCCATTATGGGACGTCAACAAGGCTGGGACAACCCTTGGGATGTGGGGGCAATGTCCAACTACAATACCATTACTTCATTGGCAGAATCTCCTAGACAAGAAGGATTACTTTACGCTGGAACGGATGACGGATTTATTCAAGTTACCGAAAACGGAGGTCAAAGTTGGAGAAAAATTCCAGTTACAGCTCTTGGACTTCCTGAGCGTGCTTTTGTAAATGATATTAAAGCGGATTTGTTTGAGACCAATACCGTCTATGTAGCGCTTGATAATCACAAAGAAGGGGATTTTAATCCTTATTTGTTTAAAAGCGAAGACAAAGGAATGACCTGGACTTCCATTAGCTCTAACCTTCCAAAAAAGACACTAATTTGGAGAATGGTGCAAGATCCCATCAAAAAGAATTTACTTTTTTCTGCAACGGAACGGGGAGTTTACGCTTCATTAAATGGAGGAAATTCATGGCAAAAGTTACCAGGAACTCCTACCATTTCTTTTAGAGATTTAACTATTCAAAAACGTGAAAACGATTTAGTTGCAGCCTCTTTTGGACGCGGATTTTTTATCTTGGATGATTACAGCGCTTTACGAGAATTTACGGAGGAGCATATAGAAAAGGAGGGAAAGCTCTTTAAACCAAGACCAGCTAAATGGTTTGTTCCTAGATCCAATGTTGGAAATACAGGTGCGGATTATTATTTTGCTAAAAACCCTGAATTTGGAGCAGTATTTACCTACCATTTGGCAAATGAGTTTTCAACTCAAAAATCAAGTCGTCAAAAACGAGAAAACGAGCTGAATAAAGCACAAAAAAGCATTCCTTTTCCGGGTTGGGAGGCACTTGATAGAGAAAGCCTTGAGAGTGAAGCTCAAGTCTTATTAACGATAGAAGATCAAGCAGGGAACATCATCAATAAAGTAAAACAAAAAGCTGAAAAAGGGAGCCATCGTATAACTTGGAATCTAGAGCATTTCAACCCTTTTGCAATTTCTTTAGATGGAAATTCAAGAAATGGAGGAGCTGCCTTAGTGACTCCTGGAACCTACAAAGCTACGTTATACCTGGAAAAAGAAGGACAGTTAACCACCTTGGACGGCCCCCTTTCTTTTGAAGTAAAACCAATTCGAAGTGGCGTCTTAAAAGGGGTCTCCTATCAAGATTACAATGCTTTTCGGATGGAACTTACCCATTTTGTAAAGGAAGTGAACGCTATGCAAGATCGTTTCACTTTGAGTAAGAAAATGCACGCAGCATTTGAAACGGCACTTGCGCGTTCAAATGCCGTACCTGGTTCTTTAGAACCCCAATTAGCTCAGATGAAAGAAAAAATTGCTCACATAGAAACTATGCTTAATGGAAGTCCTTCAAGAGAAGAGATTGGGGAAAGAAATCCATCAGGAGTTCAGGGATTTTTATATAATGCATTTAACGGAATGGAAAATTCGTATGGTCCTACAGCCATTCACAAAAAAAGCTTAGCAACAGCAAAAAGTCTCTATGCAAAAACACTTATAGAGGTGAATCAATTGTCCAACATGATTCCTAAAATAAGTGAATCTTTAAATGAAGCAGGAGCGCCTTACATTCAAAAACAATAAGAAGAAATAACCCTACTTTTGGAGGCCGCTTTATGCGGTCTCTTTTTTTTATGCAGTTTGTAGGGTTGGAGTTAATTCGAAGCACTCGAGATGAAAATAAGGGATGGCAGCCAAAAGATGGTCAAAAATGTCAGCTGAAATGGCTTCGTAATTAATCCAATTTTTATCTAAAGAAAAAGCATAAATTTCCAGTGGAATACCTTGTGCTGAGGGCGCCAATTGGCGACACATCGTTGTCATTTCTTTATTAATTTGTGGATTGGACTTTAAATAGTTTTCCGCATAATGGCGAAAAAGTCCAAGGTTGGTAAAATTTCTACCGTTTACCAAAAGGGTTTTATCCGTTTGTTGTTTTGCATTCGCTTCTTCGATTTCTGCCTGACGCTCTTTGATAAAAGGGGCAATGCGATCAATCTTTTTCAAGACTTCAATTTCTTCAGGTACTAAAAAACGAATGCTACTAATTTTAATTAAAATGGAACGTTTTATCCTTCGACCGGGAGATTCACTCATTCCTCTCCAATTGATAAACGAATCCGAAATCAGTTTATAGGTAGGAATCGAGGTAATCGTCTTATCAAAGTTTTGAACTTGAACTGTAGAAAGACTAATGGAAATAACATCTCCATCTGCGTTGCTGTTGGGTATGCTGATCCAATCACCGATTCGCACGGTATCGTTTACAGTAATTTGAACACTTGCCACAAATCCGAGGATGGTATCTTTGAATACAAAGAGTAAAACTGCTGAGAGAGCCCCTAAAGTAGTGAGGAAAGCTCCGATATCTTTTCCGGTAAGTACAGAGAGGATTAAAATTCCTCCAACAAACCACAAAAAGATCATAAAAACCTGAAGATAACTGTCTAGGGGCTTGTCTTTAAACGAAGGTGCTGTTTTTAAATAATCTGTAATCGATTTTAAAACTGCCCGTATCAACCCAATGATTAGTACGATAAGAAAGGCTTCAAATACATTTTTTGCCAAACCTGCGATACTTTCATTGACACTGAGAAGAAGTCCTGGAATGGTTTCATAGAACAAAAACAATACCGGTAGGTAAGAAAGGATTTTTGGAACTTTATTTTTTATCAAATAATCATCAAAATGAGATTTGGTTCTCCCTGCTATTTGAACAAAAAAGTTTGAAATGATTTTGCGTGAAATCCAAAAAAGGATTTGGCCAAGAATGAGAAAGAGAATGAGCAAAATCACTAAAGCCAAATTTTCAGACCAAAAGGGAGAAATGCCTCTATCGTTAAGTAATTGAATTAAATGTGTCTTGATATTTGTGATATTCATTTATTGGGATTTGATGCAAAATTAAGTTTTTTAAATAAATAGGGCTTAGTCAACAGTTAGAATGAAGTAAAGGGTTCAATTTGAACTTTGTTCTTAGAACAAAAAAAAAGATAAAATTGTTGAGATATTATCCTATTTCGAAAGGATCTCGTTTCCTAATGAAGTTATCGTTTCTGCTAGGGCTTGAAAATCTTCTTGATTTGTTTGGGGATTCATTAAGACGGTCCTCAAATACCTTTTGCCTAGGATCTCACAGGAGGTAATGTAAAACGTACCGCTTTCAATTAATTTATAACGCAATGCTAATTGATTCTGATCACTGAGTTGATTGGGTTTAAATTGAAAACACAAGATGTTGGATTGAGGAGGATAGGGGCAATAAAAATCTTGGGAAGAGTTGAGATATTGATACAGATCTCGGGCTTGCTTGAAACTGTTTTCAACAAACTGAGTCATCGCTTTTTCTCCTTTAAGTGCAAAGCTCCAAAACAATTTCGTTCCCAATGCAGATTTGGTACATTCTACGGTATAGGGCATGGAATCCATTCCGATGACTTCATTTTCATGAAAAACATAACTTCCTTTTTGGCGGAAATTATTCCATTGGTGTATTTGGTTCTTAAAAAGTACCGCTGTACAAAGTGCAGGAACTTGCAGCATTTTATGTGCATCCCAGATGATTGAGTCCGCTTTTTCGATGCCGTAAACTTTTCTTTTTTCAGTTTTGGACAGTAATGCAACTGCGCCATGTGCACCGTCTACATGAAACCATAAATTATGTTTTTTACAAAAGGCAGCCATTTCGTCTAAAGGATCAAAAAGCCCCGTAGAGGTGGCACAAGCATTAGCTACTACAGCCATGACCCTTTTGTTTTGACTCTTAATGGATTGGTAAACCTGTTCGAGCTGTTCTGTAAGGATGACTTCGTTTTTATCTACTCCAATAGGGATAAAAGCGTTTTTTCCTAACCCCATAATAGAAAGTGCCCGAGCGATTGAATAATGAGCGGTTGCAGGTCCCATTACAACTAAATCGGCTGGATTCCCTTCTGTCCAAGCTTCTGGAGCAATAGCAGCTCTTGCAGCACTTAAGGCCGTAAGATTAGCTACAGATCCTCCGTGAGTTAGAAGGCCACTTCCATTCTTTTTTTGAGCGCTAAAATCGTAGAGATCAGTGCCTTTAAACCAATCCAGCTTGGAAAGCATCCAATTGATCATAAAGGCTTCGAGTGTTGCCCCTGCAGGTCCCATTTCATAGAGTGAGCTTGGGTTGTTCACTGTCCCGTGAATCCAATCCGGTATTCCTGAAAGCTCTTGAGGAACAGCAACTTGATGCCCCATATACCTGGGGTTGTTAAGTCTGTTGGTATGTTTTAAATAATTGCTTACAAAGTGCTTTAGTTGGCTAAGATTTTTGAATCCCGAATTAAAATATTTTTTTAACTGAAGAGATTCTGCAATCTGCTCAGGGCGTTCTTGTTGCAGTACTTTGTGATTTCGATTTTGACTGGCTTCTAAGTGCTGTTGAAGTATTTTGGCAACAGCTTCTTTGGCTTCAAGAAAAGAAATGGATTGACTTTCATCGAAACGTGAAAACTGTTCAGACTGTTGCATAACACTGGATTTTAAAGTTCTTTATTTGGGTCGTATTTAAAGAAAAAACTTGCCCAAATAACCTTTGATAAAGCATTGATGTAGGGCATTAATAGAACTAATATTATTGTAATTACCGTAAAATTAAGAACGATACCTTGAGCCAGTCCTAATAATAAAAGAGCAATAAAAATTACAATACTGATCCCAACTCCAAGTCCATAGGATACATACATAGAGCCATAAAAAAAACTGGGTTCAATTTTAAAATGAAGTTTACAATTTGGGCAATGGTCATTGACTTTATTGAAATTATCTAGCTGGTAGGGGTTGCCTACCAACAGACTCCCTTTCCTACACTGAGGACATTTTAATTTTAATAAGGAAATGATTTTTGAAGCCATTTTTTTCAAAAATACGACAAACACATCAATTGAGGATACTTTAAGAGCATCAGTTGTTAAACCTCATGGGGTATAGAAGCAAAACCTATGACAACACTCACCTTTACTGTCAAAAATAGAGAAAGTAGTTCAAAACTCACGAGTACAAAAGGGAATTGTGGTATGGATCCGATCAATACTCCTAAACGGTTTATTTTCTGTCACTTTCGTTCAAAGAGGATTGGGTTGAGCGGAGAGTTGACGACCTCTCCGATTGTGACTCCAGGACACCAGGTATCCCAATCATTTTGTTGACCCTCGTTTTCGGGTGCCTTGAGCGTAATGTCTTTATCCATGTAAATAATTGTCATTACTTTCCTCGTTTTCTCGGTAGTATTGGCTCCAGCACGATGAAAAACCCAACCGGAATGAAAACTGACTTCTCCAAGATCAAAAGGTTCGATCAGATGAGGAAAATCATTAATTCTCAAACTTTCGTTAATAATCTTTTCACTCGTATCGCTAATAGATAATTCTCGACCTGTCAGAATTTGATGACTCGCTGCACTAAACTCTAAAGGTCCCATTTCTAGCGGAGTTGATTGCAGTGGAATCCAAGCGGTAATGGTTTTGTCTGATGACAAAGGCCAATAATATTGGTCTGCATGCCAAGGCGTAATTCCTCCACCAGCTTCTTTGAAGAGGGCTTGATCATGGTACATCCGTACTCCCCCTACCTCCATCAACTCTGTTGCTATTTGAGCTAACCTTGGACTGAAAATCAATTCTTTGATTTGAGAATCCTCTCTCCAAAGATTAAATATTTGTAAAAAAGCTTTGCCGTAAGTATCTCGTTCAGCAAGAGGAATGACGGCATTATTTAGTTCAGCTGTTTTAGCTGAAATGATATCATTGAAATAGGAAATGGTCTCTATATCCAAAACCTCTTTCAGTTTAATAAAAGCATTTTGTTTGTAATACTCAATATGGGAGGCATGGAGTTTATAGGGTTCGTGTAAAATGGGATGTTGCATAATGCTTGATGTCTTGACAAGGTCGAATATACAAAGTTAATACGAGTAGCTTTTTTCAGTTAGTTCTAGATGCTATTCAAGTTCATCATCTCCAATTCGATCGATGAGATTATCAATTTCTTGAATAGTTGCTTTGCGTTTTTCTTTTGCAAGGGTAATAATATCATCGCTATTGTTGGTGTTTGCAATTTGAATGTTATAATAATCAATTAAGGTTTTTAAAGCATTCAATTTGGAGGCTACTTTCATTTGCTCAACCTGTTCAATTAATGCTTTTTCAGAATTCTGTTGGGCTTTAGCTGTTTTTTTTAATTCTGTTCTATTGAGTGCGATTTCGTTTCGCTGAAGTTCTAAGTCTTGTTTTTGTAAAATGATTGTATAGATCAGTCCAGCAAAAGCCAATCCAGAAAATAAAGCATTTACCGCTCCAAACAAATCCCCAAAAGTTCCCCGTTCAGTCCAACTGTCGAGACCAAAAAAGATTACAATTGCGGACAGAAACCAAACGGTAATTACGAGTAAAATTAATTTTGTTAGCAGACCAATTCTCGAATTTAAATTTTGCATCATATTGTTAAATATTTTGTTCAAAAAAAGTTATCCTACTGTCACATTAAACAGGGAGCCAGTTAAAGCTGTTAATCCCATGGCAATCGTGCCCCAAAAAGTGATTCTTAGAACGGCTTTTAGTATGCTCGAACCACCAGCTCTTGCAGCTAATGCCCCTAGAACAATTAAAAAAAAGACGGCATAACCATACAATGCAAATTCCATACTTTTTAAAGGAGTAAAAAGGACAACTAGAAACGGAAGTAATCCACCAAGGGTGAAGGCAGCACCCGATGCAAAAGCAGCTTGCAAGGGCTTTGCTTGACTAATTTCATTGATTCCTAATTCATCTCGAACATGAGCTCCTAAAGCATCATTGGCGGTAAGCTCTTTGGCAACGGTAAGTGCAGTTTCTTTCTTTAAGCCTCTGTTTTCGTAGATTTCAGCCAGGCGGAGCAATTCGAGCTCGGGCATATCCTCTAATTCTTTTTTTTCACGCTCAATGTCAGCTTGTTCAACATCTGTTTGTGAACTTACGGAGACGTATTCTCCTGCTGCCATGGATAATGCTCCAGCAACTAGACCTGCTAGAGTGGCTAAAATCACGGGTTCTCTAAAGTCACTTGCGGCAGCAACCCCTATAGCAATACTTGCAGTAGATAGAATACCATCATTTGCTCCAAGCACAGCCGCTCTTAGCCAATTACTTCGGTGTATGTAATGATTTTCTAAGTAGGAGTCTAATGCCTCTTTTTCTTCATTCATTTTATTTGGGTTTTTATAGGATGTTTTTTAATAACAACCCCACTAAAATACAAAAGAACCTTAATTAACTGTGATTTATAAGTTGAAATACCATTGAAAAATGAGCTTTCCAATATTCTCTTTGGTTTAAAATAGAATGAGTTCCGTTCGCATTTTCAAATACATGAAATGGGCAAGGTTTAGATCAATTTTGATTGTCTCTTTTCGCATCTTGAATTCCAATTTGTGCATCAGGATGCCCATTTCGAATTTCAGTATGCTGAATTCTGCCCCCTGAGGTTGCAGTTTCAGAAGCAAAAAAAACGACTACCAATGAAAACAACAGTGTTATTATGGAGAAAGTTTTAGACCAGTTTTTACCTCTATAGCTCCCCCAAATTCCGATGAAGGAAAGAACTCCTAAAACATAGGAAAGAAGAGCGAAAACCTCAGCGGTTTCTTCGTGATTATGAATGTAGAGCGGTGTATTTCGGTCAATATTTTCAATGATTTCCTCTGCGCCTTCTCCCGTAATCATTGCAGAAAGGGTTGTGAATGCACCGAAAATAAAAATTAAATAGGCTGCTCTTTTAAAGGGCTCTGATTTCAAGACAAATCCAAAGAGCATCAAAAGGATGCTGACAATTGGGAATACCACGGGTAAATGATTTACCATCAAATGCATATGTGCTTCGTTCATGATTTATTTTTTAAAGGTTAATCTGCAGTTTAGAATTTAGGATCTATTCAAAATAAAATTGAAAAGTACGGTAAGAGTCTTTGAGTTGAATTATCAGTTCATTAGCTTCCTCTGGAGTTGTAGCCTTTGATAATTGGTCAACAATTTCCATATGGGGTATAAGCCAGAGGTGGAGTACATCGTGAGGCTCTCCTTTCATAGTGCAGCTTTGAATTAAAGAATTGTTTTGAATCTTCATATCATCGGCTAACTTTTTAAAGTCAAATTCTTTGCCAGAAATAAAAGCAGTCAGGATCCTATTTCCCTCATCAAGATGGGGTTTCATCTCTGCATTAATTTTCCATTTCTCTCCGTTGTTTAAGTAAATCGCTGTTTCATGGCCTTTAGAATTACACCCAAAAAGGAAAGCAATAAGGAGAAAATACGGAATAGTTTTAAGCTGTTTTTTCATGACAAAATTGAATCCATAGATTATGAAACATTCTAATTTGACGAAATCATCCCAAAACGGAGTGTTGTTTTTCAATAAAATCTTGGAAAAGCCAAAAGGGCTAACAAAAAAAGAATTCAAAGCAGGACAGAAATCCATTGAGGCGCATGGGTAGATTTGACAGCCTCAAATTAAAGAAAAAAGAGATTCCCCCAAAGGGAAACATTAAAAACGTTTTGAATAACTTACAAATGAATTACTTCATCATAGGCATCGGCTACGGCTTCCATTACAGCCTCACTCATGGTTGGGTGCGGATGTACTGCCTTCAAAACCTCATGACCTGTAGTCTCTAGTTTTCTTCCCAAAACAGCTTCAGCAATCATGTCGGTAACTCCAGCACCAATCATATGACAACCAAGCCACTCCCCGTATTTAGCGTCAAAAATTACTTTTACAAAACCGTCTGAATTTCCACCGGCCTGAGCCTTACCAGAGGCAGAAAATGGAAATTTACCAACTTTTATTTCATACCCTTTTTCAATTGCTTGTGCCTCTGTTAGTCCCACGGAAGCGATTTCTGGAGAGCAATAGGTACAGCCTGGGACATTCCCATAATCTAGTGGTTCAACATGGAGTCCAGCAATTTTTTCGACACATAAAATTCCTTCTGCGGATGCTACATGAGCTAATGCCTGTCCATGGGTTACGTCGCCTATAGCGTAATAACCGGGCAAGTTCGTTTGGTAAAAGTCATTGACTAAAATTTTATCTCGATCTACAGCTATTCCGACCTCTTCCAATCCGATATTTTCAATATTGGTTTTGATCCCAACCGCCGAAAGGACGATATCTGCTTCGATCATTTGTTCCCCCTTAGCCGTTTTAACCGTAGCTTTCACTCCTTTTCCTTTGGTATCTACAGCGGTAACTTCTGCGCTGGTAAGAATATTGATCCCACTCTTTTTGAACGAACGTTCCAATTGCTTGGAAATTTCTTCATCTTCGATAGGGACGATTCGGTCTAAATATTCAACGATGGTAACTTCGGTACCCATAGCGTTGTAGAAATAGGCAAATTCAATACCGATCGCTCCAGATCCGACAACGACTAATTTTTTAGGTTGTTTGGGTAAGGTCATTGCTTCACGGTAACCGATAACTTTTTTTCCATCTTGGGGTAAGTTGGGAAGTTCGCGTGAGCGAGCCCCAGTTGCTATGATGATGTGTTGTGCTTGGTATTCCTCGGTTTTATTCTCATGAGTCACCGCAACTTTTTTTCCAGCTAAAATTTTTCCAAAACCAGAAAGCACATCAATTTTATTTTTTTTCATCAAAAATTGAACGCCTTTGCTCATTCCTGCAGCTACATTTCTACTTCGGTTAACAACTGCATCGAAGTCTTTATCATATTCTTTCACGGTAAGTCCGTAATCCCCTGCATGTTTTAGATATTCAAATACTTGTGCGGATTTTAATAGTGCTTTGGTAGGGATACAACCCCAATTAAGACAAACACCCCCGAGGCTTTCTTTTTCAACTATAGCAGTTTTAAAACCCAATTGTGAAGCACGAATCGCGGTGACGTATCCTCCGGGTCCGCTTCCTAAAACGATGATATCATATGCAGTCATGAAATGCTGTTTAAATTCTGTGCAAAGTTACGAAACTGTGCTTAATTTCTGATCATTTTATTTTTCCTTCGCTTGGAATTGGACACTTGCTGAGTTTACACAGTACCGTTCTCCTGTAGGGGTAGGGCCGTCGTTAAAGACATGTCCTTGATGTCCACCACAGTTTGCACACACGATTTCTGTACGAACCATACCGTGAGTTGTATCACGAATAAATTCTAGAGCCCCTGCCAAAGCGGCATCGTAACTAGGCCAGCCACAACTGCTATCGAATTTGCTTGAGGAATCGTAAAGCGGAGCGTTACAACCTTTACAACTGTAAATTCCTTCTTCAAAATGAGTGTTATAAACTCCAGTAAATGGATATTCGGTGCCTTTCTCTCTTAAAATCCGATAGGATTCTGAATCCAATTCTGTTTTCCACTCTTCTTCACTTTTTTGATAGGGGTAGATTTTAGGGTTTTTCATCAGCTGGAATAAAGTTTAATGCAGCTGAGTTGATACAATGACGATTTCCTGTCGTGTTTCGTGGGCCATCGTTAAAAACATGACCTAGATGTCCACCACAAACACTGCATTTTAATTCGGTACGGGCATACCCGATTTTATAATCCACATCGTATTCTAAATTTTCCTCAATTCCTCGATCAAAAGAGGGCCATCCACTTTTTGAGTCATACTTATATTGAGATTCGTAGAGTGGTGTTTTGCAGCCAGCACAAACATAAACCCCAGCCTCTTTATTTTCATTTAAGGGACCAGAAAAAGCACGTTCAGTGCCCGCTTTGCGTAAGACGTAATAGGCCATTTCAGGGAGTTCCGCTTTCCATTCAGCGTCGGTTTTTACTACGGCGTATGTTTTTGATTCTTGCTGTTTTGACTCTTGTGAATTTCCTTTGCATCCAAGGAGCATTGCTAACAAGAAAAGGGGGATGTACGGTTTCATTTTTAGAATTTTATCCAAATTTAACCAAACTTTTCAAGGACATAAAATATTATTCATGGGAGGCTCCTTTTTAACATTTTTTAAATGTTCTTTTTATAATTTTAAATCCAAACTCCAAATCATGAAAACTAAATATTTTATTTTTTTACTGCTTCTTGTTTTTTCTAGTTGCAAGGTGAACCAGCTCACCGGAAAAAACACCTTCAATGCTTTTTCTAATAAACAGCTTTTTCCAATGGCATTGAATCAATACAACACCTTCTTGAAAGCCCATGAGGTTGTTGAAAATACTGATGAACAAAGAAAAATTGTAGAGGCTGGGGAGCGAATCGCTAAAGCAGCTCAGGCGTATTTCAATCATGTGGGTGACCCAGAATATCTCAAAGATTATGTTTGGGAGTAAAACTTGGTAAAGGACCCTCAAAAAAACGCTTGGTGTATGCCGGGGGGGAAGATTGTATTTTATACAGGGATCCTTCCCATAGCTCAAAACCCTGACGGTTTAGCAGCAATAATGGGACATGAGGTTGCTCATGCACTTTTAGATCATGGAGGTCAAAGAATGACGATCAGTTTAGCTCAACAAGGGTTAAGTTTGATTGCTATAAAAACCACAGAAAATCAACCTGAAAAAAAACGTAAAGCGATATTGACCGCATATGGCATAGGGAGTTCGGTAGGAGCAGTTTTACCATTCAGCAGAAAACACGAATCCGAAGCGGATCGAATTGGATTAGAGCTTATGGCCATTGCTGGATTTAATCCAGATGAAGCACCCAAACTGTGGGAGCGAATGCAAGCCTCTTCTGGAGGAAATGCCCCACCGGAAATCTTAAGTACTCACCCATCTAATCAGCGTAGGATCAATGATTTAGGGGAATGGATACCTCAAGCCAAACAACGTGCGCTGGAAATCAATAAAAAATGAACCCTGCATATCAATTTGATTTAACTATCTTGTTATGACTAAATTCATCTAATGTTATCGCCTAAGATTCCACTACAGAAAGGAAGTAAAAAACTAATTAATGCATGGGCCTCCTACGATTGGGCGAATTCAGTTTACTCTTTAGTCATTTCTTCAGCCATTTTTCCAATTTATTTTGGGGCTTTGTTTGCGGAGATTAATACCATTTCTTTTTTTAATTACGATATTAAAAACACGGCAGTAATAAGTTTCGTAACTGCTTTTGCCTTTATCATTGTCGCTATAATTTCCCCAATATTATCTGGGATTGCTGATTACATCGGCAACAAAAAGAAGTTTATGAAAATTTTTGTCTACCTAGGATCAATATCCTGTATTGGACTGTATTTTTTTGAACTGGACACCATCTATATGGGCTTATTTTTTTATTTCCTGGCCATGATAGGGATATGGGCGAGTTTGGTTTTTTATAATTCTTACCTTCCTGACATTGCCTACCCTGACCAGCAGGATCGAGCCAGTGCACGAGGGTTTTCCATGGGTTACGTGGGGAGTGTTTTATTGTTGCTTTTTAATCTTGCCATGGTCATGCAACCTCAAGCTTTTGGAATTACAGGGGCTGCTGGTGAAGCTTCAATGAAAGCCATGCGTTATTCTTTTGTATCGGTTGGGATCTGGTGGGCCTTGTTTAGTCAGTATTCCTTTTACTACCTACCAAAGGGAAATCATGAGGTAATTAAGGTGACCAAAGATGTTTTTTGGAATGGGTTTAAAGAACTCAGGCAAGTGTGGAATCAGTTGGATCAACATTTGGGATTGAAACGATTTTTACCAGCATTTTTCTTGTATAGTATGGCCTTACAGACCGTATTACTCGTCGCCGCCTATTTTGGTGAAGAAGAAATTGCTTGGGCAAATTCTAGTGAAAAAACGATAGGACTGATCGTCAGTATTTTACTTATCCAAATTGTGGGAATTTTAGGAGCCCTACTTACGGCAAGGGCATCGGAACGTTTTGGTAATATTTTAGTTTTAATTGTAATCAATGCCATTTGGGCGATTCTATGCGTGGTAGCCTATTACACTCGAACACCCATGCAATTTTATATCGTTGCAGGCTGTGTAGGTATGGTTATGGGGGGATTGCAATCTCTTTCTCGATCCACCTACTCCAAACTTATACCCGATACTCAAGATACCACCTCCTTTTTTAGTTTTTACGATGTTACTGAGAAGATAGGAATCGTTATCGGGATGATTTGTTTTGGATTAATAGATCACATCTCGGGAAGTATGCGTAACAGCATCTTGTTTTTTATAGTATTCTTTATTTTGGGAGGGATTATGCTGTTACGCATCCCCATGAAGCAAACTCAATCCTGAATTTCAATACTGCCTGAGCCCGTAGTCTTAATTTGTTGAATTTTGGGTTTTCCATGACAAAGTATATCCCCTGAACCCGTTACATTTCCATTTAAACTATCGGAAGCGTACATTTCTATATCTCCTGAGCCGGTAACTTTTGCATGACCATGAAGGGCTTCAAGAGAAGGAGATTTAATGTCTCCCGATCCGGTAAGTTGATAAGAAACATTGCTCGTTTTACCTCGTAATTCGATGTCTCCAGAACCCGTAAGTACTGCATTTATATCCTGTGCATTTAGATTGAGGTCAATCTCTCCAGAACCAGAAAGAGTGATGTCAAATTCGTTTGAATTTAATTCATTTCTACTGTAAATGCTTCCAGATCCACTGAGGGATATTTTACTGATCGCTTCTACTGGAATGTGAATTTTCACTTGTCCTGAATTCCAACTTTCCAACCAAGAGGTTTTCATTTGTTCAATTACAAGATTGCCGTTTTTAACATGGGTTTTAATTCGGTCTAAATCCTCTTGATCTCCTTCGAGGGTCAAAGTTCCCTCGGTTCCTTTCGTTAACGTAACGTCGTAATGACCCGCAACATGGATTCCATCAAATGCACTGACGTTTCGGGTTTCGGTCTGGGCAAATAGGTTAGTTGAGGCAAAAAGAACCAAGGCGAAGTTTACTGTAAATAGGTGGTTTGTTTTCATGTGTTTTTAGATTAAGGTTAATTTGATATTAAAGCATCTTGGAGTTTGACAGATCCAAATTCAGATTTGATATTCAGATAGTGATTTGATTTTTCATTTTTAAAAAACCCTTCAAAAAATTTTTTATTGGACTCTTCCCTTTGGATTAAGTGTTGAAGAGGGAGGTTACTTTTTAAATTGGAAAAGTCTAGTTCAATGGAGTAGGAGAACTCCCAATCGGGATGAACACCTAAGGTAATTCCGGTAAATTCAGTATCAATCATCAAGTTTTCAGCGGAAGTGTTGATTTGATCAATTCGAATTGAGCCATATTCCTGATGGAGATCTAATTTTTTAAATAAGGTGTCGATACGCAAGGTGAGAAAGTCTCCTGATCCATTTAAGTTGTTTATACGGCCAACATCCAGTTTTCCATAATCATTATTAAAAGAGAGGCTTTCTATAGTGTTGAATTTTGAGTTGGTAAAATCTGCTTTTAGTTGAATTCTACCCGCTTCTTCAACTTCAAAACCCGAATAGTCTGCTTGGATTTCACCTCCTTTTATAAAATCGATGGTAGAATTTGAGGTGAAATCAAAGGAGAGAAAGTTTTGTTCGTTTAAAAGGTCACCGATCAGTAGTTTTCCATAATCACAGCTAATTTTCGCCGGTCCTTCCAATTCGTTTATCAAGATGGTTCCAAAATCATTTTTAAGATCCACAGAACTGCTACGCGGAAGTTTGATTTGATAATCAATTTGATATTTAACATTGGAACTGTTAAACCATTTAAACCCCCAACCTTCGTCTATTTCTGTTTTTGCAAAAACACGATCGGGGGAGAGCTCAAAATCTACAGTAATTTCTTCTAGCTTCTCCTCAATCCGTTTGGGATTGCTTCCATTAACAGTGATAAGGATATCGATAACAACTCGATTCTCATTCCAACTACTGATGTTGAGGTCTCCAAACTGGTTGTCGATTTCAATAATTGCATTGGGGTTCACAACAATTTCTTTATGAATTTCTTTACTCTTCGTTTGGGCAGCATGGAGAGTGATGCTTACGAATAGTAAAAAAAGATTTAGGAATTTAAATTTGGTACTCTTCATGATTTCTGTTTTTTAAATTTTGGAGGGTGATGTTAATATCGTTCAGCAGATTGATTTGTGTATTTAGATTGCTGATTAGGGCTTGAATAAGCTGAGTTTGATCTGGATTTTCACCCCATTTTTTATAGATCTGGTGGTAGTTGTTTTGAATTTCAAGAAGTTGTTGTTTACTTCGAATTAAGATTTCTTGATTTTCAGGGGTCTGCTCTTTTTCAAAAGAGGTGATTTGCTCTTCAATATGTTGCATTAAGTAAAATTCCGCTTTCTGAAATTGAAGTACTTCACTAGAGTTTTGCTTAGGAATATATTGAAGAACACTGCTCAATCCAATACAAAGTAGTGCAACAGCTGCCCATTGTAACAAGCGTTTTTGTCGGGATTTTAGTTTCTTTTTCTGAAGTCGCGTTAAAAAACGACGTTCATGATCAAGCTCAAGGGGTGGAGCCTGAAGGCTTTGTTCCCATTTTTGAAACTGTTCTTTAATCTTTTGTTCCTTCATGGAGATGTTTTTTTAATTGTGTTTTAGCTCGTGAAAGTGTGGTTCTGCAATTGCTGTAGCTCCAATGGAGGAGTTCACTGATTTCCTCATGGGTATATCCTTCTAAATAGTACATTTTTAGGATTAGACTGTAGCGATGGGTTAGCTTCCCCAAAGCACGATCCAGTTGTTCTGAGCTAAAATTGGGAAATTCTGTATCCTCCGTATCTGGATTTTCGCTTAATTCGGTATTGTTTTCTAGGGAAGAATCGCCAATATTCCGCTTGTTGTAATGATAATAGCGAATGCTTTTTCGAACTACAATTTTTCGGAGCCATCCCCCAAAATTTCCTTCCCCTTGAAATTGATCAAGTTTTTCAAATGCAGTAATCATCCCTTCTTGCATCGCATCTTGAGCATCATCTCGGTTTTTTAAAATAGCATAGGCAGCATGATAGAGCGGTTGATAATAACGTTGATACAATTCCATTTGTGCATTTTGATCCTTTCTTTTACAAGCAAGGATTAAGTTATTAATATGTAATTCTTTATAATTCAATGAGGACATCTTCACTTCTAAGATGGGGTTTTTTCGGAATTGTTACACTATTATTAAAAATACTTTTTGGCATAACTATTGTCCATGATTAGACAGAAGTTATTTTTAAACTGAATGTGAGTTTATCGCAGTTTATTAGATTCCATTTGGTGTTTAAAAAATGACAAGATGACCTAAAAATCCAATATGGCACGTTCCCTTTTTAATACAATTGACAACTTGTCACTGCAAGATATTGAATCCGATGGAGATTTAATTCCATTAATGACGACTGAAGACGAGGAAGCATTAGAAAATGAGGCTTTACCCCATGCCGTTCCCATTTTACCTTTACGCAATACGGTACTTTTTCCTGGCGTAGTAATTCCGATTACAGCTGGGCGTGACAAATCGATTAAGTTGATAAAAGATGCGAATAGAACCGATAAGATCATCGGGGTAGTGGCTCAACGCAACGAAAACATAGAGAATCCAGGAGCACAAGATATCCACGAAATGGGAACTGTAGCGCAAATCCTACGTGTTCTTAAAATGCCTGATGGGAATACCACCATTATTATACAAGGAAAAAAGCGTTTTAAAATTAAATCCATTATTGAGGAACAGCCCTATCTGAAAGCAGAAATTGAATCCGTTAATGATGACCTTCCCAAAAAAAACGACAAGGAATTTTTAGCGACTATAGACTCCATTAAAGATCTTGCACTTCAGATAATACAAGAAAACCCCAATATTCCAACAGAAGCATCCTTTGCAATAAAAAATATTCAAACGCCCTCCTTCTTAATCAATTTTGTAGCCTCTAACATGAACGTTTCTGTACTTGAAAAGCAGAAGATTTTGATGGAGGTTAGTTTGCATCAACGAGCATTGATCTGTTTGAAACACATGAATGAGGAATATCAAAAATTAGCTCTAAAAAACGATATTCAATCCAGAGTGCGTTCAGAAATGGACACCCAACAACGAGAATACTATCTACACCAACAAATGAAAACCATTCAAGAAGAGTTGGGTGGAGTTTCTTATGAGGAGGAAGTGGAAGAAATGCGTGAACGGGCTGTTGAAAAAAAATGGAGTGAAGAGGTAGGGAAGCATTTTGAAAAGGAACTATTGAAGCTGCAACGGATGAATCCGCAAGTAGCGGAATACTCTGTTCAGCGTAATTATTTAGACTTATTTTTAGACTTACCCTGGGAGGAATATTCCAAAGATATTTTTGATTTAAAACGTGCTCAAAAAATTCTAGATCGAGATCATTTTGGACTGGATGAAGTCAAAAAACGAGTGATTGAATATTTGGCGGTACTGAAATTAAGAAACGATATGAAATCGCCGATTTTATGTTTGCATGGCCCTCCGGGAGTTGGAAAAACTTCATTAGGAAAGTCCATCGCTGAAGCACTCGGTCGGGAATATGTTAGAATTTCTTTAGGGGGAATGCGTGATGAAGCGGAAATCCGTGGGCATCGAAAAACGTATATCGGGGCATTACCTGGGAGGATTGTACAAAGTTTAAAGAAAGCAGGAACTTCCAATCCTGTTTTTGTTTTGGATGAAATCGATAAACTTTCTACTGGAGCCCAAGGGGATCCTGCTTCTGCTTTACTGGAGGTATTAGATCCAGAACAAAACGAATCCTTTTACGACAACTTTTTGGAGATGGGCTATGATTTATCCAAAGTATTGTTTGTAGCAACGGCAAACAATTTAGGTACAATTCATCCTGCCTTGAGGGATCGAATGGAAATCATCAATGTGAGTGGATATACTCAAGAAGAGAAGGCGAGTATTGCTCAAAAATTCTTGCTACCCAAGCAATTAAAAGAGCATGGAATGAAGCCCAACCAACTAAAACTAAAAAAACAAGTATTAGATAAAATCGTTGAAAGTTATACAAGGGAATCCGGTGTGAGAGGTCTAGAAAAACAAGTGGCGAAAGCCGTTCGCTATGCAGCGAAATCCATAGCTATGGAAGAAGACTACAAGATCCAACCCGAAGTAACCGATTTGACAGCCATTTTGGGACCGGCTAAGGTGCAGCGAGATTTGTATGAAAACAATTATGTGGCAGGGGTCGTCACTGGGTTGGCTTGGACCTCTGTTGGAGGTGACATTTTATTTATTGAATCAGCAATTTCCCCAGGAAAAGGGATCTTGAGTATAACAGGGAATCTAGGAAAAATAATGAAAGAATCGGCTACTATCGCCTTGGAATATATCAAGGCAAATGCTGATTTAATGGGATTGGCAGATTTTGATTTTGATAAATACAACATTCATATCCATGTTCCAGAAGGCGCTACTCCAAAAGATGGACCAAGTGCAGGAGTAACCATGTTAACTTCCCTAGTTTCTCTATTCACCCAAAAAAGGGTGAAGAAGCATTTAGCGATGACCGGGGAGATTACTCTTCGAGGGAAGGTACTTCCCGTTGGAGGGATAAAAGAAAAAATCCTTGCGGCTAAACGCTCTAAGATTAAAGAAATTATCCTTTGTGAAGACAACAAAAAAGATATAGATGAAATCAACGAAAAATATTTGAAGGGACTTCATTTTCATTATGTTAAAGAAATGCACGAAGTTCTTTCTTACGCAATTACTCCTCAGAAAGTTGTCAATGCAAAAAAATTAATTGCTTCATAGAGAAAAGCTTATTTTTATTGCATGAACAAAATTATTATTGCAATTGATGGGTATGCTGCAACTGGAAAAAGTACTATTGCCAAAAGAATTGCAAAAAAGCTCAACTACATTTATATTGATACAGGAGCCATGTATCGTGCGGTATCCTATTTTGGGCTGCAACAAAGTCCTGAGGGAAAAATTAACTTCACAAAATTAATTGCTTCCCTCCCTGAAATAAAAATTCATTTCGAAAACAGTGAAAAGGGCTTACAGACCTTCATCAATGGCGAAAATAGATCGCTACAAATTCGAGAATCCAGAGTTAATGAAGTAGTAAGTGTGGTAGCAAGTGTTAGGGAAATTAGAGAATTTCTAGTAGAACAGCAGCGAATTATGGGGAATGAAAAGGGGATTGTCATGGACGGTAGAGATATTGGAACTGTCGTTTTTCCTGAGGCAGAATGCAAGTTTTTTCTAACAGCAGCACCTGAAATTAGAGCCCAACGTCGGCATAAAGAACAGCTTGAGGCAGGAAACAATGAATCCTTTGAGGCGGTTTTAGCAAATGTAAAATCAAGAGATCATCAAGATTCCACTCGAGTCACGTCTCCATTAACCAAAGCCTCGGATGCAATAGAGGTAGAGGTAAGTCATTTGACCATCGAGGAGGTGCTCCAAAAATTACAGTATCATATTGACAAAAAGTTGGGGTAAATTTTCACCAAAAATTATTGATTTCTGATTCTAAAGTAGGGTTTTAAAAAACACAGATATTGTTTGTTTATCAAGTGATTAACATTATATTTGCACGCTTTTAATTGGAAGGAAAAACCGAAAGCAACCAACAATTTTAAAAACAACTTCTGTATCTGCAACTAAGGTTTTCCCATCATACAGAATACAAAACCCTCGGAAATGGCCAAAGAACCAACCGAAAATTCAGCTGCCGAAGAAGGAGCTGAACCAAAAAAAGCAGCAGCAAAAACCACAACTTCTAAAAAAGCTGCTCCCAAAATAGAAGAAACTCCAGTAGAGAAAAAAACTGAAGTAGTTGCAGCAGAAGAAACGGTCGCTGATGTTCAAGTAGCGGATACCACTGTTGATGTTGCTGTTAAAGAAGATAAAAAGGCAAGTACAAAAGAAACTGCCTCAGCACAAGCTGAATTTTTATCTAGCTTTAACTGGCACAACTATCAAGAAGGTATTGACTTCATCGAAGACAAGCAACTGGATGAATTTGAAAAACTTGTAAAAGAAAACTTTGTTGATACAGCAGATGATGATGTAATCGAAGGGGTCGTTGTTTATATGACAGACCGTGAAGCGATCATCGATATTAATGCGAAATCTGAAGGAGTAATTTCTTTAAATGAATTCCGATACAATCCTAACTTAAAAGTAGGGGACAAGGTAGAGGTAATCGTTGACATGCGAGAAGACCGAACAGGTCAGTTGGTTTTGTCTCACAGAAAAGCTCGTGTGATTAAAGCATGGGATCGCGTAAACAATGCCCATGATAATGGAGAAATTGTAAGTGGTTTTGTGAAATGTAGAACAAAAGGAGGAATGATCGTAGATGTATTTGGCATTGAAGCATTCTTACCTGGCTCACAAATAGACGTAAAGCCGATCCGTGATTATGATCAATACGTAAACAAAACAATGGAATTCAAGGTTGTAAAGATTAACCATGAATTTAAAAATGTTGTTGTTTCACACAAAGCCCTAATTGAGGCGGATATTGAAGAACAGAAAAAAGAAATCATTGGCCAACTTGAAAAAGGTCAAGTTCTTGAAGGTACTGTGAAAAACATAACCTCTTACGGAGTCTTTATTGATTTAGGTGGGGTTGATGGTTTGATTCACATTACAGATCTTTCTTGGAGTCGTATCAATCATCCAAATGAAATTCTTGAATTAGATCAAAAGTTGAATGTAGTAATCCTTGACTTTGATGACAATAAATCAAGAATTCAACTTGGACTTAAGCAGTTGAGTGCCCACCCATGGGATCAATTAGCAGACACCCTCAAAGAAGGGGATAAAGTAAAAGGTAAAGTAGTTGTAATTGCAGACTACGGAGCATTTGTTGAAATCGAAGAAGGTGTTGAAGGTTTAATTCACGTTTCTGAAATGTCTTGGTCAACTCATTTAAGATCTGCACAAGATTTTGTAAGTGTAGGAGACGAAGTAGAAGCAGTGATTTTAACTTTAGATCGCGAATCTCGTAAAATGTCTCTGGGCATCAAGCAAATTACTCCCGATCCATGGACTGACATCACGTCTAAATATCCTATCGGTTCAAAGCATACCGGTTTGGTAAGAAACTTTACCAACTTCGGAGTCTTTATTGAGCTGGAAGAAGGAATTGATGGCTTAGTATATATTTCTGATTTGTCATGGACCAAAAAGGTAAAACACCCTTCTGAAGTTTTAACTCTCGGAGATAAAATTGATGTCGTCGTACTTGAACTGGATGTGGAAGGTCGTAAATTGAGTTTAGGACACAAACAAACTACTGAAAATCCTTGGGACAAATACGAAAATGAATTTGCCGTAGATACTACACATACTGCAGCAATTACGGATCTTGTTGATAAAGGCGCGACCATTCATTTTAACGATGATATTGTAGCATTTGTACCAGCACGTCATTTAGAAAAAGAGGATGGAAACAAACTCAATAAAGGAGAAGAAGCTGAATTCAAAGTAATCGAGTTTAGCAAGGAATTCAAACGAGTTGTGGCTTCTCACACCGTAACCTTTAAAGAGCAAGAGATGAAAAACGTGAAACGCGAAGATAAAAAAGCGGCTGCCGCTAATGCAGAAAAAGCAACTCTTGGTGATTTAGACGCACTTGCAAATTTGAGAGATCAAATGGATAGTGACGAAAATTAATTTGAATTTATATTCTTTGTGAATATTTTAAAAACCCTCCCTTTGGAGGGTTTTTTTTATAGTGTAGAAACTCCTACTTTTGTACCATTACTTATACGATGACGCCTAAAGTTCTTCTTAGCGACGAAAAAATCAACATTATACTTAATCGACTTTGCTATCAATTGATTGAACGACATGGGGATTTTTCCAATACGGTTCTTGTCGGTTTGCAACCTCGGGGCACGTATTTACTGGATCGCTTGGTCGATTTACTAATTCAATCTGGAATTTCAAAACCCAAAACGGGTAAGTTGGACACCACTTTTTTTAGAGATGATTTTCGAAGAAGTGAGCGACCCCTAAATGCTAAAGCCACAGAAATGAATCAAAGTATTGAAGGTAAAAATGTGGTTTTGATTGATGATGTCTTGTTTACTGGGAGAAGTATTCGATCTGCATTAACCGCGATCGACACTTACGGAAGACCAAAATCCATCGAATTATTGGTTTTGGTAGATCGAAGATTCAGCAGACATCTTCCTATACAGCCCGATTATCTGGGCGCTCAAATTGACGCACTTCAAGGGGATAAAGTCAAAGTTGTTTGGTCAGAAAAAGGCATTTCAGAAAATACAGTTTATCTAGAAAAACATACGGAATGAATACATTAAGTGTTTCGCATCTTTTGGGAATAAAATACCTTCAGGAGGAGGATTTACACTTGATATTCGAAACAGCCAAACATTTTAAGGAGGTAATCAATCGACCGATAAAAAAAGTTCCCAGCTTGAGAGATATCACGATTGCGAATTTGTTTTTTGAAAGCAGCACGCGTACCAAATTGTCTTTTGAATTGGCAGAAAAAAGATTGAGTGCCGATGTACTTAATTTTTCAGCAAATCAATCTTCACTAACCAAAGGAGAAACTCTTGTCGATACGGTAAACAATATTTTAGCAATGAAGGTTGATATGGTGGTAATACGTCATCCACACCCTGGAGCGGCACACTTTCTCTCTCAACGAGTAAATTCTTGTATTATCAATGCAGGGGATGGTACACATGAACATCCCTCACAAGCACTTTTGGATGCCTTTTCATTACAAGAAAAATTTGGAGAACTTACAGGAAAACGAATTGCAATAGTAGGAGATATTTTACATTCTAGAGTAGCGTTATCCAACATCTATGCTCTGAAAATGCTAGGCGCAGAAGTTAAAGTATGCGCACCTTTATCTCTTCTTCCCAAGCATATTACTTCACTAGGTGTGGAGGTGTCCTCAGACTTTCAACACACTCTGAATTGGTGTGATGCCGTAAATATGTTACGTGTTCAAAACGAGCGTATGGAATTGAACTATTTTCCTTCCACAAGAGAATACAGTCAGAACTATGGACTTACCACTGAAAAAGTAAAAAAGCTTCGTAAAGAAATTGTGATCTTGCACCCCGGACCCATCAATCGCGGAGTAGAACTCAGTAGTGAAGTAGCCGATTCAGATCAAGCGATCATTTTAGATCAAGTCGAAAATGGAGTAGCTATCCGAATGGCGATCATCTACCTTCTTGCATCAAAACTCAATATTTCTATAGGATGATTCAGTTAGAGGAAAATGAAATAGGAATCCTAGTAGCCGATCAATTTTTAAAGGAAAAAAGCTCCACTATAGAGGCTTTAAAAGCCTTAGGAGCTGTAGATGTGATTTTAGATTGTAGCGAACATACTGTTTCTGTAAAAGATCTTAAACTTTTAAAATCGTTGGTGATAGCAAATTCACGTTGCTTTGTTATGGTAATCCCCACAGATCGTATGCAGGATTTTCCTGAGGAGTTGAATGTTGTTCCTACACGAAAAGAGGCTGAGGATTTCATTTCATTTGAGCGGATGCAGCGGGATTTAGGGATTGAATTATGATGAAATTAACCATACTGGGTTGCCATTCTGCAACTCCACGTGAGAATAAACACACTACCTCGCAATTGTTGGAGGTTAAAGGGAATTTATTCTTAATCGATTGTGGTGAGGGTACACAGATGCAATTGCGCAAATCAAAAGTTAAATTCTCAAGAATCCAGCATATTTTCATTTCCCACCTTCATGGAGATCACTTTTATGGCCTCATCGGCTTAATCAGTACCTTTAGGTTATTGGGAAGAACAGCCCCTCTGACCATTTACGGTCCAGAAGGAATTAAAGAAATCATTACTTTACAGCTAAAACTAGCCAAATCGCGGACAGATTATCCATTGCATTTTCACGAACTAACTTCTAACTCCTCCGAGATTATTTTTGAAGACGAAGTGGTTAGTGTATCTACTTTACCCTTAATTCATCGAGTATATACAAACGGATTTTTGTTTGTGTCAAATTCCAAAAAGAGAAAAATCAATACCTCAGCAACAGCAAATTTGGATTTAAAACCCTTCCATTTTACTCAATTGCAGGAGGGGGCTTCCATTCAATTAGAGGACGGAAGAACGATTGAAAACAGTAAACTTACCCTAGACCCAGAACAGCCTAAAAAATATGCTTATTGTAGTGATACAGCTTATAATGAAAATTTAGTGCCCTTGATTCAAGGCGCTGATGTGTTGTATCATGAAGCGACTTTTTTAGCGCAACATCAGCAACTTGCGGAAAAAACGATGCACAGTACAGCCAAAGAGGCCGCCACCATAGCAAAAATGGCAAATGTAAAACAGCTTTTATTAGGTCATTTTTCTAATCGATACCCTGATAAAAACGAGTTTATCGAAGAAGCTTCTAAAATATTTAAATCAACTGAGATCACGGAAGACCTCAAAACTTTTTCCATATGATTAAAATGGATTGTAACTTGCAACTTAAATGAAAAATCAAGATCTCGGACATTTACGGAAATCCTACACCAAGAGTGAATTGACAGTTGTAGATATTGAAAATAACCCCATGTCTTTCTTTAAAAAATGGTTTGAAGAGGCATCAGAGCACCCAGAAATTGAGGAAGCGAATGCAATGACGCTGGCAACCTTAGGGTTGGATGATTTTCCAAAAGCTAGAATCGTTCTGCTTAAAGCACTTAGTTTAGAAGGATTTGAGTTTTACACCAATTATCTTAGCGAAAAAGGCCTTTCCATTGCACATCATGCCAAAGTTGGATTGAGTTTTTTTTGGCCGGCTCTAGAAAGACAAGTTATCATAAAGGGCGAAGCCAAAAAGGTCAGTGGGGAAAGTTCCACCGCTTATTTTAAAAGTCGCCCAATAGGAAGTCAACTTGGTGCTGTAGTTTCTGAGCAGAGTAAAGTCATCTCAGATCGCTCTATTTTGGAGGCAAAACTATCCGCTTTAGCAATGGAATTTAAGGACAAGGAAATTGATCGACCAGAACATTGGGGGGGGTATGTAGTCAAGCCTGTTTGTATTGAATTTTGGCAGGGAAGACCGAACCGATTACACGACCGTGTCCGTTGTCAATGGCAAGGTGGCTTTTGGAATATAGAACGTTTAGCTCCCTAAAGATGAAAGAATTAATGTTTTTGCGTCATGCAAAATCTTCATGGGAGAATGAAGTAGAAGATCGAAATCGGCCACTAACTGAAAACGGTGTTAAAAGAATTCAAGCCATTGCAAATGCCTCGAAGGCTGTATTTCAACCTTTTGAAATTGTATTTTCCAGTCCCGCCAATAGGGCCTTGCATACGGCCTGTATTATGATGTATGAAACTCAACGATCATTTAATGAATTACAGGTTAGAGAAGCCCTATACACCTTCAATGTTTCAGATATTTTACGTTTTGTCAAGTCTTTACCAGAAAATTACTCCAAAGTAATTTGTGTTGGTCATAATCCCGCTTTTACCTCAATAGTAACCTATTTAACCGGATCGGAATTCTATCATTTACCAACCGCTGCATGGGCAAAAATCACTTTTGAACAAAACAGTTGGGAATCTATAGCAAACGGGACCTTAAGCTTGGGAATGCCTAAAGATATTTTGAACACATGACAACAATTCAATCCCGATTTATCAATAGAGAATTAAGCTGGTTAGACTTCAACGCTCGAGTATTACAAGAAGCGGCTCACCCAAGCGTTCCTCTCCTAGAACGACTTCGTTTCATCGGAATTTTTTCTAATAATTTGGATGAATTTTTTCAAGTGCGTTATGCCACAGTTCAGCGGATTGTCCAATCCGAAAAGTCAGGCAAAAAGGTATTTGGAGGTAAGGATGCTACAGAATTATTGAAATTAATCACCCTGAAAGTAATCGAGCAACAAAAAGAAAGTGTTCAGATACTCAGAAAAGTAGAAAAAGAATTAGAAAAAGAGCAAATTTACTTCATTGATGAAACTCAGGTTTTGGAGGAGCACAAGGCTTTTTTAAAAGAATATTTTATTCAAAAGGTGAGTCCTGCACTGATGACCCTTATGATTTCAGAAAAAGAAGTTCAAGATTTTTCCTATAATCAGGCTTTTTTAGCGGTGAAGCTCACTTTTTCAGAGGATAAAAAAAGCAAAAATCAGTTTGCGTTAATTGAGTTGCCCAAAGACTTGGATCGTTTTATCGTACTTCCACAGCTTGGAGAAAAACAATATATTATGTTTTTGGACGATTTGATTCGGTATCACTTTCAGTTGATTTTTAACTTTTTTGATTACACCAGTATTTCTTCCCATATGATTAAAGTGACGCGCGATGCTGAGTTGGACATGGAAGGAGATGTTTCTAAAAGTTATATCAATAAAATCGTCGAAAGTGTCAAGGAGCGCATCTTGGCGGAGCCAGTTCGTTTAGTTTATGATAAGGAAATCGATAAGGACACCTTGAATTTGTTCAAAAAAATTCTGGGTATGGATTCTACGGACAGTCTTATCCCAGGGGGAAAGTATCACCACAGAAGGGATTATATGAACTTCCCCATGCTTAAAAGCAATAATTTGCACTATAAACGTGAAGATCCTGTGCCTATTCCTGGTTTATCTCTGGAAAAAAGTGTTTTTAAAGCGATCGATAACAAGGACTTTTTGATGTACACCCCATACCACAGTTTTTCTTATCTCATTAAATTTCTTCGAGAAGCTGCATTGGACCCTCAAGTCACGTCGATTAAAATTACCATTTATCGCTTGTCAAAGTTGTCCAACATTGCAAGTTCTTTAATCAACGCCGCAAAAAACGGTAAGAAAGTTTTGGTTCAGATTGAATTGCAAGCTCGATTTGATGAAGCCAACAACATTACTTATGCCGAACAGATGGAAGCTGCTGGGGTGGAACTTATTTTTGGAATCCCCGGTTTAAAAGTCCATTCCAAGATTGGGGTTATTGAAAAAATTGTTAAAGGGAGAAAGAAACGCTACGGCTTTATTAGTACAGGAAACTTCAATGAGGATACTGCAAAAATCTATACGGATTACACCCTTCTAACCTCTGATCAAAAACTGTTAAAAGAGGTAAATAAGGTGTTTAATTTCCTTCAAGTCCATTATAAATTAAAGAAATACAAGCATTTGATTGTATCACCCCATTATACGCATAATGCCGTAGTTCGTTTGATCAGAAAAGAGATAGAAAATCACAAAGCAGGATTGCCGAGTGGAATTAAACTCAAACTAAATGCAATCACCAATTTTGAATTGATTGAAAAGTTGTACGAAGCTAGTAACGCAGGGGTACCCATTAAGATGATAATCCGAGGGATTTGTTGTTTGATTCCCGGAGTAAAAGGGATGAGTGAAAATATTGAAGTGATCAGTATTGTAGATAAATATCTCGAGCATCCCAGAGTTTATGTTTTTGAAAATGGAGGGGATCAGAAAGTATATCTTTCCTCAGCAGATTTTATGACTCGAAACATTGAAAACAGGCTTGAAGTCGCTGTGCCTATCTATAACAAAGAACTTCAAAAAGAAATAATTGATGTCTTTGAAATATGTTGGAGTGACAATGTAAAAGCCAGAAAAATTAATGGAGCTGTTCAGAATGAATTTGTGAAAAACAATCATGAAAGCGTTCGCTCACAATGGAAAATACTTGAGTATTACCAAAAAAAAGCAGCTCATGAGGATTAAAAAATACGCTGCTATTGACATTGGTTCGAATGCCATACGTATGTTGGTGTCCAATGTGATTGATCACGAGGGGAAACAAGTGATATTAAAAAATGCACTCGTTCGTGTCCCTATTCGACTAGGTGAAGACTCTTTTACCAGCGGAATGATTTCTAAAAAAAATTTAAAGCGAATAATTAAATCCATGAAAGCGTTTACGTACCTGATGAAAGTTCATGGAGTGAAAGACTATTTAGCTTATGGAACTTCTGCGCTTCGTGAAGCGATTAACGGTAATGAAATAGTTGAAGAAGTCTTGAGCGAAACAGGAATCAAAATTGAAATCATTGATGGTAAAAAAGAAGCTAAAATCATTTCAAATACTAACGTCTTTGACGCTGTGGATTTGAACAAAACCTTTCTTTACGTTGATGTAGGTGGAGGAAGTACCGAGTTCAGTATTTTAGAAAATGGGATTCGAATACATTCCAAATCTTTTAAAATTGGAACGGTACGTTTGTTGAATAATGGAACTTCAGATGAGCTTTGGCAAGCAGCAGGAGAGTGGGTTAAAAAACATACCGAAAATTACCCAAAAATTTATTTGTTAGGAACTGGCGGGAATATCAATAAGCTTCATAAAATGGCAAACATTAAAGACAATCGGCCACTGACGTACCTTACCCTAAATGCCATGTATTCTAAACTTAGTAAGATGACCTATGAACAACGGATCATCGATCTAGGTTTAAACCCCGATCGTTCTGATGTGATTCTTCCAGCAGCAAAAATTTTCTTAAAAACTTTAAAATGGAGCGGCGCTAAAGTCATTTATGTGCCTAAAGTTGGGCTTTCTGATGGTATGATTCGTGAGCTGTGTAAAAAGAAAGCAAAAAAAGACTAAGCGAGTTCAGTTCTTTATCCTCAACTACCTATCTCGAATTACTTTCTTCCTTCGATTTTTTTGTTCTTAACTTAAATTTAAAAGTCTAAATCAAATTTTTGTCGAAGACTCTCTAAGGCAGGATTTATTTTAAGCAAGTGTTGGTATTTTTCGTTGGGAGAATAAACAGCATCTTCGCGTATTGTTTTTTTAACATCCAGGAGGATATTCAACGAATGGTGTTTGAGCTGATTCCTTAAAAAAGGAAGTAAAAGTTCCATTTCTCTGCTCATTTCCACCTTATTCATGTCATTTGCTACGGAAAACAAAATTGAAGATGGTTTTTTGAGTTCTGGAATATTCATTTGCATGATGGAGGCAATATTTTGATTTCCTTCTTCTTTTTTATTCTCCGCATAGTTTTTCCAGAGTTTGATTAGGATTTCTTTTTCAAAAGGCTCATCGGGGAGATTTTCTACAGCAATTTTAGGGCGATGATTCTCTTTGGCAGCCTTTTTAAGAGCGATACTGGATAGAGAAAAACTGGAGACTTGAGTTTTTAATTCTTTTTTCTCTTGATCTTTAATTTTTGAATCCCCATAGGAAGGTTTTTCTTCTTCTACTACCGGAGTAGGTTCAATTTCTGTTGTAGGCTCAGTTTTTAATTTGTCAACTGGGGGGTGTATTTTTTCCTTTGCATTATTGGAAACGGAGAGAAGAACTTCTGGAGAATCCGTCGGAATCTTGGGCTTATGATGAAGCGCCTGGGGTTTGTTAGCGTTCGCTAGCTGGGGTGGGAGGATGTATCCTTTTTTTTTTCTCCATTAAAATGGAGGGATGCCAATTGCATTAGGGAGAGTTCTACATGAACTCGTTTATTGGTCACACTTTTGTATTTGATTTCAAAAGAATTAATCAAAGCAATAGCCTCCATAAGGTAATCTGAAGAGAGAGGTTGGGTTTCTTGTTGAAATACTTTTTTAACATCTTCACCCAATTCCATAAGCGCAAGGGTTTTGGGGTCTTTTGCTAAAATTAAATGCCTAAAAAAGTCACCTAGACCTTGAATAAAATGTAAAGGATCAATTCCTCTTTTGAGCAATTCGTCATAGGCGGTTAAAATTCCAGTCACATCATGATTAAAAATAAGATGACCTAATTCGGCATAGGTTTGATGGTCTAAAAGATTGAGATTGTCTGCAACTGCTTTTGCCGTTAAATTCCCTTGTGTAAAACTCACCATGCGATCAAAAATCGATAAGGCGTCCCTAAGGGCACCTTCTGCTTTTTGAGCGATAAGAAACAAGGCACTTTCTTCAAAATTGAGTTTTCGATCTTGGGCAATTTTTACCAAATACTGTTGGATGTCACTAACAGAAATCCGTTTAAAATCATACACTTGGCATCGCGAGAGCACTGTTGGGATGATTTTATTTTTTTCAGTAGTTGCTAAAATAAAGATGACGTGTTTAGGAGGTTCCTCCAAAGTCTTTAAGAAAGCATTAAATGCCGCATTAGAAAGCATGTGTGCTTCATCAATGATATAGATCTTATGGGATCCAACCTGAGGAGGAATCCGGACCTGTTCGTTGATTTTACGTATATCTTCTACTGAATTGTTTGAGGCTGCGTCCAGTTCAAATATGTTAAAGGCAAAATCTTCCTCTGGGAGGTTTTGTTGACTCGATCTATTGATTAGTTTAGCGAGTATTCTTGCACAGGAGGTTTTGCCAACCCCTCTGGGCCCACAAAAAAGGAGGGCTTGAGCGAGTTGATCCGTTTCTAAGCTGTTTTGAAGGGTTTGCGTAATACTCTGTTGACCAACGACTTCTTCAAAAGTTGTGGGTCTGTATTTTAGTGCTGAAACGATAAAAGTCTCCATATTCACAAATATAAAAATCCGTTTTCGGTTTTGATCTATAGTTAAAAGATATTCCCTCATAATTATCAACAAATAGCTAACTTTGACCCGCAGGCCATCTTATCGCTTTTCCTATTTTGGGAGAAGAGGAAAGTCCGGACACCACAGAGCAGCATAGCGGGTAACACCCGTCATTCGCCTAGGCGAAGAGGACCAGTGCAACAGAAAGCAAGTACAGTTCGGCTGTAGTGAAATCAGGTAAACTCTATGCGGTGCAACGCCAAGTAGT